>Ga0078894_10004819_pt1 | contig 10357 bp, 14 predicted proteins | sample LauGreSu1BDMLBSD_2_FD_67506 | JGI IMG/M metagenome (GOLD analysis project Ga0078894, IMG submission 67506) | Freshwater lake microbial communities from Lake Michigan, USA - Su13.BD.MLB.SD (version 4) (version 4) | ecosystem: Environmental > Aquatic > Freshwater > Lake | place: Lake Michigan... | reverse complement strand
CATAGTACACTTCATGTCGAATTGGGTTCAGGCGGCAATCGGTGTTGGCTTCTCAAAGACTATAGACGCAACAACGAAGTAAGCAATTACTTGTTAGCAGCCAACTTAGACTGGTGTCAGGGAAAAAGTAAGAAGGGGATGATTCTTTCCTTCAACAACTATAACAAATGGATATATGATACTATATCCAGAATCAGCTCAGGACAAGGTAGACCTCTTGGACGAGTTTGGAGCAATTGGTGGAATAATTGTGTAGTGCTACCAAGAATGGTACGCTTGTTTAATACACCGCAATGGGCAGTTATCAAGCCTGTATCTAACAATTACATAGTTGACCTTGATGAAATGGTATTGGACATCAACAACAAGTACGGAGTTGCTCGTACAAGCCCTTATGTAAGCGCATGATCAAGAACACTGAAAATAACCATTTGGTATATTACTACAATCAAGACCCGCAACAGGTTTGGAGAGCCAACGACCTTGATACTACTACTATGGAGATTGGCCTTTGCACACGAAAGCCAATGACTCTGCGAGCAGAGCTCATTAGAACTGCTCGAGCCTTACACAAAGAGTATCCCGATCTAACACTTTTTATGAGTGGCGGGCTAGACTGTGAAATGGCATTGAGAAGCTTCTTGGCAGCAGGTATTGTTCCAAGGATAGCAACAGTGAAGTTTCATGGCGACGGAAATCTTCATGACATTGGTCCAATGATGAAGATGTTAAATGAAATGAACATCTCGTATACTGTTATTAATTTTGATCTGGAAGATTTTGTTCATTCTGGTCGTTGCTATGAAGTAGGTCGCAGGTACCAAGCATACACTCTTTATCAACAAATGCTGTTGGATGTAGCTGAAACATTTTCTCTACCGATGATTACTGTTGATGAGATAGAGCTTGAAAAATCCTATGCGGTGAATTGGCACACAGGCGAGATTAGTAGTCAATGGGTTTTTGTAAAAAAGGAAGATCAAGACGGCTGCTGGCGTAGATTCAATGACAAGACTGGCATTCCAGCTTTAAACAACTTCTACTCTTATAACCCTGAATCAATGTTGGCTTTTTTGCAAATACCAACAGTCAATGAGCTAATCAATGATAAAATTCCTGGCAAGCTTGGCTGGACATCAAGCAAGATGAAAATCTACAGCCATCTAGGATATAATTTCCGCCAAAGACCCAAATGGTTTGGTATAGAAAACTACAAACATCTCTGGGACTTGGTTGAATACAATGCTTCTGTTAAAACCTGTGAATTTACTCCTAGACTTTACCAAGTTGATGCGCTCATGCTTAGACATAACTTATTGAATGGAAAAAAGACACTATGTCATACCGCTTAATTGAAATCAACTCAGACAACTTGCCATCCTTATTGGAGTTTGCTGAACTGGTGTATGATAACACAGACAAAGACAAGTATCCAGAATTTAGATTTTCAACAGACATTGACGATGCCGGTAAGAGAAGAAAATTCTATAGTGCTTTTGCATTGCCAAGTTCTTTTGCAAATCACAATATTAGGCAGGCATTTGCATTAGTTGATGACAGCGGTAAGATCATTATGGCTGCTGGTGTAACTAGGTTTGAACATTGGCCCAGTTGGTCTGTGGCCTGGGTATTAAGCCCGCGCAACAATTTTAAATTTATAGCATGTTTTAGAATGCTCATGCAAGAATTGGCCTTGTTACACGAATCCATTGGCTTTAATGAATTTTTTGTAACCTATCCAAGCTCAAGAGAATCAGCATATAGTAAAATTATGATGCCATTCCGTGAAACATACTATACCTTTGTGGAATGTACAATACCTGCAAAACAAAGAAGCCCATATGGTTTTATACATTCTTTGTTGGGGCAGACATTGCACCCTCACGATATGAACCTAAGAAGATACATACTTAGACGATCAAACACAGAACCAGTATGAATCACGGACCATATTTAAGATTAATAAACAGTACCAAGGACTTTTGGACCCGTTTAGGGCTGAGCCAAATTGCAAATTGTCCCGAGGCAATACCACAGCTGATAAGTCTATTAAATAGCAACTCTAATAGTACACAGGAAGAAAATGAACTGGTTGATCAAACAAAAAGAGCTGTACCTAAAGACTAAGCAGATACCTTATATTATTGCCATTTGGTTTCCATATCATTTGGCTGCAATTCTTGCAGTAGTCTATGCAATACAAGATTGGAGTTGGTGGTATCCTGTATGGGCCATATGCGGCTGGATATTACTAGACGGAGTTGGAAATAACTTAACGCTACATCGCTGGTTGAGTCACCGATCTTGGGCACCTCGTGAGTCCGCAGAGCCCTTTTTATTATGGGCCGCTACCATGGTAGGCGAGGGTAGTCCTCTTTGGTGGGCGGCATTGCACAGAGGTCATCATCACAGAGTCAGCGATCAAGAAGGTAAGGACATACACACTCCGGTAGGCAATGGATGGCTCCATAGCTACATGGGTTGGCAATTTGGCATTGATCAAAACAGCGTAAGTTTCCGCTATGCAGTTGATTTACTTCGCGATAGACGCATTACTTTTATTCACGAAAATTACAATAAGATAATTTACGGTACATTGGCAATCAGTTATCTAGTATTTGGTTTAACATTTACCATTTGGTTTTTTGTTATTGGTGCGCTAATGAGTCTACACGCAGATGGACTAGTCAATACCTTTGGACATGTATCCAGTGCTGGTTATAAAAACTTTGACAACAGAGATGTTAGTACCAATGTCTGGTGGTTAGGTTATTTCCATTGGGGTAGCGGTTGGCATAACAATCACCATCGGCAGGCCAGTAGTTTTGACTTTGGCTCCACAGTCAGTGGCAGGTCACATGAGTTTGATCCTTGCATGTTGCTTATGATGCCGTTTGCTACTAGAGCGGAAATAAAACGCTTGTGGTCTCTGCGTAAAACTGCTATACTAGTAAAACAACAAGAAAGTGAAATTAAATGAATGTTAGCCTCCTCAGTTACAGTCAGCCCACAGAGCAATTTGCCAACCAAGGCATCACAGATGCTCAGGAGCTCATCGCGTATTGCGCCCGTGTCAGCAATCCCAGCAATCAATTCAACACAGACACATCCGAAAAACTCATCAGATACCTCATCAAACACCAGCACTGGTCACCACTCGAAATGGTATCAGCCTGTATGGAAATCACAACTACAAGAGATATTGCAAGACAAATCCTTAGACACAGAAGTTTTAGCTTCCAAGAGTTCAGTCAACGATATGCTGATCCTACTAAAGATCTCAGCTTCGTTACAAGGGAAGCAAGATTACAAGACACAAAAAATAGACAAAACAGCATTGAAACGGATGATACAATGCTACAAAATGAATGGTATAGAGCCCAGCAGCGAGTTATCTATGCCGCCCAGAGGGAATACGAATGGGCTATCGCTAACGGTATAGCCAAAGAGCAAGCGCGAGCAGTACTACCTGAAGGTTTGATTGAAAGTCGCTTGTATATGAACGGCACATTGCGTTCGTGGATTCACTTTATTGAATTGCGTAGTGCCAATGGTACACAAAAAGAACACCAAGAAATTGCGCGAGCTTGTGCCGCAGTGATTGCTAAAATCTTTCCAATGGCTGCTGACTTAACCAGTTAAGGTTTTAGTCGCAGTCAACGAACCATCGTCGTTTTGCCATAGGAAGCCCCAGGCATTATTGTAACGAGTAATGCTTGGCAAGCTAGGCCATTTGGTTTTAAATTTAAAGTAACGATCGTTTTCCCATATATCATTGATAAGCTGTTTGGCTGGTAGCTTGTAGGTATTCCATTGATCACCAACCTTTGGTTCAGTGGAATACAACGCCCATTCTTGATAAGTGTTTGTATCAAAGAAATTTACAACATTAGCAGCCATGTATTCGGCTTCAACAGCCGAAGGTGAATGCATACTCAGACGATACTTAACCGCTTGCCATTTGCAGGTAAAGTTAATCCACCATAGAAAGTCGTGGTTGGTTTCTATAGGCAACGGCGAAGCATTGACTAAATCGTAGAGCATTTGCTCGCGTTCATCTCTGTAATCTTCTTTCTTGTCTAACAGCCAATGCAACGATTCAGTTTCCCAGTCTCCGTGTATTGCATCAAAGTTTCCGGTACGATCCATATAACTTTTTAATGTTAGGCTACCAAAAAGATTATCAGCACATTCACCAGTGACGCATACATTTCTACTGTCATTGATAATACCGTAAAAATCATTGCTGGGTAGAAGCCTAGTACCAAAATGAGATAGAATGATTTCATTGAAGAAATCGCTATTTTCAACTTGGCTGTCTTCGTTAACCGCACACCACACAGAATTTTTAATAGTGTTCCACTCAGGATGACTAATAAGCAAGGAGACTATCAGGGTGCTGTCAATGCCACCGCTGAAAAAAACAACAAGTCTTTCCTTGCTTCTCTCTTGTAGCAATGCAATGCATTCGTCAATGCGACGGTAGCTGGCGGCACTGAAAGTAGGAACAACTTTGGGCCGTTGAGGAATTGGGCTATTATTATAAACTTGCAGACCAGGGATATCAATGGTTCCAGTGCGGTCATGCAGACTAATCCAAGGATTGAACATTTGCACAAAGGACTTTTTTATTGGATCAATATCTGGTCTGCTTTGGTAAAGTCTATGAGGGATGTAGTAAAGTAGTTTTTTCATGCTCACATCATCATTGAAAGGAAGGAATCTTCTTCGATAGCACTACGACATCTATCGTAGTCTTCTTTGGTTTGTATGTTACGAATAGCTGCCTGGTGACGAATTCTAAGTCTTTCCAACTTACGAATTAAAAATTTTCTATTCTGATATTTGTTGACTATAAGTCCGGCAGCTACATTGATAGTTAACCCTGCTTCATCAGCATAGTCTTGAACCATTGCAACATCAGAGCTACTACCATTTAGCACAGCCAGTGCTTCCTGATACTTTTCTTCATAGGACTCGTGTTGCCAAGGTATAACTGATTCAAATCTCTTGAACCCATGTGCAAGACGCTGATGTAACTCTTGCATTAACTTTACTCTGCCTTGAAGAACTTCACTGAGAACTTTAAGTTCTTCGGGTTTATGATGCGGAACTAACTTGGTACTTCGTGGTCCATTAAATTCAATTCTAAAGTTTAGGTTGCCACTTTTTAGTTCTTGTGCCTCTTGGTCCTCAATACCATAAATTCTAGAAATAGCTCTAAAATCATTGAGGCAGGCGCTTTCAAGCAAGGGCAAGTTTTCAGCACAAGCAAGTATTTCGTTTTCAGCGGAGCAAGCGATTGCCATCCACTTCATGGTATTCTCCTATGATACTTTATGTATGAATACTGTTTGTGCAATGTTAGCCAAGAAAAATATCCGGTGAGTATCTTACACTTAACACAATCCTTGAATCATTGTCTAAGTTGGTAACACGATGAGGGACATCAATTTTAACAATAGTAGGTGAATCAATTGTTACACTATTTTGTATAGCAGGCTCACTAATCCAATTTAGTTTAAGGTATTTTACCTTACTGGTTGACGCTTCTTCTAATTCATACTTTCCACGGTACCAGGTCATTCTACCACTGGATTTAATTGGTATGTTTAATGCACTATTACTAGAGCGAGTTCTTTTTGCGCTGTAGCCGTCAACATGTATCTCCTGTACACCCAATGGTCCTTGACTAAATGCCAGCACAGATTTTATTTTTCTTTCTGGATATACAGGAAGCAATTTTGTTAGCTCGGCAATTTCATTGTTATCTAAAAGGTAGATCCATTCGCTGCCTGACCTTGCAGTTTCTAAGTAAGAAAACTTTTCTTGAATCAGTTTCCAATTTGGTATGTTGGTTCGTTCGTATAAAAGCATGTTTTATTTATTAGGCGCCATATGATTAAATTTGCTCGCTAAGTACTAGCATGATCTATCTTGTAGTTTTCCTTGCTTGGACGCTTTATCTGTACATCATACATCGTGCCATACATGCTGTTGGGCAGAAGTATTTGCCATTGGCATTCTTAGCTCACGCAGACCATCACAAATATATCAATACACACGAACAAACTCGTTGGCACTGGAATAACATTTTTTTGTTCAATGATACTTGGACAAGTACACTAGATCTATGGATCACAGAAGTTATTCCAACCTTGTTGTTTAGTTGGATAACAGGTGAGTGGTGGCTTAGTGTATTCTATTATTTTTGGGCTGCATTCGTACAAGAAACCATTGAGCATAATCCAAAATTTGACTGGTACCCATGGATTACCAGTGGTCGATGGCATTTACTACACCACTGGGATACTCGAGTTAATTTTGGATTGTTTATCCCTGTATGGGATTGGATGTTTGGAACTCTAAAGGTTCGTTGACATCAACGGTCTCTTTGGGTTTTAATTCAAATCTCTTACTTGGCCCATGGCGCTCTGCCCAAGCATAAAAAGCTGTCATTGCCAGTCTAGGATCTATTTTTTCTTTTTCAAGTACCAATGGCCATGCAGTATCAAATAGCTTTTGCGATTCGCTAATTGTTTTCCCGCCATAGGAAGGTCTAAGGTTAAACTCTTGTGTATTGCTGAAATTAACCTGATTGGGTCCATTTAGGATTCCTAGATTATCTAAGAAGTCAACAGCATTTTCTACAAGAGTTGAAAAGAAAGGCAAATCTTGTTTGCTTCTAGAAATCATCCTCCAGCCGTATGCTGGATTATAAAACATAGCATGACAAAGAACATGTCTTCCTTTATAAGAAACAAATTCTAAGATCCAATCTCCAACTAGAGGTTCTCTGCTTAGGCAATACTTAGATCGTTTTTCAATGTGCTCTGTGGTTTTACTATTGCCTAGCGTAATTTTATTTGATAAATTTAGTTTTTCTATCACGCCTAGACCAACGGGCGCAAAGCCAATAGCAGATGTGACCTTGGTTATATTATTCGCTTGAACGATATCTTCTTCTAAGACATGGCCTGCATTTTGTTTAAAACTTGAAGTTAACAAAACCTTACAATTTAGTCCTAGATTTTTAAAATCAGCAAGTCGTTGATACCGCAGTTCACCAGGATTGACCAATAACAAATCTATCATGGTTTAATCCTGGTTAAAGTGCGTGGCTAGCAGAGCTCCAACAAATCTAGTAACCTTTGATTTGATAAGTTCACTATTCATCATCACTTCAAAATCTACAATACGATCTAGATATTGTTCTAGCTGTTTGATACCCAACACTTCCTTGCTGGTTTTAATTTCTGTTAGATCTTTCTGCTTGAAGACAATTTCTGTGCCATCATCTAAATAGACTTTGATCCATTCAATGTATTCCACAGGTACTTCCTCAACATGTATCTCGCGAAGCATGTCTTCAAAGCTACGATCTTTTTTGCGAATGCTCATTATTTGTTCCAAAAAGACCTAAAACGATCAAGCCAAGTTAGTTTACCACTTGAACTTTGGCTGGCCGGCCCCTTCCTCTCTTGGCTTCGGTCGCCGGCTGGGCTGGACTTTGGTGGTCGCCCGCGACCACGCTTTTTGGGTCTAGCTTTTCTGCTTCCTCCCGTAGCTTGCGGGCTTCGGCTTCAAATGTATTTGCTTGAGCTCGATACTTAGAAGCCAATTGCTCGTCGCTGATTATACCAGGCGGAGTTGCTGGGGCTGGGCTTGCCACTGGCGCCCGCTTAACACCTTGCACAGCCTCTTGGTTTGTAATTTGCTTGAGTTCCTTATTGAGATCAACTAGGTTAATTTCAACACCAGGAGTTGGTCGCATAAGAATGCTCTTGGTAGGCACCTTGACAATCCAACCTTGCTGATGCAAGGTGTTTAGCATATTGGTACCGTCCTGGAATGACTGTCTGAAAAGAAAGTCATGTGTGTCAAGTTGATCCTGGCAAATATTACTTTCAACAGCTCGCATCAGATCGTCATGATAGCTAGCCGGTAGCTTTTCTGTATGCACTACTAGGCAGTTCTCAGGCTCCCCGGGTACTTCGCGGAACAAAACTACAACTTTTTTACCTTGTATATTTTGTCCAACATGTTTAATAAATTTTGCCATATAAGGCTCCTTTCAGTTTAGGCAGCTTCTTGCGGTGTTTCGGTAACTTCTGCAGGTGCGCCTGCATCAGCTGGCTGCGCTTCTTCGGCTGGTGTGTTAGCCTTTAGAAATAATGCTAACTTGTTATACATAGCACCAACGATTTCCATTTCATTGGCACGATAGGCACCGCGTGTGGCGCCAATTTCTACAGCACCGGCTAATACACGAAGGTCTTGTAAGCTGAGCGAAATAGGCTGTTGTGCCTGTTCTTGGTTTTCCATGTTTATCTCCTATAGTTATGGTATACCCACGGAATACTTATTAGCCAATTTAGCAAAGGTTTAACCAAAATAGAATCAAAAAAAAAACGCACCTTGCGGTGCGTTTCTAGTTAGCAACAATTCTTATTTTCCTACGATCTTGTTCGCTCCGGCACTGACCTACATTGCAAGGAAAATGATTGCTAGGTGGTTGCCAGTTTGAATCAAACGCATTGTAGTGTTCGCTTCTGCCACCGCATTGACTATATGATGCAAAGCCCTTGGAATTGATGTGTATCCAATCGACTCCTGCGTAACAAGGCTGACCAGTGTACACAGGATCCGTATCATTGATAACACTAAGGTCTACATATCTAGGGTCTGGTTGATTTGGATCATACACAACGGGTTCCTCTACCCAGTCGTCGGGTCTTCCTTCTATTCTATTTAGATCAATGTTGCTGTAACCCCAATACAATTCACCATTGGTATTATAGAGTATTTGCTCAGTGCATCTATACCCAATGCTTTTAAAATGCTCTACTCGTTGTCTGCATTCGTTTATGAGACCTGGAGTCAATGGAACAACAATAGATACTTCAATGCTTTTTTCTTGACATTGCTCTAATATAAAACCAAACACATCATCGTTTTGCCACGAGTGATAGGTAAGCTTTATTTTGTCAATGAAATTTAAAATGCCGTAAGAAGCAAAATAAGTGTCGTCACCGCTGGTATCTAGTCTAATAACAGACGGGCGTTCCTTCATCTTTTTTAGCAAGGTATTTAGATGAGGAAAGTGTAAAGGTTCACCACCACCTATTTTCCAATAAATTTTAGAATGGTGAGAATACCTAGTGTTTTGCAATTTGTCAACAACAGCTAGATACTGGTCAATGGTTTTATCTAGATGTCCGGTTTTCCATTGCGGTTGACAATAGGAGCATTGAAGCTTGCAATGTCCGTTGAGTTCCCAAGTTACTTCTGCATATTCTAGATTAATCATATGTGTATTTACATATGAAGTGCTTCCTCCCTGCGGCGGTAATTGTAGCACATCAGGCGCCAGGAACCCCCAACACCATCACGCATGCCTTCCACCCGCTTCCCGACCAGGGAGGATTCTCGCATCGCCAGCGCCAGTTAGGTTAGACTGGAACCACCCGTGGCTATCACACCACTTCTCATCCTGCGGGTCACAGTATCAGCTGATTAAGCTGAACGTCCTTCTAGTTCAATGCCTGCGATTGGCAGGAACATAGTTAGCAGTAATACCAAACGGTGCTGTGATAGTATTGCTACCATGCACCACAAACAGCGTATCGCAGTAGTCAGGGTCACCCCAGGAACCAAACGGATATCCGTCTGTGAACATAACAAGTTGATGGGGTTGGATGTCGTTGTCTTTCATCCATTGCCATACGCATTCAAAGCTAGTGCCGCCCCCGCCGGTAACTTCATATTCACCCATGCTTCGACCGTCATCGCCGGTAAATGTATCTTCGTTATAAACATCAGTGTCAAAGGTAACAACACGCACCTTGTAGCTGGTAAACTGATCCAACGAGCCCTGCACCATACCCAAAAAGTCCATCAGCATGTCTTCGCCAATAGATCCAGATGCATCTAGTGCAACTACAATGTCAAGCTCTTCACCAGGCAATTGGCCTGGAAGAACTGCACCAGTATGCCACGCCTTGCGGTTGGGACGCATCCAGGTGTAGTCACTCTTTACGCTACCTGAGAACTGAATACGCAACAAGTCCTTCAAGTCCATTACTGGAGCAGTGATATCTTTCACCAGGCGCTGGATTGCCGCAGGAGTATTGCCAGCACCGGCGTTCTTAGCGGCTTGGATAACAGCTTCGCGCCACTCGTCACGCAGAGCCTTGCGCTCTTCTTCGGTCAGCTTCTTGAACTTGGGCTTGCCTTTTCCGTCTTTGTCACCGTTGCCATCACCATCGCTTTCGCCTTCGCCGTCACCTTCCATGTCAAGGTGGTCATCCAGCGTCATCTTAATTACAGTAGCATTGGCCATCAAGTCGTCGTACAC
>Ga0078894_10004815_pt1 | contig 10362 bp, 6 predicted proteins | sample LauGreSu1BDMLBSD_2_FD_67506 | JGI IMG/M metagenome (GOLD analysis project Ga0078894, IMG submission 67506) | Freshwater lake microbial communities from Lake Michigan, USA - Su13.BD.MLB.SD (version 4) (version 4) | ecosystem: Environmental > Aquatic > Freshwater > Lake | place: Lake Michigan, USA... | reverse complement strand
CATTTGCGGTACTAACAGCGAAGTACTTAATAAATAATGGGAGTATCAAATTGGGATATGCGATGGAATTGAAGCCGCGGACTAACTTTGGATTTCCCGATTTATTCTATATAGAGTAGCCGAATCGTATAATTGTAATATTGATCTAAACCCTAAACCATTTGCTGATTTAAACGGATCCGGCGCACATGTTAACTGGTCTACCGTATCTATGCGCAATTAAGCCTTATTAAATAAATAACATGGCTATACCAAAGAAATGACAAACTTATTCGAGGAAATGATTGAAGGTCTTTCGTAATACCACAGTAAACACATCAAATGCTTTGGTCTATACAATGAAAAAAGGTTAACCGGGAAACACGAAACCTCGTCTTACGATAAATTAACGTATGGAATTGCCGATAGAACCCGGTCTTTGCGAATTGCAACTAATGCGTATTAAGATAAAAAAACAGGTCAATCTAGAAGAATTATATCAGGCTATATTGAAGACCGTAGACCCGCCGCAAATATGGATCCATATGTTGTTTGTCCATTAATTGTACACGCAGCTTTGGTACCCGCGATCTAATGCTTAACAGACGAGCTTCAAGAGGCTTATCATACTTATCTCGGGTTAATACAGTAGAATGAATGAATAATCAACACTTCTACGACAACCCCGTTTACGAATAATTAATTGCTTCTGAGAAATCTCTGAATTCCTATGCGTTAAGTAGGGTATTTGTGTCTTGTAACTAGTATGTCAGCGAACTTGTTTTCTCCAATAAATCCGCGCTATAATTGTCTATTTTTTATAGTAAATTGACTTGGGTACAGTAAACTTTAATATCATCTATCTCTGACTAACTCATTTCTATAGTACTTATTATTTTAACGGGATACGCGGGATTCCAAATGGTTTGATTTACTATAGTCCCTTACTCCACTTATATTGATTTGATATTATTTATTGGTAGACCACTTGTAATAGATGAATCGAATTGTAAGTTATTGGGGGTATTTTAGTCATTTTCGTAATTATATTATACGGTATTAGTGTCTTGCGCGGGCTTGACTGTATCGTAGATTTACCATTCGCAATTGTCGCATATGTATATTGGATCTGTTAACATATCATTCAATTATTGGCATCGGGTTATCATTTACTTGTTAGTGTCAGATTGGGTAAGATCTCTATTTATGTCTTAATTATCTACGCAAAACTCTTTATTCGCACATTGTAACGGGATCCCGGGTATTATTATCCCGTCAGAATCACAATACGATTAATCCTGGGTCGAGTAAGCTCTATATAGTTATTGTATATGTAATAGTAATTTGTTAAATAGCGCGAAGATCTTAAGAAGCCCCGTCTTAAACGAATCTATCTACAACGCAAAAAACGACTTGTTCATTTACTACATTAAGCTATCGGTTTCTACTAATATATCTTCAATTTATTGGTGTTTCTACTTTATTTCACTAATTACCAGATTCTGTTCTTATAAATCAATTTAGGCGCAATGTAAGGCGGTTTCAGTGTCATTTATATGTTTCAGGCAATTCTAGTACTATTAATCAAATTATTACGAAATGAAGTGTAATTAGATTATCTATTATACAAAGGGTGTATGAGTACTGTTGTCACCGAATTACCCTTAAGTGGGATTTGACCAGGATCGAGTTTAAATCAATTAGTGTGTGGAGTCTAATGGAACCCGAGGTTAGATCAGTTAGTCTGTGGAGTCTAACGAAACCCGAGGTTAGATCAGTTAGTCTGTGGAGTCTAACGAAACCCGAGGTTAGATCAGTTAGTCTTTTCTAAGGCAATTTTGTACATTTACCCTGGATTCGTTAACACTCATGTAATTTTGTATATTTACCACGGATTCGTTAACACTCATGCAATTTTGTACATTTACCATTAATTTGTTTCCACCTGTTGATTTTTGATCTATGACTATTTAATCCATTTAGATAAAATACTTTAAATACAATTGTGTAGGTTTGTTCATAATAGTGCAATAATTATAACTGTTGGTTATGAATAGTTAATTGAAATCAAATGACCTTTCGTAAATGATAAGTAGAAGTTAAAACTAAAGAAGCCGCTAAAACCCCGGCTATTATAAGCGGTACTTATTTAGAACAGGTAGGCATCACTTACAGTTCATTTTTTTGTTATTCGAGACTGATCAAGTCGGCGTTAGTATGGTCTAGTTTCGATTTAAGTTACTAGCGCTGGGCTTGTTAGTATTATATTTAGGCCTTTAACTAGTTTAATTCATTCGTAGCATCAGATATTTTGCTATTCCAAATGGGTATCTAAAACTACATTTCCTACATTTAATTCTATATATTGGCATCATTAGTTTAGAAAGCCTATTACGCGGACTATAGACCTTATTGCAATTATTGGATTTGCGATGTCATTTGAGAGACACTAGCTTGACAAGGTCCTACATTCTAAGCCTGCTGTATTCCGGTAATCAATCCCGTAAATGTTTAGACTATACCGACAGCCCCTTCGATTATATTATTAGTAGAGGTTACCGCTTTATTTATATTATTTGTCGTGCTACTCATTTATAATTTAAAAAAAGTATGGAAACTTGTTATTTCGGAGATCAATGTCGACCGCCCTACGATAGCTATAATATGGCTAAACATAGTTCAAATACTTGTTATCGGATAATATTATATTCTAATTAAGATTGGCCTTATAATAATTATAGACAAAACTAATATGCTAACGGACTATTACAAGAACCGAGCACCATCCAATCAACTCATTATTATGTCGATTCCTCTGTATTTTTGTATGTAAATTTACCGGTATCTTTAACTCTTGACTTCCTCTAATTAATGATAAACGCGGCTACATGTATCATAATGGCTAAACTAATCACAACGTAAATTATAGCATATTGTGTATCGCAAGATTTGGTAGTCATTTCTTTTTGTACTTATATTGCTAGGAGGTCCTTTTATTTTATGTTAGCTTCTAAACTACTGTTTTCAGATTAAATTTGAACACTTAACTATTGGAGTTCCGCCTTTTATTAATCGATTTATCCCATAATAGTATTGTATTGTTATTAGATTTATTGATACTGGTATCCAAGTCTATTTAAAGTCGCGGTATCGGTTCTTAACGCGTTTATATATTGTTACTATTAGACATAGGATTTCTATTAAAGATCTGCTAGTTATGGTTAGATTAGAGTCAATTTATTCTAGCAATCGGTCAATCCAGACGATTACGCGACACTCGTCATTATAACGTTATTTAAGGCGGTTCCTTGACCGAGAAGTTGATTAGTCACATCAGATGCTTGTGTGAGACCCGACCCAGCACTATCGAGTCCGCTTAACACTTTTTGAGTAGTAGATGGAGCACTTGACTAAGTACCCAAGGTTGGGGTTTTACCTCCTAAAGTGAAATTAGGGTTGATCCAATTACTTAGTGTACTCGAAGTCGTAGTGCTGGTTGGTTTTGCCATACTCGACCCGATGTTCTTTATAGCAGATTCATAATATGTAGGTGTAATATTACTTGTACTCATCTATTTAGAATTTTTATTTTATTCAGTTAACGTTAATTATCACAGAACCCTAAATATTATGATTACCCTCTATACATATATAATATCAGATATTATCGCGGAGTAAATGTTTTAATACATATTGTTGATACAACTCATCACTAGAAGTTAGTTATTAGATTTAACGCTTTAAAGCCTTCTATTCCAAAGCCATATTTTTTATCTACTATATGAACTAATTAACTGGTGTGTTTTCTTACATAACAGACACTTAGTTTTCGCCATCAATAGTACTTTATCCTTGTATTTGCGGTTTCAGGAATCCGTTAAGAAAGTCAAGTAGTTCCTAAGTTTTATCGCCTTCTTTACTAGTTTCGACCTGCTTATTCATATTTTCCTTCAAAATAGAATCTTCGGGAAACTCATTTAAATTGTTATCATTTTACGACACTTTATCGGTTAAATCCTTCAAATTATACCTATTCAACATTTATATAGCTGTTTTCAATATATGATATACAAAGTAGCAATAATTATTTAACCAGGAGTTTTACCAAATAATAGACCTTAATCAATAGATTTCTAATTCTCCTCACTTGCATGGGCTACCTACTTTCCTATATATAATGTTAAAGTTCCTCACTTGCATGGGCTTTAAATTCATCTAAAAGAAATATGTATTGAGCATTCTTCAAACACATATAGCGATTATATAATTTCGCGGTATTATACTTTGTTTAATAATAGCTACGTAGACGATATTTAGTGCGTAGCCAAGATGGTTTTCTTTATCAATTTAATCCATTATCATATTATACAGGTTTAACTATTATATTAATAAGAAATATAAATGAACGTATATTAAGGGAAGCAAAACGTAGGCATTGGCTAATTTTAAGAATTTGGTATTAAATTGGACGAATCATTGGTATTCCGATTTTCCGACAAATCTATAATAATTCAAGATGATTCTGGTAACCCTTAAATGTAATTTGTAATAGAAGGAGGTCTTTTGAAATTTTAACTTTGGGACGGTAATTAATTCGCACCCTCACAAACAATCACGAATCCCACCGTTTCAAGCGAAGATTCAACTGTTTTACCACATAATCCCGCGAACACTTATTTGTCTATTGACTAGTACGGGTTTAAAGTGTTTTTCAATACTATAGAGAAATTATTATATATCAATCAAGACTTAAATGTGTAAATGTAAAACTTTAATATAGATAATGGATTGAGCGACTTCGTAATGAAAATCTAAACGGAACTCGGGTAATAATTCTTTATACGAGACTATGACACCGATGCTAATCTTTTGAATATATCGACAACATCGGTAAATGTATATAATAAACAGATAAAAGGACTATAAGCCGGAACTAGTGATACTGACGCCGTCACCTTATTTCAATTAAAGGGATTAACGCCTAATGTCATGTAAATAAAGTTGCCTGATACCTAACTGCATTTCAGAAACTCCTTGTAATAAGACTTAGTTAATATAGATAATAGTAGAATGTTCTCAAACGTTGCACTTACTTACGATCAACCGAAACCAATTACAAATAACAACTAAGTACCTGCCTGGTAAACGATACTCGACTATTTAACGGGGTATTAAGGAAAAACAGAAAAGAACTAAATAAATGGTTACGCTGGCCTTGATGAATCGGGAAAACTCAATATAGATATAGAAAGACTTGAGACTCTCAGAGTAAATTAGAATAGAATCAAAGCATACGGGACCACTCCGATTACCACGGATTTCCTAGACGAAGGTACTGTTAATCAATACTACAACGAATAAAGGGTTATTGACGCGATAAATGCATAAAAGGGTATATCTAACGGTATCTCAAATCTAGACGCAAATGGACTGATACCAAGTGCTTAAATACCCCCTCTATAGGTTGGATCAACCTTTTCTGGTCTTTTAGTTGATAAGTCTAATCCAGCACATTATTAGGGTAGTACTCCAATTGCAGGTGATAGATATATTGCTACAGACGCGGGATCTCAATATATTTTAACAAACGTCCCTTATACTAATGATACTAATTGGATAGAACTTATGTCGGGGGGTGTTGATTCAGTAAATGGTCAAACTGGTGTTGTTTCATTAAATACCGATAACGTGTAAGAAGGATAAGAAAAATACTTTTAGTCTGGTATAGTCGATTACAAGGCAAATGACGCCAATGAAGCCAATGAATTGTTGTTATTAGATGGAAACGGACTCTTAAATACACAATAGATACCGAATATACTGAGACTAAACCAAGGTGCGATATAAATAGCCGACAATTAACTAGATAGGATGTAATTTTAAAACCCACTAAACAATAATAATATACTAACTATATAGAAGACGTAGGTAGTCGCAAATGTCCCCTTAAGAAATAACAATTTACCTATAATAGATTCTAATCAGTTTACCGATAAAAACTACGTAGATACCGCGATACAAACACTTTAACCAGAAGGTATTTCAACCGATGATACGTCAGTACTTACTAATTAAAACAATATAGAGACCAGAATAAATAATTTCCTTATTAGATAAGAAGAATAAGCCTAAACGACCTATAACACACCTATTGTATATAATTCATTAGTACCGGTTACATAAGATTAGTAATTAGCAACCAAACTTTACGTTGATACTCTGTTAAGTGACTTTGTCTCTAATTCGGGTGTTGCCAAGGAATTCATCTAAACTATAAGTAACGTGTCGGTAAACTCAAATAGCAAAATAACGGGATGGAACGCAAATGTTGTTTCTTAAACATAATAGAGAATTTAACTGACTAACTCCGACACCTTTAATGTAGTTGCCGGTGTATATCGTATATATATAGGTATTAAAATAAAGGAATTCATGAACACCGGACTAGTTAATGTTTCCGTTGTAGTTAGAGATTCAAATACTCTTAACGAATATATGGTTTTCGATTTCACTACTATAGTAAATGCTGACGGCGGTAATCAGGAATTCACTATCGCCTAACCTTACTTATGGCGTTTGGATAACCCGGCGACAATTGAAGTTTACGCTTAAATAGGAAATGTCTAATACAATATATACGAAAGTTACTTTATGATTGAAGAGGTTGAAAAGTATGGAATTGAACTAGGTCGCGATAAAATAACAGATCCAACGCTTTCTTCCACTTTGCGTATAACTAACCAGTATTTAGATTTCAATATAGACAATAGCGAATATGGTAGAATGCAAAACGACTTACTTTCGTTAAATTCCGGTATAAAGGTTTAGTACGACCCGGCGACTTTCATAACAGATAATAGAGACTTAGTAACTAAGAAATACGTAGATGAACGAGTATCCAATTCTCTTATAAGTGTTACTGACTTAGGACAAATGTTTCAGGCCGGTCTTAGCATCAATCAAACCAATTTCCTTACTTCCAATAACCAAGTTAGATTCAATACACAAGTAATAAACACGTCTTATACAATTACTATGGATACATTGGGAAATATCACATTTACCCCTGGATTTGTCTACTAAATAGCCGTTAGTATCTCTATTTAATTCTCACAGGCTACTGGGTTTGCTATATTTTCGTTTAAGCGTTCTAGTGATCAATAAAGCGTAGTTGGGAGCAAACTCTATATGGTCACACAACCTTCTTCAAATACCTAATAGACATCTATAGTGTTCTTTGTTGATTTACGCTCGGAATTAGCAGCATAAACGTATACTCTAAATATAGATAGTTCTTTAAACTTGGGAACCGTTTACAGTCAGTATACTAGAATAACATGCGAATAGAAACAAATCATTAACCAATAATACTGGGATCGTATTTAGAATTTAGGCGCCCATTCGTAAATATAAGTAGTTGAATAGGGGGTTTAATATAAAATTGACGACGAGAATATAGAGTTAACTGAAAATAACGACGGGTCCGTACAAAGAACTCTTCTAGTCAATAATAAGGATTTCGAATTTAAGTCGACTACCGCGTCCCAAGATATCAAACAATTACTCGAAAACACCAATGCCAGTAACGCTAACTAAAGAACGTCTACTTAGTAAGTATAAATTAATGGGTAAAATAAGGGATTTATACAGTCTATCATATCCGATTAAAGCTCTAATAACAATAAAACAGTAATATTTGGAAGTACTGGTGCCGACAAGACTTAACTCGCCCATGGGATAGAAACCTCTATAAATATGTAAGATAACTCTATCTAGTATAGTATTAATAACAACGAAGTTTATAGCTAAGTCGCTGATGGTGATAATTATAAAATTGTACTAGTTCATGAAAATGCCGATCTATACGCTTAATCTGCAAATGACTCCGTTTCCATCAATAACACTTTACTGTTGGCGAACACCGATAATAACCAATATAGAGAGAGTAACTTGATTACTAATGTAAATAACTAAGTATCTGGCTTCATAAAAACAAATATAGACGTACCGGCCCAAAATAACACCAAACAAGTCGTTATAGGGTCTGATAACGCCGATTAAACCATATTTACAAATGATAGATAAACTGAATTGAAACTCGATAATCAATCTATAAATACACAAATAAACAACCTTTCCGTAAATACTACTACTAGAGATAATAATAACCTTATTAATACATTACAGCAACCCAACGCAATTAGTGTTTTGCGCTCTTCGGATGACGCGTACACTATTGAATCGAAAACCCTACTAAACAATACAGAACCCTTTAACTTGAGATAATCATTAATATATACATCAGTAAACGACGAAGCCAGTACTTTGCTCGGGACCGTTATATAGAATTAAGGTAGTGGTGGATTAAAGGAATCAGTAATTGGAGGAGTGAATACAGATAGACTATACATTTGCTCAACGAATCCTTTGTAACCGGAAGTCGTCATTTCGGCGCCAAGTCAATCTCAATCAATTCCTATATAAATGCAAACGAAAACAGGCTATGCTCCTGGTATTACTATAGACCAAGACAATTAATTCGTCACCAAGAAATATGTAGAAGACACCATAGTGAGTCAATTACCCGCCTTAAACGATTTAAATCCCCCGAACGGCGATGTAGATCTAAATACATATAAATTGATAAATGTAGGTAATGCTTCAAACGATGGAGACGCTTTAAATAGAGTAACTGCCGACAATCGTTATTACCGACAGACCGCGACATTAGATCAAATTTAAAATCCTATATAGAATGTATCTATGAATAGTAGGAAACTAACAAACCTTGCAAATCCTACTCTCGCTACTGATGCGGTAAACAAGACATATGTCGATACAAACGCGCTTTCGATTGCTAATGGAGACTTGCGATACTACTTGAATACTACTACTCTAGATAACATTTAACCACCCCAATTAGGTGTAAATATGAATACCAAGAGAATTACGGCTTTAGGAGATGCTCTAGATGCTACAGACGCCTTAAATCGCTAAACTGGCGACGCGCGCTACTATTCGAATACTACTACACTAAACGACATTTCTCTGGCAAATGGTAATGTTTCACTCAATAACAACAAAATAACAAATCTTGCAAATCCGACTCTTTCTGCAGACGCCGTCAGTAAGTCGTACTTAGAGTCAACTACTATTAGTTAAACAAGTGCTGACGCTCGATACTACTAGAATACTACTACATTGAACAATATTACGGCTCCAAGTGGAAATGTCTCTATCAATAACAATAAACTGACGAATGTATCAACTCCTGACTCTAATAACGATGCTGCAAATAAACTCTATGTAGATACTAATTCAATAAGTCAAACTAATGCGGATGCTAGGTACTATCAAAATACTACTACTCTTAATAATATAACGGTTCCAGATAACAGCGTTTCTCTTGCTAATAATAAGATAACAAATCTCGGAAACGCCACTTTAGCTACTGACGCTTTAAATAGACAGACCGCGGATGCACGATATTACCAAAGCAGTGTTACCCTTAATAACGTAACGGCACCCAATGGAGATTTATCTCTTAATACTAACAAAATAACTAATTTAACTGACCCTACTTTGCCTAGTGACGCAGCCAGTAAAAACTACGTAGATACATATGCAATTACACAAACCCAAGCAGATTCTAGATATTACCTAAATACCGTTGCTTTAAGTTCGATTACTGCTCCTTCTGCGTCTCTTAGTCTTAATAGTTAGAAAATAACAAATCTAGCTGATGCTACTTTAGCTACAGATGCCTTGAATAGATAAACGGGTGATGGTCGATATTACGCAAATACAGTTGCTTTGAGTTCGATTACCGCACCTTCCGCGTCTCTTAGTCTCAATAATTAGAAAATAACAAATCTCGCAGATGCTACTCTGTCCACTGACGCCCTCAACAGATAAACAGGAGATAGTAGGTATTACCTGAATAGTGTAGTTTTAAGTTCAATAACGGCTCCGACGTCTTCTTTAAGTCTTAATAGTTAGAAAATAACAAATCTCGCAGATGCTACTTTGGCTACCGATGCCCTTAACATGTAAACTGGAGATAGTCGTTATTATAGATCAAATCTAGCCTTAAATTCCCTAACTGCACCAAGCGGTTCATTGAGTCTCAATAGTTAAAAAATAATTAACTTAGCAACACCAACTCTTACTAGTGACGCCGCGACTAAAGCATATGTCGACGCAGCTACTGCTAATATCAGTTTGACTATCGCGGCCTTATAAGCATATATCAGAACTGGTACTATAGTATATGGTGCATTTAATAGTAATTACACTTAAATTCCATCTGGAAGTATTACGGGATGTATAACATCTGCTTATAAATAAAATAACGCAGTAGTAAGTGGCGATCTCACTTTAGAT
>Ga0078894_10004814_pt1 | contig 10362 bp, 2 predicted proteins | sample LauGreSu1BDMLBSD_2_FD_67506 | JGI IMG/M metagenome (GOLD analysis project Ga0078894, IMG submission 67506) | Freshwater lake microbial communities from Lake Michigan, USA - Su13.BD.MLB.SD (version 4) (version 4) | ecosystem: Environmental > Aquatic > Freshwater > Lake | place: Lake Michigan, USA... | reverse complement strand
CGTTGTTCCCTGACCAGTCGCAACCCACATTATTCCATTCCAATCAATTCCAATCCCGCTTGTTGTAAAAATATTTGTGCTTGTTGATATTCCAGTCCAATTAATACCATTATAAGAATAAGCAATGCTATTTGTTCCTTGACCAGTAGCGACCCACATCGAACCATTCCAAGCAACTCCACCTCCACTAATTGCAAAAATAGTATTTCCTAATCCAGTCCATACGATTCCATTATAAGAATACGCAAGTGTATTTCCTCCTGTTCCGCCAGCTACCCACATAGTTCCATTCCATGCCAACCCTTGAAAGTTTGATGAAAATATATTTGTTCCTAATCCTGTCCAATCTATACCATTATATGAATAAGCAATTGTATTTGTTCCAGAACCAGTTGCAACCCACATATTTCCATTATAAGCAATATAACTTCCATATGATGAAAATATGTTTGTGCTTGTAGATATACCAGTCCATGTTATCCCATCATAAGAATATCCAATAGTAAAATTAGTTGAACCGAGAACTACATTTAATTGTCTCGGGAATGTAAGTGTGTTTGGGCGCCAGTTGTTGAAAGCGACTCCATATCCTTGTGTTGTAAATGTTGTTGTTCCTAATCCATTCCAATTAATACCATTATATGAATAAGCAAGTGTATTTGTTACAGTACCAGTAGAAACCCATATAGTTCCATTCCAATACATAGATAATCCATAATTATTAAAAATAGTTGTTCCTAACCCATTCCAATTAATACCATTATAAGAATACGCAAGTGTATTTCCTCCAATTCCACCACCCGCAACCCACATCATTCCATTCCAAGAAACTCCATATCCAAATTGAAAAATGCTTGAACCAATTCCAGTCCAATTGATACCATTATAAGAATACGCAATTGAATTTGTTCCATCACCAACCGCTACCCACATCGTTCCATTCCAACTAATATTGCGTCCAATTATTGTAAAAATAGTAGCTCCCAATCCAGTCCATGTAAGACCATTATAAGAATAAGCAATACTATTTGTTCCATTACCAACAGCAATCCACATAGTTCCATTCCAATAAACCCCTTTTCCATCAGGCGAAAAAATAGTAGCTCCTAATCCAGTCCAATTGATACCGTTATAAGAATACGCAATTGTATTTCCTCCTGTTCCAACAGCAACCCACATAGTTCCATTCCAACTAGTATTGCGCCCATATATTGTAAAAATAGTATTTCCTAATCCAATCCAATTAATACCATTATATGAATAAGCAATTGTATTTGTTCCTTCTCCAACAGCAACCCACATTGTTCCATTCCAAGCAAGTCCTCTTCCAGTGGAAGAAAAAATAGTACTTCCCAATCCAGTCCATGTTAAACCATTATCTGAATAAGCAATTGTATTTGTTCCTTCTCCAACAGCTACCCATCTATTCGGAACACTACCACCGAATGTATATACTTGCTGGGAATCTACGCTACTATCTAATTGAGCGATTATATTCGTTGAATTTATCTTAGTATTAATTGGATAAATAACTGGATTTTTCAATAATGTTGTCATAGAATAATCTTGACTAAAATCGGCGATTAAACTAATTGACGAGCCACTTGGACCGATTGCGCCAGTCGGTCCAGTTGGTCCATTTCTTCCAGTCGGTCCAGTCGGTCCTGTCGGACCTGTTGGCCCTATTATACCAGTTGTTCCTGTTCCTCCATATATACCAGTTGGTCCAGTAGGTCCAGTTGTCCCAGTTGGTCCAGTAGGCCCAGTTGGTCCAGTTCGTCCGGTTGGTCCGGTTGGTCCAGTTGGTCCCGTTGGTCCGGTTGGTCCAGTCGGTCCAGTAGGCCCATAAACTCCGGTTGGTCCAGTTGGTCCAGTAGGCCCAGTTGGCCCATCTCTTCCAGTAGGTCCAGTAGTTCCAGTTGGTCCATATCTTCCAGTTGGCCCAGTTGATCCAGTGGGTCCGGTTCCTCCATATATACCAGTAGGCCCCGTAGGCCCAGTAGGTCCAGTCGGGCCATATATACCAGTTGGTCCAGTTGGCCCAGTTGGTCCAGTTGGCCCAGTTTTTCCGGTTGGCCCAGTTGGACCTATTGGTCCAGTATGACCATAAAGTCCGGTTGGTCCAGTTGGTCCAGTTGCGCCAGTGGACCCAGTTGGTCCATATATACCAGTTTGTCCAGTATTTCCGAATCGTCCATATCTTCCAGTGGGTCCAGTTGGTCCAGTTGGGCCACTAACTCCAATTGTCCCATCTCTTCCAGTAGGTCCAGTTATCCCAGTTGGTCCAGTTGGCCCTGTTCGTCCAGTTGGACCATATATACCAGTTGCTCCATAAACTCCGGTAGGACCAGTCGGCCCATAAACTCCGGTAGGTCCAGTTGGTCCAGTAGGGCCAGTAGGTCCAGTTGGTCCAATTTGTCCAGTAGGTCCAGTAGGTCCAGTTAGTCCAGTAGGCCCAGTAGGCCCAGTAGGCCCTGTTGGCCCAGTAGGTCCAGTAGGCCCTGTTGGCCCAGTCGGGCCAGTTGGCCCTGTTTCTCCATATATACCAGTAGGCCCAGTTGGCCCTGTTCCTCCATATATACCAGTTGGTCCGGTCGGTCCAGTCGGTCCAGTGGGTCCATCAGGTCCAGTAGGTCCAGTTGGTCCGGTTGGTCCCGTTGGTCCATAAATTCCGGTAGGTCCGGTAGGTCCAGTAGGTCCAGTAGGTCCAGTAGCCCCAGTAGGTCCAGTTGGTCCGGTTGGTCCAGTTGGACTAAGTGGCCCAGTAGCTCCTGTAGGTCCGGTTGGTCCAGTTGGTCCAGTAGGTCCGGTTGGTCCAGTAGCCCCAGTAGCCCCAGTAGGTCCGGTTGGTCCGGTTGGTCCGGTTGGTCCAGTAGGTCCAGTTGGTCCAGTAGTCCCAGTTGGTCCGGTTGGTCCGGTAGGACCAGTCGCCCCAGTAGCACCAGTAGGTCCAGTAGGTCCAGTAGCCCCAGTAGCCCCAGTAGCTCCTGTAGCTCCGGTTGGTCCAGTAGGTCCGGTTCCTCCACCTATTCCGGTAGGTCCAGTTGGTCCAATTGGTCCAGTTGCTCCATATATACCAGTAGCCCCAGTAGGTCCAGTAGCCCCAGTAGCTCCTGTAGGTCCAGTAGCCCCAGTTGGTCCCGTGAGTCCAGTTGGCCCATAAATTCCGGTAGGTCCCGTTGGTCCCGTAGGTCCGGTAGGTCCATCCGGTCCGGTTGGTCCAGATGGTCCAGTTGGTCCGGTTGTTCCAGTAGGTCCAGTTGGTCCAATTGGTCCAGTTGGTCCAGTGGGTCCGGTAGTCCCAGTAGGTCCAGTAGCTCCAGTAGCCCCAGTTGGTCCATCAGGTCCGGTAGGTCCGGTTGGTCCAGTAGGTCCAGTAGCCCCAGTAGGTCCAGTAGCCCCAGTCGGTCCGGTAGGTCCAGTAGGTCCAGTAGCCCCAGTAGTTCCGGTAGGTCCGGTAGTCCCAGTTGTCCCAGTTGGTCCCGTTGGTCCGGTAGGTCCCGTTGGTCCAATAATTCCGGTAGGTCCCGTTGGTCCAATAATTCCGGTTGATCCGGTAGGTCCAGTTGGTCCAGTGTGTCCGATTGAGCCAGTATTTCCAGTATTTCCATTTGGTCCAGTTGTGCCCGTATTTCCTTGCTGTCCAGTAGCGCCAGTTTCTCCATTTGAACCAGTTAGACCAGTTGGTCCGGTAGGTCCAGCGGGACCAGTATCTCCAATATTTCCATCCGGTCCAGTATGACCAATATTTCCGGTATTTCCATCCGGTCCAGTGGGTCCCGTTATTCCAGTGGGTCCCGTTGTTCCAGTAGTCCCAGTAGGTCCAATTGCGCCAGTATTTCCTCTTGGACCAGTTGCACCAGTTTCTCCATTTGTTCCAGTTCGCCCAGTTGGTCCGGTAGGTCCGGTAGGCCCAGTAGGTCCGGTAGCCCCCGTAGGTCCGGTAGCCCCAGTAGCTCCGGTAGGTCCGGTAGGTCCTTGTGGTCCAGTATTTCCTTGTTGTCCAGTTGACCCAGTATTTCCTTGCGGTCCAGTATTTCCTTGTGGTCCAGTATTTCCTTGTGGTCCCACTAATCCAGTCATCCCAGTTGCGCCAATTAAACCAGTGGGTCCGGTAGGTCCAGTTGGTCCGGTAGGTCCAGTCGAACCAGTTGGTCCAGTTGACCCAGTATTTCCTTGTGGTCCAGTATTTCCTTGCGGTCCAGTATTTCCTTGTGGTCCAGTTGCGCCAGTCGCGCCAGTCGCCCCAGTTGCGCCAGTCGCCCCAGTTGCGCCAGTTATTCCAGTTGGACCCGCAATACCAGTTTCTCCTTGTATTCCAATCGCCCCATCTGTATTCACTTCCCACAATGATGCGGTAATCGTTCCAGAAACATCTAATATTTTAATTGAAATTCCTCCCGACCCAATATTATAAGAAATAATATCTCCTCTTAAATAATTTGTAGCATCCACCGCAAATACAATATCTTGTCCCGCCGTATAAGATAAATTCGTCCCAATCGTATAATTTTGCGTCGTATTTACCAATGATAAAGATAGAGTTATTGTATTTGAAGAAGTCGTTTTAAATAGATAACCTTGAATACCAGTTGGACCAGTCGCACCTGTTCTTCCAAAAAGTCCAGTATCTCCATATCTTCCCCTCCACCCAATAAAACCATCTCTTCCAGTTGAACCAGTTGGACCACTCGGCCCTCTTCTACCAAAGTTCCCATCCGGCCCAGTTCGCCCATGACGCCCAGTTGGACCTTCATTTCCAGTTGTACCCGTAGCTCCAGTATCCCCAGTCGCTCCTCTTCTCCCAGTAGACCCAGTAGGCCCAATAATTCCAGTCGGTCCAGTTGCGCCCGTCTCTCCATCAGAACCAGTCGGTCCATCTCTACCAGTCGGTCCAATTTTACCAATTGGACCAGTTAGACCAGTTGGACCAGTCTGACCAGTCGCCCCAGTAATTCCAATACCGCGATAACCTGTTCTTCCTATTAGCCCAGTTGGCCCGTGTTCTCCTGTACTCCCTGCTCTTCCAGTCGTCCCATTCGGACCAGTTCTTCCGGTAGGTCCAGTTGCGCCAATCGAGCCAGTTGCTCCAACAACACTTCGTCCCCGCAGTCCAGTTGCTCCCATTAATCCGGTCATTCCAATAATCCCAGTTATACCAGTAGGTCCATATCTTCCAGTATTTCCAGTAGGTCCCATCGCCCCCATCGTCCCAGTTGCCCCACGATGTCCAAATAAGCCAGTATCTCCGCGCTCCCCAGTTGCGCCAGTCGCCCCAGTAGGCCCACTATGTCCAGTTATTCCTTCTCCTTTTGCTCCGGTTGGTCCAGTCGCTCCCGTCGCTCCTGTCGGTCCATCTCGCCCAGTAATTCCGTGATTACCTCCACTTCCAGTTGGACCGGTCCTACCAGTTGCGCCAGTCGCGCCAGTTGAACCAAACACACCAGTCGGGCCAACTGCGCCAGTCGCACCCCTTTTTCCCGTAGCTCCAGTCGGCCCTCCTCCGTAAATACCAGTAGCGCCAGTTTCTCCAATAATACCGGTATTTCCAATTACACCATATCCATATGGTCCTGTTGCGCCAGTTGCGCCAATTGGTCCAGTTCGCCCAATATATCCAACAATTCCAGCACCAGTAGCCCCAGTTGCGCCGGTTGGTCCAGTTCGCCCAGTATTTCCAGTATCCCCTCGACTACCACTTCGCCCAGTTATACCAGTTGGACCCAGATTTCCATCAGGACCAGTCGCCCCCGTATGCCCAGTAAGTCCTAATCCTGTTCTACCAACTGGGCCACTAGCACCAGTTGGACCGGTCGCCCCCGTTATTCCATCAGGACCAGTTGGACCATCTCGGCCGGTTACCCCAGTCGGTCCAGTAGTTCCAGTCGCCCCAATTTCTCCACGGCGCCCAGTATCTCCAACATCTCCCAATTCTCCCCTTGGACCAACTGGCCCTTTAATACCTGTTCTTCCATTCCTACCAATTGGACCAGTATTTCCTTGAAGACCAGTATTCCCAGTTATTCCAAATTTACCAGTTGCGCCAGTTGCACCAGTTCCTCCTTGGGGACCACTCGGACCTATTCCGCCAGTAGCCCCAGTCGGTCCATTAGGACCCTTAAATCCCTGAGGACCAGTTGCGCCAGTTCCTCCATCTGGGCCGGTATTTCCTCTTGGACCAGTCGGACCAGTGTCTCCAAAATACGTTCCGGGTGGACCTCGTGGGCCCGTTTTTCCGATTGGTCCAGTTGGTCCTGTATAACCACGGTTTCCAGTTGCGCCTGTTGGTCCAGCTATTTCTCGAACTGCGCTAATATCTTTATTCCGATTATTTTGAAAAAGATTTATATTAAATATTCTGTCCATATTTAATTAAATTTAGAAAATAAATATCCAAAAAAAATTTATTCGTAAAAATCTAAAAAATAAATTCTATTATATCGTATGCCCGCTTTGAATATTACTTGCGCAAAGCCCAACGTTAGTTGCTCCTTCTCCTTCTCTTCTCCGTCTGCCAAAGCTACTTGGTCATACGGTGGTTCTACTCCTGCTTACTCCTACGGTGGTAATACTTACAACTCATCCGGATATTTAGCAAATCCATCCAGAAGTGCTCAAATTCAGGCTCGTGATGCCGGAGCTCTTACCAACTATGAAGCCCGACAGATGGGACTTCCTAATCGTCGTTAAATTGTTTTTTTTGTAAATTAAAAACATTGTTTATAATTTATAAATATTTAGCACTTTTTGTAATCAAAAACGTTCTTAATAAAAATACTCAACTTCTCAAATTCTTTAATATCCTCTTCATCAAGCATATAAGTTGTTTGCAATCTATCAAGTATATCTAATGCATTTTTATAGTCTTTCATTAAACGTTCCTTTAAATTTCTCTCATTCTTATATTTCTCTCTAAAAACTAATAATTGCTTATATTCTTTATCATATAAATCCTTGTCGACTCCAAACCGCCTCTTATATTTTTCATAGTGTTTAATAAATTCAGTTGAAAGAACGCTTGTTGAATTCTTAGCTGGTTCAGTCATTTCATACAACACACGAAGCATATATTCTTTATCTCCACCCTCCACAATATTATTAACAATCATGGTTTTAACATCAAGCGCAATTTTACCAAATGATTGAAGTGTTCCTAAAAATAATGGCTTAATTTTTTCAAGAAGGAGTAAATATTTAGAATCCGATTCCATCTGGTCATAATGTTGTTTCATAGTTTTTTCAAATGTGGAAATCGTTTGATTAAGAACTTGATATTCCTTTATCTTATCTTCATATTTTGATTTTAGCTTCTCAACTTGACTATCAGTTAATAAAAGAATCTTCTTTGAATCAGATAATTCGCTTTTAAGTTTTTCTTGTTCATTATTAATTAATTTTAATACATTTGCTTTCAATGAATTAATCTTATCCACTGAAAGTTTATGATTCTCTTTCATGTCTTTAACAATTTCTTCAACTTTTGATGTGGTCTTATCATTTTTGGGTGTTTCTTTTGGAGATGGAGCCTCTGTTTGAGATGGTCTTCCATGATAAAAGAATCTACAATAAACTCTATCATGATTTTCATTATTATTTGTCCATAGCCATTCCGCATCATTTGGAATATTTGGTCTGGCGCCCCTTCCAACAGACATCCAAACATTTTGTTGATTATTTTTCCCATAACTTGTCGCGAGGGACCATTTTGAATCATCAAACTTATTCTTGTTCCAATTATCTGATTTCTGTGTTGAACATTTCCAGTCAGAAGGTTTTGTAATTCTCCCATTGAAAACACCAATAAATCCGGCTGGGCCTCCTTTATCTACTCCATCAATCGCAATTACATCGCCAGTATTAACAACTGTATTAAATTCATATGTTTTAGTCCATGTATCTCCTTTTCCAACTTTTTCACCATTAACATATAAATCAAACTCATTATCACATGTCATAAAAATATTGAATTTTTGTGAAGATGGCTTTGAATCTAAAACTGATGATGGACTTATAGAAATAGATGGAGAAACCTTTGGAGATGGTTCAGATTTTGGGGCCGGAGGAGGAGATGGAGCCTTCTTAGGGGCCGGAGCAGGAGAAGGCGCTTTCTTAGGGGCCGGAGCAGGAGAAGGCGCTTTCTTAGGGGCCGGAGCCGGAGGAGGAGATGCTTTCTTCGATTTCTTTAATAATCTACGCGAACCATCATACTCCTCCGCATCTAATTCAATATCTTCAAGCAACTTTCGCTCATGATGTGTAGGAGGTCCAACAAATGACTCATTTCTATCCTTTGGAACAACAAAAAACATTGGTTGAATAATATTTAAATCATCCAATTTATATTCAACTGACTTTTCATCAATAACAACCGCAGGTTTAATATAAACATTATTCTTTTCTGAAAGGTCGTCAATAGAAATAGCGCTTATCAAAGCAAAACTAAATAAGAGAACACTCAACTTTATACCTGAGCCCATTATAATATAATAAAACAAAAACTTTATGCTAAAAATATAATTTCCCAAAAGTTTTATCCCCCAACTTTTTTTCTAAAAAAGTTTATGGATTACGAAAATCTAATTACAATAATAAAACAAAATAAGCATAAAGATAATGGCAATGATTTAGAACCCATCCCCTCAATTTATTACATTGGTATGCTAAAATCCGGAAGCACTTCAATACAGGCCGGTTTTCCAACAAAATCCGTCGCCCATTGGCACCACGTAAATCACTTCAAATCAATTAATAAAGTCAGATTACCCCCCACATTCTCATTCATTGATTTCATAACCTACATCGGAAAAAAATATAATTTTAAGCCACTCATTATAGAATCAATCCGCGAACCGATTTCTCAAATAATTTCCCATAGAATGAACCATATTACTCTTCATGATAGCTGTATATGTAATATTTGTAATTACTCTAAATCTCCATCAGAACGATTAATTGACGAAATAAAATCCACAATAACAATTGACGACTGGCTCAAAAAAATATGGCTCCCCAAATTAGTTAGCGCACATTTTAACATAAACATATTAGAAAACTTCAATAAATACAAATATTATGACCTTGAACATATACGAATCTTGTTTATCAGATTCGAAGATATCGATGACCGCCCCGCCATATTTGAATCAATCGGAATGAACTATATCCCTACTAAATCTAATGATACTTCATCCATTTCCAAAGTCCGCGACATTTATAAATTCGTGAATGATAAGATTTATTTCTCAGAATCAGAATTAGACGCAATATATAACAATCTAACTGTTAAACAAATTTATTCACCTGATGAAATAAGTGCCTTTCGTAAAAAATACAAAAATATAACCGCTTCAATACATGACCAGATATGCGATGAAGTCATTAAAATGTTCGCAAAAAGAATAGAAATAGGTAATCCCGCGAAAGAGGCTGTTCCTTCAATCTATTATATTGGAATGCCCAAAACTGGGAGCACTTCAATAAAATTCGGTTTCCCCAATCACTCTGTCGCTCACTTTCACTCGGTCGCCCATTTTGAGCAAATATATAACACAAACATTTTATCAAACAATAATTTAGATTTATATGACGTGGTAAAGTATATTGGTCGAAAATACAACTTCAAACCGCTCATTATAGAATCCATCCGCGAACCCGTCTCGCAACTATTATCCGCATTTTTTCAGAACCACCGGAACGAAGAATTTCGTAAGAGCTTCATTTCTTATGAAAATTGGGTCAATTACGAGAACCGAGGGATTCAATCTATCCATCTTTGGAAAAAACATTTCGGTATTGATTTAACAAGCAACTTCGACCGATATAAATATTTTGAGCTGGAAGCAGTTAAACTTCTATTTATCCGCCTCGAAGATTCATATGACAGGAAGCAAATATTCAATGAAATCGGATATTCTTATAGCGACGCGCGCCTCAAACCGACTGAAAACCCCACCTATAAAAATATAAAACGGGCTATTTCTTTTATTGTGCCCGAACTTGACGCAATATACACTGGCCTCGTAAAAGTATTCTATTCCCCCAGCGAAATTGAATCTTTCCGGCGCAAATATACGAGTGCGCATAATCACATATACGATACACTTATCGGCGACATGATAACTAAAAGGATTGAGCTCAATAAATACACAAATCCATATCCAACAATTTACTATATTGGTATGGAGAAGACGGCCAGTTCATCAATCATACACGGTATCCAAAATCACACAATCACTCATTTTCACTCGACCGAATATTTCGAGCGGCGCTACGATACCGACTTATTAACAAGCAATGGCCTCGATATTTACGACCTCATAATATACGCAGGTAAAAAATACAATTTTAAGCCACTGATAATTG
>Ga0078894_10004813_pt1 | contig 10363 bp, 10 predicted proteins | sample LauGreSu1BDMLBSD_2_FD_67506 | JGI IMG/M metagenome (GOLD analysis project Ga0078894, IMG submission 67506) | Freshwater lake microbial communities from Lake Michigan, USA - Su13.BD.MLB.SD (version 4) (version 4) | ecosystem: Environmental > Aquatic > Freshwater > Lake | place: Lake Michigan... | reverse complement strand
CATTTTTGAACGGTCTTCCCACCACATCCCCGACTTTGGTAATTTGGTAGAACCAGCAACACCTAAAATACCGTAATCTTCATTTCTCTTGAAATGATTCACAACTTTTTGTGCCCAATTATTACTATCAAAATAAAGGTCATCGTGACACAAAACAACAATATCATTTGATGATTGTGTAAGTACCATATTATAAACTTGAGTCAATGAATATTCTCCATTGTTCTCAAAAGGTAGAACCTCAAGACTTTTTATTCCTGAGGTTCTTTTAAGTAATTCTATAAATTGGGGGTCAATTTTTCGGGTGCTAAATGCAACTGTTATCATTGTTCAAAAACTTGTATGTCTGACTTTTTAGTTGTTAGGGGTGTCCACTTTCCATTATATCGGGTGGCTCTCACAATATGGTTATCAATCCAATGGTAGTTTCCACCACGAGGTTTTCCCATCAAAAGATGATGAAATCTAAAACCATTTTTTTGTAACCAAGTATCGGTAATCTCTCTATGTTCTTCAGTTCTTGATGTGAAAAATGTGATGATGTGACCTTCTTCATACCACTGATTAATTATTTCTACAGAACCTTCATAAGGTACACAATCAAGCATTCTCCAAGGTTCTTCATTTGGAACATCTTCAGTTACGGTTCCATCAATATCAATCAAGTAATTCTTGATTTTGTCTGGTAAAACGGGACTAACATTTTCCATATCAAATTCCTGTTGAACCAAATCCATTGGCACCTCGCTCTTTTTCATTAAACTCGTCTACTTGATGTAAGTAAACTTTCTTACCACATTCTACAGGACATAAAACCGCTTGAGCAACTTTTTGACCTTTATTAACGGTAATCTCCATATTGTTCATATTCATCAAAATGGCTTTTACTTCTCCTGTATATCCTTGGTCAACAGTACCGGGACTATTCAAAACCATAAGACCTTGTTTAATTGCCAATCCACTCTTGGTTCTTACTTGAATTTCATACCCTTCAGGAATATCAAAAGACAATCCTGTTGGTACAAGTTTTCTTTCAAACGGTAAAAAATGAATTTCTTCTGTTGAATACAAATCAAATCCTGAATCCGACTCATATGCGTATTCTGGGTCAATGGCATCGGGATGTAGTTTTTTGAACGCTACAATTTTTCTACTCAAACCATTAGCCAAAAAATCTTCAAAATCATTAAGGTCAAATCCGGTGTTTTGTTGTAGTTCATTCAAAACATCATCCTCACCATCGGGTTTAAAATTCTTAATTTCTTCCAATAGTTTCATGAACTCATTATTAAGTTCAGGGTCGTTAAAGTTAATATTATTCATTATTTTAAAGCTTTTAATTTTTTGATTACGTCAATTAAAACGTTCACATCTCGTTCACAATATTCTGAAATCTCTTTCAACATTCCTTTATTCCAATAAGCGTCATGTACCTTATCACCAGTAACCTCACCTTCTTTTGGTGAAGGTACTTCCATACAAGTACACATCAAATCCAAAGAACCAATTGCGGTATATGCTCCGTATTGCCAAATTTCTTTGGTATCAATCGCTTTAATTTCCCATGGTTTGGTATCATATGTTGGAAGAATTGATGGTGGCATCAAACCATTAATAATCATTCTTTTTGCCATCATAGGGATATCAAAATTCTTCAAATTGTGTCCACAAAGCCAAAACTCTAAACGACCACAACGGTCAAGTAACTTTTGACAATCCGAAAGTAATTTTTGTTCATTGTCATCACTAAAAGTTTGTTTCTTAACTTCACCATTTTCCATAACAAATGCAACACTAATACAAACAATCTTAGCAAATTCAGGAACAAGAGCCGCTCTTGATGAGAATATAAGATTCTTTTGTTCGTCAATACTTTTACCAATCAATTGGTCTTCAGGAAATCTTTTTAGGAACCAATCAAAGTATTTGTCAAATTGTTCAGCAATTTTTGGGTGGTCAGTTCTACATGTGTCATAATCCTTGGACAAACCAACGGTTTCAATATCCAAGAAAAGAATTTTTGATAAAGGTGTTTTAATCATTTTACTAAACTTTTGTATAGGTCTGCTCTTGTTTTCGTTACGTTATTCAAGTTATAGGTGTCTTTTACAGTTTCGTACAATCTCTCACCCATATCTTGAACTAAACTTGGATTACTGATTAAGTTGTTAATGTATTTTGCCCAATCTGCGTGATTTCTTGCCTCATTAACTAACATTGCGTTTCCGTCAACAAATTTACCATTTTCCATACAATGTTTCAAGTCAATTGTGTAAGGTCCAACATTTGATGCAATAATTGCCTTTTTGTAGAATCCCGCCTCAATAACTTTTAATTGAGATTTCATTCGGTTGAAAATGTGGTTTTTAATTGGTGCTAAAGATACATCAAATTTTGCATAGTTTTTAGCGTAACTTGTAACAGGTAGTGTCCATACTCTACGATATGATTCGTGATGAAACTCAGGGTAATCTTGTTGTTGGAACAACATTAGTTTTTTGTGAAACTCAGGTGATATTGTACGGTATTTTTGTGTGAAGATTTCTTCATATCTCGCCCAAACAGTTTCTTCAGGTTTGATGTCACGTTTTTTGTGTTCACCTGTCTGAGCATTAATCTCAGTAATTGTACCACGAGTATCAAATCCACAAAGAACAAATTGGTAGCTGTCTTTCTTATCCACAATTTTGGCAAAACTACCATCAAGTAATTGTAAATCTGCCAAGTGTGAAGAACCTCCTAACCAACCAATTCTTAGTTTTTCGTGTTCAGGAGTAACCTCTTTAAATTGAGGTTCATCAGGATTAATTGCGTTTGGTAGAACATATACGTTTTTGTTGTACTTTCTAATCTCATCCGCAAACTGTGGTGTTGTGGTGGTTACGTACTTTGCAACTTTTAAGTTGGCAACAATTTTCTCGTTAATTTTATTGTAAACAATAATATCGTGAATTGGGTGGTCTTTTGTTGGTAACCAATAATCGTCAATGTCACAAATTGTTACAATTCCCATTGAATTCAATTTTTCAACTAACTGAGCCGAGTAATCATAATTTTGACTAATTGCTCTATGATAGTGAACAATTTGATATTTTTTCCAAAACTCCATGTTGTCAACAGGAGGTGTGAAATCAATTTCTACGTGAAATTCTTCAGGATACTTTGATTGTAGGAAAATATGGGGGTCCATGGAGCGGAATTTACCAACTCCCGAACGGTCTGACGGGATAACTAAAACATTAATTTTTGACATGTACTTATATTTTGATTAAAAAAATATAAGACATAAGTTAATATTAGAAAAGTTATTTAAGACAATTTTTTGATTTTGGTTAACTTACCTTCAAAAATGTGGTTACCTACTTGGAATTTAAAGTTGTCGTTTGACTTTTCAACAGATTCAACCAACATACCATTTTCTTTCAAAACTTCTTTAACAACTTGTTTCATCATCTTTTTTAAAGTTGCCGTGTTTGGCAGTTGAGAAGTTTGTGTTTGTTGAACTTGTTGTGTTTCTTCTCTTAACACAGGCTTTGATGTACCCATGAGTCTTGATGCTCTTTCAACCAAATCATCTGACAAGGTAACATTATTAGTATTACCTGGTTGGTCAATTGGGTGTTCAATCATTAATTTTTTAATCTCATCAGGTAATTTTGATTTTTGAATTGCATTTACAGATGCTGCAGGATAACCCTGATTCATAAATTTAGTTGTTACTGGTTGTTGAGCGATTGGATTTTCGGCTAACATTTCTTGTGGTATGTTATATCTTGCTGAAGGAACATCAAAATTTTCAACCTGCATTCTTGGTTGTGATTGTTTTGGACTAACACCTTTTGAGTCCATTTGTGTGGTTTTGTCCATAATGGCTTTTGCCATCATTAATTTTTGGATATCCATATATTAGAATTTTGCATTAATTATAACTGAAATCATACTTTTGTCACCATTTAGATTATAATTTGGTCTTGGTGTGTCAAAAGTTTCTCCGGTTGGTTTAAAAGTTTGAATTTTATCTAACTTAAATAATCTCCACCCTGGCATAGGACGTGTACCCAAATAACCACGGTGAGAAGCACCTTCTTCGTCCCACGCCCTTAATACTAAATTATTTTTTTTACTTCTACCTAAACAAACAGGTTCAATCTGTCTTAATCCTTTACCACCTGGTTCATCACCATCATAGTAAATGATAACAACTTGACGCTTTTTGATGGCATCTTGAACAGCATCAATTGATGCCGCCTCAGTTAATAAATTTTTGAAGATGCCAAATAATTTCATTAGAAATTAGGGTAAGTATTGAATTTATTAAATCTGTTGATTTTGATATCATCTTTTCTTTCAAAGATATCAACACTTGTACCAGCTTTGTCGTTGTAAACATCTAAGAAAACACCGGTACCTCTACCCATATCATCACCATCAGCCAATGCCTGTGAGTTTGTAACACCATACTCATCGGCGGTTTGTTGGAAATCGTTACGAGTAATTAATTTTTTTCTTTCAGCATCTGCAATTGCTGTTAATTGATTTTGTTCTGTCTGAGACAAATCAAGATTGTATGGATTTGAACCTGCCATTTTAAATTTTACTAATTAATTCTTTTATTCTTCTGAGACTTTCAGTCACAGTAGCATCTGCAACAGCCGTTGCGTGTCTATTAACAGTTGTTTTATGTTGTTTAGTTGGTCTCATAGAATTATCTCTATAATCTGAATTTCTAACACTTGCATCATCAACTTCAGTCGGCTTTTGAGTTTGTTTAACGTTATTTCTCATTTTGGTGAGTTCATTATTAACCCAACTTTTCATAACATTTCCACCATTTAATATGTATGGTAATTCATTTTCTTTACCTTGATAAGTGTCAAAAAAATTTTTAATTCTTTTTAATTGTGGATATGAAATCTTTTCTTGAGATTGAAGTTCTTTGTTACGATTAAACCCTTCAATCTTTTCATTAGCACCTTTTGACTGTGCAAATGAATTCCTTAAATGGTCTTTAATATTTTTTGGTATTAAGACTTCCCCTTGAGATTTATCGTATAAATTACTGTTCATGTTATAACTTATTTAAAATGTTACGTACCAAAGTCTCCATTTTTCTTTTTTGAATTTCCTGAATTTTTTCTTTTTCAGTTATTCTAATTCTCATGTCAGATTCCGGTTCTTTTAAATCTTGATTCATTTTTGGGTCTTTACCAAATTCTTTTGCTCTTTCAACAGGATTATCAACACCCATGTCTTTTAACTTTTTTACAGTCTTTTTAGGTGGTAAATCTTTGGTTTCTTCATAACCAAATGCTTTAGACATATCCTCTTCACCCATGTAGGTTCTACCTCCACGATATGAACGTGCAATGAAATCTCCTGGTTGTGTTGTAGACACTACAGTTTGGTCCATAGTTTTTCTTGGGTGTAGTCTTGGGTCCAAGATAGGAATCTTAGAACTTTGCATTACACCATCAGAATTAACAATCTCACCAAGTTCGGCATTTAAGTCTTCAGTAGATTTAGATTTTTTTGACTTGATTAAAGTATCTAAATGTTTTTGAATTTTCTTAATCAAATTTTTAGGAACTTTGATATACATGTCCTTTTTACGTGCTTCATTCAAATTGTTTGAAACCGCAAACCATAGGTGACCACCGTCCTTTTTTTCTTTTAAAAGGAAGTAGTAGTTATTATCAAAATATTCTTCGTTAAGCTTAAGCATAAGTTTTTACAATAAATACTCTTTCAATTGGTATTTATCATTAGTTTATGGCATATCAGAACATCAATCAATACAATTATAGGAGGTGGGGTTTAATTCCTTTTAACCAAATCACCGATTTTTGTCTAGCATCAGACGAAAGAGATTACAATGAAGAAGTTGTTTTCTCACCATTATTGATTGGTGAAGACGATGGTAATAGAATGCCATTTAAATTTGATTTTAATTCTGACGAAACAAGTGTTTGTAGAAATTGTGATGATTTTGATATTGAAACTTTAGTATCTGAAAATTATTATAACCCAACAAATATTGACCCAAACATTTGTCCTTCGGCACAAACTTTATGTGATGTTGGTCTAACGGGTATTGATAATGGATTGGTTCCAAACATGTCAGGAGAATCAATTGATATTACTACAGGTCTTTACACAAGTCCACCAGATATCTTTTCAAGATACAAATACGATAGAAGGTTTAAGATGCATCCAATCACAGGATTCACCACAAATGAAAATAGATTGGTTAATGATGATTCTTACACCTACGGAATTGATTGGGTTGATGAAGGCGGTGATGTTGGAAGAATTGCCAGATTACAAGGAGGATTTTACCAAGGTTTTTATAAGTTACAAGGTTATGATTATGAAGTTTATCCAACAAGAAATGCTTGGGGATGGACTGCAGAATTTTTGTTAAAATATCGTTGGACTGGTGATACAAACGTTGGGTTAAATAATAGATATCCTGATAACAAGGGTACCTTCTTTTATATGGGTACTCGTGCAGAAAATAAATTTTATCATTACGCTGACGGTCATCCAAAACAAGATACAGGATATACAAGAGTGACTTCAGGATTAACTTGTATGAACACTTGTGGTTGTTTAACAGAATCAGGTGTTACCGCACATACTTGTATGAAAGTGTATCAAGTTTCAGGTTACACATCAGTAAACTGTAATTGTGGTTGTCCTTGTAGTTGTGCGGTTAAGGCTAGTAATCCTGAATTGGACCCATTGTATGACGGTGTATCAAATGGTATGTCCATTAGATTAAGTGGTGATACAGGAAACCCAAGAGTTTGTGTTAAAGAATATATTATAACGGGTGCGTGTTTACCCGTTAGTGCATGTAGTACTGACATACAATTTGTGACAGGAACCACAGTTCAAGAATGGTGCTCAACAAGAGGTATTTTTGATATTTGTTCGGGAACAACATACATTAATAATGAACATTGGGTCCAACTTGATGCCGTATTTGAAAGAAACATTTATTTAGAATGTGCTGATGCATATTCACTTGGTGGTTTAGGTCAATTAGTCACAGAAGTTTACACCGCGTCAAGTGCCAACAATAGTGTTAGTTTAATTGAGCCTCCACTAACACACAAAAAAGTTTACAATCCTGCGGTAACCGATGAGGTTATCATGAACGATTATTGGATGGAACAAAGAAAATATCGTTTAGGTAAATTAAAAATATTTGTTAACGGTTATCCTTTGATGACTGTTGAAGATTTTGAAGAAATTATTCCAAGACCTTTAAACACTGCCAAAGAAAAACAAATTGGTGTTCCATATAACATTTCTGTTGGTGGTGGAACTCAAGGATTAAAAGATAACTTAACTTTTTCCGGAGGATGCCCACCTGAATTATCGGGTATTACATATCAACAAGACCCTGAGTGTTTAACAACAAATGATTTGGATGAAACTATCTATTCAGGTTTAACAACAGAAATTCATCTTGAGGAAATATTTGGTGGTAATTTTATTGGTGATATAAGTGCGTTTAGAATGTATACTGAACCATTAGATGCATCAATGATTCAACACAATTTCAGAATACTAAAAAACAAATACACACTACTTGATTGGAAGTGTCCTGATTGTGAATTACCACCGGCACCGACAACATCACAAATTGTAACACCAACACCAACACCTACTCCAACTGTAACAAGAACTGTTACACCAACAGTAACACCAACAAAAACAATAACACCTACACCAACCAATAGTTTAAGTCCAACACCAACACCAACTAATTCTCTTACACCAACAGTTACAATAACACCGACTAATAGTGCGACACCAACTTATACGCCAACTAACACTCCATCATTAACCGCAACAAACACACCAACAGTAACTCAAACACCAACCAATACTCCAACAAATACTCAAACACCGACAATAACACCATCACCAACCCCAACAAATACCGTTACACCAACCGTAACACCAAGTCCAACAACAATACTTGATGAGGGTTTATTATTACAGGAGAACTATTTTATGTTATTACAAGAAGATGGGTTTGGTATTTACATAGAACCATTACAATCATCTCCAACACCAACTCCAACTCAAACACCCACCAATACACCAACTAACAGTGTAACACCAACGGTTACTCAAACACAGACAGTCACACCAACTAAAAGTGTGACACCAACACCAACACCATCATCAACACCTGCAGTACCCGTAACAAATAATTTAATTTTATACTACGACCCAAGTAATTCCTCAAGTTATCCTGGTTCAGGTACAACAATAAACGATATATCGGGTAATGGATTAAATGGTTTGTTATCTAACATTACATTTACTTCACCGTACTTCACCTATAACGGAACTTCATCACAAGTTAGTGTTGCTGATAATGTGTTATTAGAACCAGGAAGTGGAGATTGGACCATGGAAGTATGGGTTAATCAATCAACATCAGGTAATGATGTAGTACTTGGAAAGTTTGATAATGGTGGGTTGTCTCAAGATGTTAGTTATAGTATCAGAACAACTAGTACTACATATTATGCCCAATATGGTTCAGGTAGTGGTTCAGGACCAACCTTATTTGCAAATAGTACTAGTTATATTGGAACACTTAATACGTGGTATCAAATAGTTTATGTGTTTACCAATGTTACATCTAATACAATTGAAACATTTGTGAATGGTGTTAGTGTAGGAAGTGTGAGTCATAGTTTATCAGGTATATTAAATTCAACTAATCCACTTTACATAGGTAGTTACAATGGGGGAGAATTCCCTCAATGGTTTGATGGTAAAATTGGTATTACGCGATTATACAATGATGCACTTACTTCATCTGAAGTTTTACAAAACTTTAATGCCGACAAATCAAAATATGGTTTATAAACAAATATATTTATAAAATAAAAAAATGCCAAATTTACCAATATCCCAATTACCAAGTTTAACCGCAGCAACAAATGAAACTTTAATTGCCGTGGTTTTTAGCGGTGTGTCAGGAAATACGACATACCAAATGACTATTCAAGATTTACTTAAATCAATACCTTTTGGGACTATGTACCAAGATTGGATTCCTGATGTCACCAACACGTATAGTATTGGTACTAGCGGTAATACAATTCAGTCAATACACGTAGGTGCTGGAACCGTGTTTATTGGACCAAATGGTGCTTTGGGTATTGATGATAGTGGTGTATTATTTTCAGTAAACGGATTTGCAACAAATTTCTTTGTTCTTGGTGCGGTAACCGAAAGTGGTGTTACAACAACAAGTGGTGTGACATTTAATGTGGTTGGTGATGAAGTTATTATGGAACCTGTTTCAGGTCAAACATATAATTTGAATCAACAATTAATTCCTACAGGTGGAACTATTGGTCAAGTTTTTACTCAGACAGGTAATAGTTCATATGAGTATGGTTGGGTTTCATATTCCGCCAACACATCAGGTACTAGCGGTTCTTCAGGAACTAGTGGAACATCGGGTACTAATGGTACTTCAGGTAGTTCAGGAACTAGTGGTACTAATGGAACTTCAGGTTCTTCAGGAACATCGGGAACTAACGGTACGTCAGGCTCTTCAGGAACTAGTGGTACTAATGGAACATCAGGTAGTTCAGGAACTAGCGGTACTAATGGAACATCAGGTAGTTCAGGAACTAGCGGTACATCAGGCTCTTCAGGAACATCGGGAACTAACGGTAGCTCAGGTTCTTCAGGAACATCGGGTACTAACGGAACTTCAGGTTCTTCAGGAACATCGGGTACTAATGGAACTTCAGGTTCTTCAGGAACTTCAGGTTCAAGTGGGTCCTCAGGAACATCGGGTACTAGTGGATTTTCGGGTGATTTATACAGAACAACTTCATCAACATTACTACCAATTCAGACAGGTAACACAAGTACTTTTGTTGTTGGAACCAATTTAGGTTATAGTATTGCACAAGACGTTATTATTGCTTATGACCTTTCAAATCATATGATTGGTATGGTTGTCAGTTACAACCCATCAAACGGTAACATGGTCGTTGATGTTGAAACCATTATTGGTTCTGGTTCATACTCATCTTGGGTTGTTAATTTAGCAGGTGCTGCGGGTGGTGACGGTTCTTCAGGTACTAGCGGTTCTTCAGGAACTAGTGGTATAGATGGAACATCAGGTTCTTCAGGTACTAGCGGTTCATCAGGAACTAGTGGTACTAACGGAACTTCAGGTTCATCGGGAACTAGTGGAACTTCAGGTTCTTCAGGTACTAGCGGTTCATCAGGAACTAGTGGTACTAACGGAACTTCAGGTTCATCGGGAACTAGTGGAACATCAGGTTCTTCAGGAACTAGCGGAACTTCAGGT
>Ga0078894_10004812_pt1 | contig 10363 bp, 10 predicted proteins | sample LauGreSu1BDMLBSD_2_FD_67506 | JGI IMG/M metagenome (GOLD analysis project Ga0078894, IMG submission 67506) | Freshwater lake microbial communities from Lake Michigan, USA - Su13.BD.MLB.SD (version 4) (version 4) | ecosystem: Environmental > Aquatic > Freshwater > Lake | place: Lake Michigan... | reverse complement strand
ACGGCGCCGTCCCCTGTGGGTTCGGCCTTCACCATCACCTCGGGGCTGGAGCCAATCAGGTACCAGCCGCCGAAGTTGAAGAACGCCATGTAGGGCGACGGATTCACCATCCGCAGGCTCCGGTAGAGCTCGAACGGATCGCGATCGATGCGCGTTTCCAGCCGCTGGCTGAGCACCAGTTGAAACACGTCGCCCGCCTCGATGTGCTCCTCGCCTCGAAGCACGGCGGCCTCAAACGCCTCCCGACCCACATTGCTCGAGGTCACCAGGTTCTGGGCCATGTCGACGGCGCTGGCGTCGTGCCAGCGCAGGGGGGTGACATGGCCTGGCAAGGGCGCATGCATGCGCTCTTCCAAGGCGGCGATGCGGGCCGCGGCGGCGGCGTAGGCCGTGTGTGGCTCCTGGCCATCGCTCAGGTCGGCATAGGCCACGGCGGTGATCTGCCGCTTCACCTGGTCGAACACCAACAGGCTGTCGGCGAGCATCCAGCAGCCATCGGGCGGGGCGCCCTCCCCTGGCGGGTGCACGGGCACGCTCGGCTCGATCCAACGGATCAGCTCATAGCCCCAAAATCCGAACAGCTGCCCCACCGGCGGCAGGCCAGGGATTGGCGTGCTGCTCAGGGGCTCCAGGCACTCGCGTAGCAGCGAGAAGGGGTTGCCCTCCAGGGGCTCACAGCGGCCATCGCGCCAGCGGCGCTCGGATTGCTCGCCGCGGCTGGTGAGGGTCCAGAGGGGGTCGCTGACCACAAAGCTCCAGCGGCCGATCCGCTCGCCACCTTCCACTGACTCCAGCAGAACACCGTGCTCACTGCCAGCCCCCACCTTCAGCCAAGTGGTGAGCGGTGTCTCCAGGTCGGCGGGCCAGCGCTTCCACAGGGGGATGAAGCTGTTGCCGGCCGCCACTGCCTGAAGGAACGCCTGCTCGGCTAAGCCATCGCGATCGGGGCTGGGCATGGGCAAGCGGGCAGGCAAAAAAAACGGGGCGCCTGGCCCCGCCTTTATAGGAGTTGGTCGGCGAGGTTCAGGCGTCGAAGGTGTTCTTGCCGGTGAACTTGAGGTTGGCCGGGTTGGGATTGGCGCCGATCCGACGGGGGTTATGGCCCACCATGGCGCGGCCTTCATTGACCTTCTCGGGGAAGACGCCGTCTTTGGGGTGCAGGAACTCGGTGTCGCCGCCGGGGAAGATCCGGTAGATCTTGTAGTCCTCGATCCGGGGCTTGAACTTGGTGCGCAGCTGGGTGCCCAGCGCGAGGCACTGCTCCTTGCGGGCGAAGTACATCAGGTTTTCGCCCTCGTTCATGTGGGCGGCGCCGCCGGTGGGCAGCTCAAACACCTGTTCCTTGGGGCTGGACCAGGTGATGGCGTATTTCTCCTCGGTCTCAGCGGAGTTCAGCAGGCCGCCGGTGCTGCCGATGTACTTCGGGAGTTGACCGCTGAGCGCCGTAGCTGCCATGGCTTTGGATCGTTTCAGGCGGAAACTAGCACCGTGTTTTTGCCCGAATCCCGGCAGGCGCCGCACTCTTCACACCCGTCAACAAACTCCGCCTCTGGCCGGATCCTCAGCACAGCGGGAAGAACACCGTGAGGCCGCTGCCACTGCGTTCGGTGAGTCGGCCGCCCAGGCGATGGAACAGCCGCTGGGTGGCCTGTCGGCTCAGCTGCAGGCTGCCGGTGGCTGGATTCCAGCTCAGCACCGGTCCCACCAGCTCCCGTTCTTCCCCTTCGCCCTCCCGGGCGGCTGTGGGGTCTTCGTTGCGCTGGCCTGCGCTGCTGAGCTGGAGTTTCAGCCTGGAGCCGGCGGGGGACAGGCTGAGGGTCACCGTGCTGCCGGAAGGCAGGGTGCGGCTGAACCGGTCAATCAGGCCGCCGAGCATCGTTTCCAGGCGGGCCGGATCGCTCAGTACCTGGGGTAGGCCCTCGTCGATCACCAGCGCCAGAGCCAGGCCGCGGCGGGCCAGTTGTCGTTGCCAGAGTTCATGCTGTTGCTGCAGCACCGCGCTGAGGTCGGTGCGGGCCAGGGCGTGGCGCTCGAGGGGCTGTTCGCTGCCCGGCTCGCGCTGCAGCTCGGCGGCCAGGAAGATCAGGCCAAATCGATCGATCTGCTCGCTGCACTCGCCATCGATCTGCTCCAGGCGCTGGCGCACCACCTCGGGCAGATCGCCGCGCCGCAGCAGGGAACGGATCAGGGTGCGGATCGTGGCCAGTGGGGTGCGCACTTCGTGGGTGAGGGCCTCCAGCAGGGCCAGTTCGCTGCTCACGGCCCGGGACGCGTCGCCCTCGAGGCGTTCGCGCGTCGTACCGCTGTGAACCAGGGGTTGGAGGGTCAGGCTGGGAGCCATGGCGGCCAGCCGCTCCCCCATCCGCGGCCAGAAGCGCATCCCCAGCTGGTCATCGCTGCGCAGGGGGCCCAGCCGTTGGAGGGCGGCGCGCAGGGCGCCGGACGCTTCTGGGTTGCCCGCCAACAGACGGCCGTCGATCAGGCCTAAGGCCGCGGACAGGGCCTCGGGATCGAATCGCACGATCAGGCGCCGGGCCTCGGCCGGCCCATCGAGGCAAAGGGCCACCTGCAACTCGGGGGTGATCACCAGCAGCAGCGGATCGGTGCCATCTCCTGCCTCGAGGGCCATGCGATGGAAGCTCCCGCCACTGCCGGTTGGGGCGCTTCCGGGGAGTAGCGCGGCGGAGCCGGGCAGCAGATCCTGCAGTTCCCGCGGGGCCCACACCCAGCCCTGGAGCTGCTGGAGCAGCTCGGGTTCGTAGAGAGCCGGCAGGGGGGCCGCCAGCCACAGCCCCTGCAGCGGTTGCCGGGGCAGCAAAAAATCCTCCTGCAGGGTGGCCAACGCCGCCCACCACTGGCGCCGCACACTGTCTTCATTGCCAACGCCGGGGGGGACGCCCTCGGCCAGGCAGCGGCGCAGGTCGGACAGGCTCACCAGCGTCCCTGGGCCGAGCGACCCCGGCGGGCCACGGAGGCGCACATCCCGAGGGCGATGAAGTTCACGAGCATGGCGGAACGTCCATAGCTGAGCCAGGGCAGGGGGATGCCGGTGATCGGGCCCAGGCCGATGGTCATGTTGATGTTCACCACCACCTGGAACATCAGCATCGCGCCGATCCCCACCACCACCAGGGCTTCGTAGTCGGTGCGGGCCCGTCCGGCGATCTGCAGCAGCCTCCACATCAGCAGGGCGAAGCCGGCCACCACCAGCACCGAGCCCAGAAATCCCGTCTCTTCCCCCAGGGCGCTGAAGATGAAATCGGTGTGCTGTTCTGGGATGAAGCGCAGTTTGGTGAGCGATCCGTTCATCAGGCCCGTTCCCCAGAGCTGGCCGGACCCGATGCCCACCGTGCTTTGCAGCAGGTGATACCCGCCGCCGAGCGGGTCCTGGGCGGGGTCGAGAAACAGGGTGAGTCGTGCCCGCTGGTGGGGGCGCAGGCCGTGTTCCCACAACAGGGGGGTGGCCACGGCGAAGAGTCCCTGCACGGCCAGGCTGATGGCCAGGGCGACCCGTTTCCAGGGCAGGCTCTTCCAGGCCACCCAGCCCATCAGGGGAATCCAGCCCAGGAGCAGCCAGGGAAGGGTGCCGGCCACGATGGCTGCCACCAGTGGAGAGAGCAGCAAGATCACCCAGGCCCCGGGCATGCCGGCCCAGAACAGCATCACCAGGAGAACGGCCCCGAAGACCAGGGAGCTGCCCAGATCAGGCTGGACGAACACGAGCAGCCAAGGAAGGGCAATCAGACCCACAGGGCGCACCAAGTCGACGGGACGATCCACGGGGTGGCGCGCCAGTACCCCGGCCAGCAGCAAAATCGCCCCCACCTTGGCGAATTCCGAGGGCTGCACATAGAAGCCGCCGATGTTGATCCAGCTCTGGGCCCCCAGGGCGCTGGTGCCCACGATCCGAACGGCGATCAGGCTCGCCACCATGGCGCCATAGATCAGCCATTTGAGCGGGATCAGCCGCTCCAGCGGCATCCTGGCCAGCAGCAGGGCCACCACCATGCCCACCGCTGCGGTGATCCAGTGCTGGTACCAGTCGGCGTAATTGGCCTGGCGCTGGGTGCTGGCGATCAGGATGCCCGCGATTGCCACCATGGCCAGGGGGATCCCCCAGAGGATCAGGTCCACGTCGGCCAAGGGGCTGCGCCGGCCGCTGCGGCCGCTGAAGAATCGGGAGTTGCGCCGCCCCTGCTGGCTCAGCATGGTGGTCAGGCCGTCACCAGGTGGGCCGCCCCGATGCGATCGGCCAGAGCCCGGAAGGCCTGGGCACTGGCGGATTCGGGATGGGAGAGCACCACGGGCCGGCCGGCATCGCCGCCTTCACGCACGGGCATTTCCAGCGGCAGCTCCGCCAGCAGGGGCACCCCGGCCTCCTCGGCCAGGCGGGCGCCCCCGCCACTGCCGAACAGGGCGTAGCGCTTCTCCGGAGCATCCGGCGGGATAAAGGCACTCATGTTCTCCACCACGCCCAGCACGGTGACGCCCATCTGCAGGAACATCGCCAGCCCGCGCCGCGCATCCTGCAGGGAGACCTGCTGGGGTGTGGTGACGATGATCACGCCTGCCATGGGGACGGCCTGGGCCACGGTGAGTTGGGCGTCGCCGGTGCCGGGGGGCAGGTCCACGATGACCACATCCCGCTCCCCCCAATCCACCTGATAGAGGAACTGGCGGATGATGCCGTTGAGCATGGGGCCCCGCCAGATCACCGGCTGGTTTTCCTGGATCAGCAGCCCCATTGAAACCATGGCGATTCCGCAGGTCTCGATGGGCGTGAGCACCTGCTGGGCGCCTTCGCCGCGCACCTCCGGTGTGCGGTCGGCCACGCCCAGCATGGTGGGGGCGTTGGGTCCATAGATATCGGCATCCAGCAGGCCCACCTTGAGGCCGGAGGCCGCCAGGGCACAGGCCAGATTCACCGCCACCGTGCTTTTGCCCACGCCCCCTTTGCCGCTGCTGACCGCGATCACCTGACGGACGCCGGGGATGGCCTGACGATCCGGCAGCTGGCCGGGTGCCGCGCCCGGGGCTCCGTGGCCGGCCGCTCCGATGGGAGCCCCTCCAGCGGGCTGGGCCACTTCGATCTGCACGTCGGCCACCCCATCGAGGGCGAGCAAGGCCGCACGGGCTTCGGCGGCGATGCGATCGCGCTGAGCCTGGGCAAAACCTGGCAAGGCCAAGCGAAAGACGGCCCGATCGCCCACCAGTCGGGGGGCCTGGATCCAGCCCAGCTCGATCAGGCTGCGCCCGCTGCCAGCATCCTGGACGGCGTTGAGGGCGGCTTGGGCCTGCTCCACTGAGGCCATCGGAAATCCAAACAGGGCCTGCGATCCTAGGTGGCCTGCCCCGCCAAGAGGGGGGCGGTCTGGCCGTGACAGACCCTCTCGAACACTTGTCTGAGGGGAGGCTGGCCTGAAAAGGTGAGACCTTTCCGGCGTCTTCCCGGCGCACCGTCGATGCTCAAGGCCCTGCTGGCGCGTGGCAAAAACAAGCGGGGTGGAGGGGCCTCGAGTCCGGTCGGCAATGACGGAGCCCTGGAGGCGCCGCCCGCCGACTCACGCGCCCGGGCCAAGGCCCTGCTGATGGGCCTGCAGGACTCCATCTGCGCTGGGCTGGAGCAGCTCGATGGTGAGGCCCACTTCGCCGAGGAGAGCTGGGTGCGTCCTGAGGGCGGCGGCGGCCGCTCCCGGGTGATGACTGGCGGTCGCGTGTTTGAGCAGGGAGGCGTGAACTTCTCCGAGGTGGAGGGTTCAGAACTGCCCCCCTCGATCCTCAGCCAGCGCCCGGAAGCCAAGGGCCACCGCTGGTTTGCCACCGGCACCTCGATGGTGCTGCACCCCCGCAATCCCTACATCCCCACCGTTCACCTCAACTACCGCTACTTCGAAGCGGGCCCGGTGTGGTGGTTCGGCGGCGGCGCTGACCTCACCCCCTACTACCCCTTTCTGGAGGACGCCCAGCACTTCCACCGCACCCTCAAGGGCGCCTGCGACAGCGTGAACCCCGCCTACTACGAGGTGTTCAAGCCCTGGTGCGACGAGTATTTCTTCCTCAAGCACCGCCAGGAAACCCGCGGCGTGGGCGGCATCTTCTACGACTACCAGGATCCCCGCGGCGTGCTCTACAAGGGGCAGGACCCCAAGGGCCCGGCCTCCGCGGAGAGCAACCGCATCGGCCCGGTGCAGCAGAGCTGGGAGCAGCTGTTCGCCCTGGCCAGTGCCTGTGGCAACGCCTTCCTGCCCAGCTATGTGCCGATTGCCGAGAAGCGCCAGCCCACTCCCTACGGCGAGAGGGAGCGCCAATTCCAGCTCTATCGCCGTGGCCGCTACGTGGAGTTCAATCTGGTATTCGACCGGGGCACGATCTTCGGCCTGCAGACCAATGGCCGCACCGAGTCGATCCTGATGTCGTTGCCCCCGTTGGTGCGCTGGGAGTACGGATACCAGCCGGAGGCGGGCAGCCGCGAGGCCCTGCTCACGGATCTGTTCACCAAGCCCCAGGCTTGGTTGACCGACGCCTCTCTGGCGGCCCGATGCGCTCCCCATCAGGCGGTGGGGTGACCGCCGCCGGATTGGTGGCGGCCATAGGGGAGCCTGGGCTGCGGCCGAGGCCCTGTTCCAGGGCGTTCACCACCCGGATAGCAATGGCCTCCAGGGTGGCCTGCTGCCGGATCGGATCACGAAGGGCCGCTTCCAGGGCCCCCTCCAGTTTGCCGATTTCCAGGATGGCAATCCCCCGCTTGGGGGCCCCCAGACCCTCGCGGTACAGCAGGGGGTAGGGCCCGAAGGCGAGCGCCAAACTTTCATCCAGGCGGCTGGGTGGGCGATGCAGCGGGGGGATCAGCCCCGAGCCCACCCCGTCAGGGCCGTAGGCGTCGTAGTGGATCTCCAGGGCGTAGCCACCGGCCTCGGCATGGGCCTTGCCCACACTCCAGTTGGTGCGCGGGTCGTCGCCGTCGGCGATGCTGCGCAGCGGGGGGTCGTAGAAGCGGATCGCCAGCCCCCTCCGCTGGCCGAGGGCCACCACCGCCTGGGCTGTGAGCAGATTCCAGTGGAGCTCGTCGCGGAGGCCGGGCTGCATCGGGGCGGCTCCGGCCAGGTCCACCGCAGCCCCCGCCGTGCCGGCTCCGCCTATCCCCTGGGAATCGGCATGCCCGGCGAGCACCAGGATTGGGGTGGTGTTGGGCAGGGGCGCCAGGCCCATCCAGTCTTTGGCCAGACGGCTGCGGGGCCCGGTCAGGGGATCGAGGTTGGCCACCAGGGGGGCCTGGGCTGCGGCGGTGCCGCCGAGGGTGATCACCGCGATCAGCACGGCCACCATCCCTGGGTGATGCGGCCTGGCGTGTTGCGGCATGGCGGGCCTGGACGATGAGCTAGATGGGGGAACTGAGCAGTTTGCCGTCGCTGAACAAGCCGAGCTGGGGTCCCAGTTCTAGTTCCAGCGCAATCAGTTCGTCCCGGTGGGCACGGAGGCGCAAGGCGCTGCCCGTGGCGCTGTCGTGGCTGATCAGGCGCAGTTCCAGGGTCTCGGCGCGCATGGCCCGGTTGCGGTAGATCAGGCCCGCGGCCGGGCCCAGCAGGGCCAGCAGCAGGGGCCACCAGCCGAGTTGGGGGAGCAGCTGGCGGAGTACCAGACCCAGGCAGGCGGCCCCGATGGCTCCCAGCACCGAGAGCAACACCGCGAGCCACGGGCTGGCTGCCACGTCAGCGCGAAAGCAGAGGTGTCGCCGGTCTGGATCACTCGACTCGGTCTTCCAGCCGCGCTGCTGGAGCCAGTCACTGAGCTGACTCAGCACCTCCAGGGGGGGGCGGGAGGAGCGCACGTCCACCACGGTGGTGCGGTCCTTGCTGGCAGCCCGCAGAAAAAAGACCAGGCCGATGGCCAGCAGCAGGGTGAGCAGCAGGGTGGAGCCGACGTTGACCATGCCCCCCATTGTGCCGTCGGCCGGCTGCGACGTGGCTTGTCAGCATGGGGGCGATCTTCCGCCTCCTCGGCATGGCCGCCCCGTCCGCTCCCAGCAACCTGCCAGCTCCAGCCCGGTTCGCCGTGTTTGACGGCGATCTCGATGCGGAGTGGGCCGCTCTCTATGCCGGAGCCCGGGCCCTGGCGGTGGACACCGAGGCGATGGGGCTGATTCACGGCCGCGATCGGCTCTGCCTGGTTCAGCTTTGCGACGACCACGACAACGTCTGCTGTATCCGCCTTTCCCGCGGCCAGAGCGAGGCGCCCCGGTTGAAGGCGCTGATGGAAAACGGTGGCATTGAAAAGGTGTTCCACTTCGCCCGGTTCGATGTGGCCGCCCTGGCCGAAAACCTCGGCATTGCCGTGGATCCGATTTTCTGCACCAAGATCGGCAGCCGCCTCGGCCGCACCTACAGCCCGCGCCACGGTCTCAAGGACGTGGTGCAGGAGCTGGTGGGGGTGGAGCTCGACAAGCAGGCCCAGAGCTCCGACTGGGGCAGGGTCGAAGACCTTTCGGAGGCCCAGCTGACCTATGCGGCCGGGGATGTGCGCTATCTGCTGCCGGCCCGGGATCGCTTGGAAACCATGCTCCGCCGGGAGGAGCGCTGGGAGTTGGCCCAGCGTTGCTTCAGCTGCCTGCCGGTGTTCGCCGACCTGGACCGCCAGCGCTTTCACCTGCTGTTCGAGCACTCCACCGGCGGCAACCGTTGAAGCCCCTTGGCCTGGGCGGTTCAGTCCTCCACCATGAAGTTGTCGTCGTTGCCCACCGCTTCCAGCAGCGAGGTGAGCAGGGCGTGGTTGCTGGTGCTGTTGCCCTCGGCTTCGGTCAGCATCTGGGCGGCCAGTTCCACCCGGGAGGCGGTGTCCTTGAGGCCCGCCTGGGCGGCCTTGATGTCGACCTTGCGCCGGGCAGCCGCCAGGCTGATGCCCAATTGGCTGGCCAACTTGCCGCAGGCGGCGTTGTAGGCCCGATCGGGAATGCCGGCCATGGGCGGCGTTGGGGCAGGGGATCAACCCATCATCCCAGCAGACGTTGCTCCACCAGAGCGGCGATCTGGGCGCTGCCCCCGGCGGCCCCCATGCGCTGGCGGCCGATCGCGCCGAGCTGGTGGCAGGTGGTGGGGTCGTGGAGCAGCTGCTGCAGCCGCCGGGCCAGCTCTTCCGGCTGGCGGCAAGGCAGCACGGAGCCGCCCAGCAGCCGGCTTTGGCGGCGGGCAAAGCCCGCCTTGAACTGGGGCCCCGGCCCCGGCAAGGACAGGGAGGGCACCCCCAGCCCGGCGAGCTGTTCGGTGGCGGTGCCGGCGGTGGCCAGGCCCAACTCGGCCCAGCCTGCCCAGCGACTGAAGGTGTGGCTGCCGAGCAGCACGGTCCAGCGGCCCAGGCGCCAGCGGCTGCTCGCGCCGATGGCGGCGGCGGCGGGATCCGTGGCCATCGCTTCGAAGCCGGCCCCGCCCAGCAGGGTGGCCCAGGCGTCGAGGCTGGGGGTGGAGCCGGACGCCACCAGCACGGTGGTGTCTTCCGGTGGCTGGCCCAAGCTGAGGCAGCCCAGCAGCCCCCGGGCATTGCCCAGGGCCTCCGGCAGGCGGCTGCCGGCCAGCAGAATCAGGCGCCGTTGGCTGTCCAACCAGGCCGGCAGAGGGGTCTGGGGGAATCCATCCATCATTGGGTTTCCCGGCGCCAGGGCCGTCACCCCGTGGCGATGCAGTCCCCGGGCGGTGAGTCGGTCACGCACGGCCACGAGCCGGCAGCGCCGGCTGCCCATCACGGCCCATTCCCAGGGGTCCCATTCGCTGCCCTTGCAGCGGTGGTAACCATCGGCCAGCGGCGTATGCCCCCAGCCGGCGGGCGCCACTGAGGCCCAGGTGTAATCGCTCTTGGGCGTGCCGATGAAACCGAAACGGCCGCCGCCGCCCCAGGCCATCAGCAGGGGCAGTAGGTCGCCCACGGCCAGCACGGGAGCGCCCTGTTGGGCCCAGTGGCGCACCAGTCGCATCTGGTGCCAGCTCAGCAGCGGCAGACCGGCGGCCAGGTCGCGGACCAGGCCCCGCAGGCTCTGGTTGCTGAAGCCGCCGCTGGGCAGCTGCAGCTGGGGGCCGAGCCGCTTGAGGTGGCCCTCCGCCTCGTCGTTGGCGAAGGCCTCGCCCAGACCGACCAGGGGCAGCACCCGGATCACCAGCTGCGGTTGCCGGGTCTGCAGGGCGCGCAGGATGCGGTGGGCGATCAGATCTTCCCCGTGGCCATTGCTCAGAACGAGCAGACGGTTCAGCGGCCGGGAGGACATGCCATGGCTGATACGATCCGCTGCAGGGAGTTTGCTCCCTGGCGGCGGCATGGCCAAGTGGTAAGGCAGAGGATTGCAAATCCTTTACCCCCAGTTCGAATCTGGGTGCCGCCT
>Ga0078894_10004809_pt1 | contig 10366 bp, 11 predicted proteins | sample LauGreSu1BDMLBSD_2_FD_67506 | JGI IMG/M metagenome (GOLD analysis project Ga0078894, IMG submission 67506) | Freshwater lake microbial communities from Lake Michigan, USA - Su13.BD.MLB.SD (version 4) (version 4) | ecosystem: Environmental > Aquatic > Freshwater > Lake | place: Lake Michigan... | reverse complement strand
GTAACTAACGCTAATGAATTAAAATAAAAATAGAATAAAATTGAAATAGTATTTGAATTAGTTGTCTTTTTTATAAATAAAGAAATAAATAAATAATTAATATATGTATCAATAAAATGTCATTATTGCTTAAAATAGATGGTCTTGTAGAAGGTAATATTGTAAAACGTCCATCTAAATTTATAAAAACGCCATATGTTGCGGATATTATGCTATCTAAAAACAATAACAGTTTAGATACAGTTTTAGGTCACAGTGCGTCACTTGGTTGCTGTGGATTGGCAGATGCGGGTGCGACAATAATGATGGCACCTGTGATTACAAAAAAAGATAAAAAAAATATAAAAGAAGAAAAAGTCAAGCTATCTTGTGAATACCGTGTCTACTTGTCAGTTATTTTAGAACGCGACACTGAAACAATAGTTGGCATTTATCCAAAGCTAGCTGAAGAGCTGACTGAATCGGCATTAAAATCTAACTTATTATCACGGCTACAAAATATTAAGCGATACAGGCGAGAAACCGTCCTTCAGGTAGAAGGACAAATAGATTCCCGATTTGATTTTACTGGCATAGATTGTAATGGTATTCCATTTATAATGGAAGTCAAAAATGTGCCATTGGCTGACTATGAAGATATAACTGCCAAAGACCGTAAGAAAATGTGTTACGATGACCGAGCAATTGATTCAAAGGTTGCGTATTTTCCAGATGGTTATAGGAAAAAGAGTTCGGACCCTGTTAGTCCACGTGCTCTAAAACATATTAGAGAGATGACGCTTATTAAAAGCAAAACTAAAATTCGTTGTATAATGTGTTATGTTATACAACGAACAGATGTAGACCGATTTCAGCCGTCTATCGTGGACCCTGAATACAGAGAAGCTGTAAAAAAATCAATTGAAGTCGGTGTAGAAATAATAACACTGGTTGTCAAATGGACCAAAGCAGGTGAAGCATATTTTATTAGAGATGATTTACCAATGACGCCATTTGTATAAAATTACCTTCTATGCTTTCTATTTGCCGTCTTACCTCTTCTTCCTGTTTTTCTAACTCGGTGTTTTCTTGTCTTCATTTTTTTCCCTTTTCTTTTTCCTTCTGCTACATATTCACGCAAATCTCTTATACTAGACACATCCATCATAGTATAAACGCTTCTAGGGTCTTCAGGTCCGGCATTTACATTTTGTAATAAATGAATAGCTTCAACTGTTTCATAATCTTTTAAAAATTTAACAATATTTGTATGACCTTGTTGTTCTGCTATTTGTAGAACATTTTGTCCTGTATTGTCAGTTGCGTTTATATTAGCACCTTTTGCTAACAATAACTTAACCATTTTTAGGTTACCGGCACGGGTAGCAATTAGCAATGGATTTTGAAGATTTACATCAGCACCGTTGTCTAGCAATATTTCAGCAACATTTGTGAAATCATAGGTTATATTAAACGCAACCGTGTTTAATAACGTACAACCCTTCCCAGTTGCGGCACAAACTAATGGGGTACTACCTCGGTTTGTTCTGGTATTAACATCGGCGCCTCTATCTATTAATAATTGAACAGCTTCTAAAGCATTTTTGTCACAAGCAGCATTTAAAGGAGTGGCTCCGCGTTCATTTTTTATGTTAATATCAGCGCCATTATCTAACAAAAAATTAATCTTATCTATTTGATTTTTTTCTGCAGCTACATATAGGAGAGAATTTCCTTCATCATTTACAGCATTTACATTGCGGCCTCGGTTATTTAATAATTTCTCAAACCGGCCATTTGTGCTTGTAATTGAGTCAAATAGATTTTCTATTTTTCTTGACATTTTATTACAATTATAATATATACAAATAAAATAAAATAATTGTAACAAATTAAATAAACCCAACAATTGCTTTATTGACATCAGTTACCAACTTTGTCTTTTCTATTTCATTCATTATTCGTAGCTTCTGTATTTCAATGTATTTTCCCACAATTTTTTCTATGCTAGTTAGTCCACGTTTTGCATTCAATATACTGGCTGCTTCAAAACTATTACAATAATAATCGCCCCCGACATCAAAATATGGTTTCCATGCTTGTTTAAATAATTCTGGTGTTATTGGTTCGTTCGGTTCCACCCTTATCTGTCCTCCAAGGTAATATTTACCTTTTGCCCACGAACTCTTACTATCGTCTATATATTTCTGTATAATGTATTTTTCGGCATCAATTGTATATATTGCCCTTTCGGCGTCATTGCTAGGAACGAATTTGCTTAACTGTATTAATGATGGGTTCATTTTATATATATTGTTACTTATAATAGCAGTATATATATTAAGTTTTTTTTCAATTTTATTTTTTACTAATTTTACGACTATATTTGATGTTTAATTGTTTGCCTTTACGAATTAAACGCTTTTTACTGTCGCTTCGCTTACCAAAAGCCACCGGTTTAATTCTAAAGGTTTGTTCAACTCTATAAATACTATCGGTTAAATCCTGTGACAAACGACCAATAGAGCAAGCGCGACATGTGTAATCCATTATATTCGCATATTTGACACCAAGTAATTGAAAAAAGTGATATATTTGCTCCAATGATAAATCCATAATTCTATCTTTTTTACCAAACCCAAAAATTTCTAACGCTGGTTTAACTAAATCTTTCCGTTTCAAAATATCTTTTAAAATATATGTTAGTCCAGCTTTATAAATAAAATTCAAATTTGTCCAATCAAATCGAATATATTTTACGTCAGTTGGGTCAAATATTTGCTCGTAACTAACAGACCCATCTGCCTCTGTTTTTTTTATACGAATATCAACTAATTGTATACCAATTGTGTTGTATACAGGACGCATTATTGAAGTTACTCTTTCTTTTTCAGAATCCATATAAAATGAAAAATTCTTATTACATAAAAATGTGCTCAAATTGGATACCCTTGCTAAATTGGTAATATCAGATAACTTGTCAAAATTTCTAGTAAGAGAAACAGGAGCTTTACTTAATTTAGAAAAAGCAACATCGCGTATATATTCGTCTCTTACTTCGTCGGCATATGCGCTAACAATTGCGGAAGTTTCACTTTTTGGCACTGCTGAAAATTTGCGCTGAACATGTCGCAATATATCTTCATTTTTATAAATATTTCCAATTGTATTGACATCGGGAACACATGACTTGCTATAAACGCGCACATTGTTTTTGAAATATGTGGAAATTGGTAATTGCGCTGGCCAAGGTGACATTAAATCTTCACAACCGTGACCCATTATACTAATAGACATAATGAGGTCTTCTTTTACTGCTTCTACTGCTTCTACTTCTTCTACTGCTTCTTCTTTTTCTTCTTTTACTGCTTCTAAGCTTGCTTCCGCTTTATTATGTAATCCATTTGAAATATAAAGGTTTACATAGTCTGCCTTCTTTTTTAAACCTGAAATACTAATATTTGCGTTTTTTAAATCTTCTTTTAATTTATCTATAGTCATTGACTTACTAATTGACGCGGATAATTCATCTTCTATTTTATCTTTTTCTGCTTTGCTTGAAGCCATTTTTACTTATAATTATATTATAATATATTATATTTATATTATAATTATATTATAAATATTTATTGGCTTTCATTAAGTGTTTGTAAGTCATTACTAGACGATTTGGGACTGTTCATGTCGTGAATAGTGACGATAATTTTACCTCCTTCTTCTTTGTCTTCTTGTTTAATGTCTTCTTCTACCGGTGGTGTAATACCAGGAACTACATTATGTTGTCCCTTTTCAAGTTTATCTTCTTCTTCTTTCTTGTTTTCTAATAAATCAGTAGAAGGAGAAAGAGAAAGAGAAATAAGCTTATTTGGGTCTACATCATTGTATTGTATTTTGCCTTTCATGTAAGCCGAATAAAAAACATTCTTTTCCGTATTAACATTCGCATACACATCCACCAATTTACTAACCATAAACAATATATTAGTAATATAAGTCGATGTTGTTTGGCTATCCAAGTAATACTCGTAAACCACAAATCCGGATAAAATTGTGTTTATAATAAACATTACAATGGACGCACGACCGGAATACATATAATACTTATCTAGTTGCCAGATGCTGTCACGTTTATCTTGTGGCAACTTTTCTAATGCTGTGCCTACCGAACTGTTATCCGATGCGACTGACTTGTTGACTTCTAAATAAGTAATTAAGCGGTTTTCACGTTTAATTTCCAATGTATACATTGCTAAAAATGATGCCATTGTTATAAAGTTGAAGACGAGGCCAGCGTTGTAAAGGTCATGTTCGAGGACCATATTCTCACTGAGAGAGCAGACGTGGTCGTCGCACTTTTGAGGGACAAATAGCACTAAAAATGACGAGACGAGGACACGATATAATTCTAGGACAACGGTAATAGATACGGCAATTTTTTGATTGAAATCTTGGTCTTCAAGTTTTTCATTAATTGTATCCTTAATTTCATGAAAAATACTGCGTTTTTTAGCAATAGATTGTTTTACGGGGATTTGTTTTGACTCTGTTTCTGTTTCTGTTTTTGTTATAGTAATAGGTTCTGATTCTGCCATCATTATTATATACAATACTCAAATAAAATATTATATTATTTTAGGCACATTTATTTTATTTTATTTTATTTGGGTATTGTATATAATATGACTGATGCTAAAATAATACCTAACCCAAACAGACCAGGAGAAGATATGATGTTAATAGAAAATTTTGGTGAACTTGAAGAATATAAAAATTGCCACCAATTTTATTTTATAGACGATACAGATGTAAAGAAAGGGTTACAAGGTCCATATGATTTGAAACAAACTTCTACTGAAGATAATTTTATGGGTCATAAATATACAACAACTAAATATCAACTAGAACGACGTATTGTAGCTAATATAGCAGAAAGGAAAATAGCCCCAAGTCTAAAAATTTATCTAGGACCTAAAAAAGAATCGGGTTGTAGCATAATGGGTGGCGTTAGACGCAACAAATCTAAGAAATCTAAGAAATCTAGAAAATCTAGAAAGTCTAAGAAATCTAAGAAATCTAGAAAGTAAATTAAATTAAATTAAATTTTGGACCTGTGTGTCAATATCCACCATAATTGTCTCAACTGACTTCACATTTGCCGTCGCATGCTCGTCCCCAATTAAAAAAGTTGTCAAATTCAATATGATTTTTATCCTGTCTTGCGTCCAAAGCTTTGTGAATATTTTTGTTAGTTCACTCGTGTATAAAGGCGTCATTAAATCATTTTTAAACAGTTCATCATTGTAAATCTCTTTCAAATGATTGTCAATTAGTGTCGCATAATAGTTAATACACAGACGAATAATGGAGCACGATTTGTATGTCTCACATAGTCGCAAGAGACCATTTTGCGCGCACTTGAATAATTCTTTAAGTTTGGGGTTTTTCAAAACAGCGTCTTTGGATAAATATTGCTGACATGCTAATTGGATTGGGTTATATATGTATTGAATGTCAGTTTTATTAGTGCTAAATATATATCGACATAATGCTTGGAATGGACCAGGTTCCTGTAAAAAAATTATATTCTTGGAAATACAAATTTTAGTGCCAATTGGCTTGTTGCTCAGAATTGCTAGCTTAATAATGACCGATAGTGGGTCCAAAATATATAATTGTAGGTCAACAGTTTTATTATCGGGAATTTCCATTATTATAAGTTATAAATATTATAAGTTATAATTCAAATACCTTTAATAATTTTTCATTTACTTTATTTTTTATAATAATTTATTTATAGCATTTCATTAATAACAGATTCGCAATTAGCAAATAGTTCATTTTTAAGCTCCACCGGTATCTCGTCAAAATCGACTATCTTCTTATTAATGTTGTATTGCGATATAAATGCGTCGTCTGATACAAGTCTCTTCTGAAATTCTTCCTTATTGTCGTAATACTTGAGCGCTGTTTTGGGTCCGCATTTGGGGAATACAGAAGGAATATTGTCGCTAATATCACCCATTACTATTTTACAGAATAGGTCGCACTCGGCTGACCCGGTTGAGCTCTTCTGGTCTGTGATTTTCTTGAATCCCAGATTGTAAATATGGACGCGTGGCTCGGCAAGCTGTAAATAATCCTTATCTGATGTAATTATGTAGACTTGTATATTAGCATCTTGATACTTTTGTAGTACATGCTTGACAGATAGCGCAACACAATCATCGGCTTCCAACTTTGGATGCGACAAGATAGCCGACGCACCACCCTCAATAAACAAATTGTCGGCATAAACCATCTTGAAAAATGGCCCGCCCATGAATCCGTCTTCTTTACCATTGGCTCTAGTTGCTTTGTATTTTGGAAATAAATCATTGCGCCAAATGTTCTCGCGCTTACAATCTCTGCCTACAATAATAGTAGGCTTTACATCTTTTGGTATTCCAAGATTCTTCCTTAGATTTTGAACGTGTTCTACAAATGTTTTTCTAAACTTGGCGACAAATTGTTCGTTTAAAAATGGGTCTTCTAATATATTTTCAGGATATGCGTTCTTCCACCAAGTAAGAAGCGAGTGGTAGCGATAGAAGCAGAAATAACTGCCGTCGATGAATATGAATGTTTTTTTAATGTTTATGGTATTATTGTTATTGTTATTGTTAGTTTCTGCCATTTTCAAAGTAATATTATTATAATAGTAATCTAGTTTGTGTTTAATATTATATTTTTATAAGTATTTTATAAATCAATTTTTTATAAACGTCTTTTTCTTTTTAAAGTTCTGCGTCTGTTTGTTCTTGTTTTGGTCATTCTTTTGCCACCTCTAGAAGTATTTATATTCATTTCACCTAATAATTCAATCAATATACTAACATCATATGGCGTTTCAACAACAGTTTGTAATTCTCGTATCAATTGTGGGTTTTGTTCTAATTGTTGTCTCATTGCTTCTTTTCTAGAGGCTCTATCATTAGAAGTAGTAATATATGTTCTAGCATATGGATTAGACATTATCTTATTACATTACACAAAGAAAATAATTCTACTCAAATTGTTACCAAAATCTATATTATATTCGTCTTCTTCTAGACGCACGCCTTTTTAAAGTTCGTCTTCTAAAAGTTCTGCCTCTTTTAAATTTAAAAGTTATTTTTCTTTTACCGCCAATTAATCCAGGCACTTTCATTCCCTTAATTAAATGTATTAATTTGACCATATCTTCCGAAGATAGTTTAAATTTAGCTTGTATTTTTTCTTGTAAGCCTTTGTTTTTTGGCAAATTTTCTTTTAATTGTCTAAACATTAGTGGCTTATTTTTTCTAAACTCTTCTAATTTTTCTTTCATTTTGCTTACATCTGTTCCTGTCATTATTTTTGTTATATTATATTATATAAAGAAAATATTTAACTTTAAGATACTACTTTCAAAGTAGCACCACTCTTAATCTTGTATCTGGTCGATTCATTTTCAATAACTATACAGCCTTCTGATGGGTTGCCAGAGCAAGACCCACCGTGAATTAGAAAGCCACTTCTACCGCACATAGAATTTGACGCAGATGGATACAATTCGTAGCAATATGGCATTCCCTTGAAAGTCATCATATTGCCTAAGCTATAGGTGCCTTGTGGTAATGGACCAACTGATACTTGGCACTGGCAAGACGGGTTGTTGCGACATGAACCAGACTGTCCCGAACAGCAACCAGTTGTGTCAATATTAGTGCCGTCGTATGCTGGACCGGAAAAGCGGTGGCCGGATTGAGAGTAGGTGTACAAATACGACGTGGCATTTACTAGACTCCCTCTAAGCGATAAATGAAATGAATCAGCGACTGGAAGCGAAGAATCAGCAACTTGAAGACTAGGTTCTGGTTCAAAATACTCATTCTTGTTATCATAAGAGAACATAAAGTCTCCTTTAACATTGTTATTTGTTAAAGAAAACAACAAAAATAAGGTAGCAAATAGTTGTCTAAACATTTTTATAATATACGCGGATTTTTCTTTAAGTTGTTTTTTCATTATATAATATATTTTATAGTTAGTTACGTTTCTTAGTGCGCCTTCTTTTACCTTGGCGTCGTTGTTTTCTAGTAGTTCTTCGTATTTGTTCTTGTATTTTTTTAGTTTTTTGTCTTTGTCGTTTTCTAGTAACACGATTACGAACAGATAAATTATTTCGTATCATTCTACCACCACCGGCTGGTTTTGTAAACCCACTTTTTTTAACAGTATAAACCGTTTTTTCTAAACCTTTACTATAATCTTCTGAAGATTCTTCGGGAAAAAGACCAAACGCTGCATCCTGTGTGTAACTTGTATTATGTTCTTCATCATATCTTGCGTCTGTTATTTGTTTTGGGGTTTCAAAAAAAGAAATTTGGCAAGAATAATCACCGTTAATAGAGCGACAATTTTCAACACACCATTTAAGTGCTGATAATGTATCAGAACAAAATCTACCTCTAATAGTCCTTTGTAATTGATTAATACTGAATTGTGATACATTATTATCTTTTCTAAATTCATCAATTAATAAAAACATAAAATCTGTAAACATACAATCAATTAAATAAAAAAAAAGAGAAGGAGCAAATGCTATTTTCTTCTCAATATCACTTTTTATTTCATTATTTAAATCATTAATATTACTATTTACTTTTCTACCACCTAGGTCAGAATAATAGATATTTTTTATAATTTTATATTTTTCACTGGACATTAATATCTGATGTTTTTTGGGTTTATTACCAATACCAAAAGAAAAAGGGTTTGTATCATCAACTACTTCAAATTGTTGAACTTTTAATAATTCTTGACTAACAAAAATTGCATTCCATTGGCCAATCATTTCTAAAGTTATTTGTTTAAGAAACAAAATATTTCTTTCTACAAGTTGTTTAAATTGTTTTAGAGGATTACTGTTTAAAGAAGCATATGACATCAAATTAGAAATAAAAGACGATACCATACTTTTCCATGAACTATTACTTGGTGTAGAATCATTTTCTTGATAAAAAGGTATATAGTTTACAGCATTATCAAAACTTGATATATCTGAATAATTTACTCCATCCTTTCCTATTTCCAAAATAAAAGCTAAAGGTGGTCTTCTTGTAGTTTGTGATTGTTCGCCAGGTTTTGTAGCACCACCTGTTCCAATAGTGCTAAATATGTCTCCAGCTTTCAATAATGATGTAATTTCATCTTTTAACTGTTCATTGCCAGGAGTTTTAGAAGAATTATGTATTTTTTTCAACCATTTATAAACTTTCTCTGTATAACAATTAAACCCTAAATTTCCAATAGCATTGCGGGTTACTATATGTCTTTCTGTAGTAATTGGTCCGTGACATTCTGCTGCTCTAAGCCCCGCTACTTCATTGGCATCACTTGGATCAACATTTGACTTATACGATTTTACTAATATACATTCAAGACGTTCAAAATATTTGTTACATAACATATGTAGTTTTGCCATTAGTGAATAAACTCCTTTTCTATAATCTGCTAGTGTAATAGCTATCATTGTCAAAAAAGATATATGCATTGCTTCTCGGTGCCCTTCTGACTGTAAATTACAAGTTGATATAGTTGACATACCAGGGAATCCGCCAATAAGATACATACAATGTAAAGATTTTGTTATTACATCTAACCATTCATCAACAATTGCTTTATTATAGTTAAATATTATATTTAATAAGTCTTCTATCTTCTTAACCGCCAATCTTGAACCATGACATTGCGCACTAATCATACTAGTTGATTTACGTAGTGATATTGCTTGAATACAATTGTCTTGAGTTGTATTAAAAGATGCTTTGGAACTAGAACTAGATGTTGAAGCTTTGATACTAGCTCTAGCATTAGATGTTGAAACATTGGCATTAGAAGACGCGTTACATATTAAATTAGGAATAAATCCAGACTCATTGTTTGTTATTTCTGTTTCTAACTCTTCAATATTTTTTTGTTCATCTTCATCAACTAAAATTTGATTCGGAAGATTTTTAACAAACTCTGTAATATTTCTTTCAGTATTATATAAATCTGATTGAGTGTCACCTAGAACACCGACAGCATCTACTGGAAGACCGCCTCCACCTCCTCCGCCGGCATCAACATAATTGTTAGTTATTCTTAAATCAGGACCAAGATTAGGCGGAGGATTAAGATTGGGAACACCTCCTCCTCCACCTTCGTCTTGTTCATATTTATTTGGAAATTTATTCTGAATCATATCTGTAAAACTATATGTATTTTTTGAAATATATTTATTACTAATAACTTTTTTGACAGGTTCACTATTTTCACTTGAACTTGATGGTGCTGGTCGTTTAATACTACCATTATTACCATTATTACCATTATTACCATAATT
>Ga0078894_10004808_pt1 | contig 10368 bp, 8 predicted proteins | sample LauGreSu1BDMLBSD_2_FD_67506 | JGI IMG/M metagenome (GOLD analysis project Ga0078894, IMG submission 67506) | Freshwater lake microbial communities from Lake Michigan, USA - Su13.BD.MLB.SD (version 4) (version 4) | ecosystem: Environmental > Aquatic > Freshwater > Lake | place: Lake Michigan, USA... | reverse complement strand
TTGAAGGTGGTGGTCTCCAGCTGGTTCGCGGGCCGTAGTGCCACGGAGTTCTGCGGGTCGACGAAGGACTTGTCGCTCGTATTCTTGTTCTTGCCGATCAGCCCCTCTGTGTAGTACTTGACGGGGCTGGAGGCCAACAGAGACGTGGAGTTGACGGTGCCGGGGTCTGGGGGTGTCTTGGCACCTCCCAAGACACCCGTCGAAGTTGGAAGGATCTTGTTGCCGTCCTTTGTCTTGTCGAGCTTCGGATCGTTCGAGGGTACGGGCTTCTCTCTTCCTCTCAGAATATTCAGGCTAACTGCGTCATTGGAACGTCCGGTCGATATTTCGGAGAATTTCTGTTGAGGCGGAGATGTCACCGTGAGGCCAACGGGATAGCCTGCCTCGTCGAGAAGTTCGAGCTTCGTCGGGTCCTGACCGGACGGGTTGTCGATCGGGTAGGCGTTGTCCACAGTCGTGGGCGAGGAGTCGAGTTGTCCTCGAGTCACCTTGTGGAGGTGATAGGCCTTGCCGGCGTCGGTGGGAGGCACAGGAGTGGACGGTGTCTGTATCCTCAGGTCGTCGTTGAAGAAGACGTCACCGAGGTTTGCTCCCAGCGTTTTGACGACGTAGGTCTTGACGGGACTGCTGCTCTTCAGAGTGCCGACATTCACAGTCCCAGCAGGAGGAGGATTGAAGACGATCGCGGGGGGCGTCACGGCGTTCCGCAGGAGGTCGTTTCCATCGACGGAGGTCGCCGTCGGAGGCTTCTCGAGGCCGCGGGCGACGTCTACTCCGATTATTGCAGGAGACCTGCTGTCCCCCGGCACCACGTCTGCGTAGTGCGGCTGCGTGTGGTTCGCGGTGGACGGTGTGAGGGGTTGTGTGTATCCCAGCTCGTCCCGCAACTTGAGGTCCGTCGGGTTGTCAGTCGAGTTGTGCTCGATCGGATACTTGTTTGCCTGTATTCCACCTGCAGACGGAGTCTTGCCCAGCGTGGTCCTGCTGAGGTACGTGGCCAGTGTCACCTTAGTGTTGGGCGACAGGTCGCGGAAGGCGTTGTCGACTTTTATTTCGCCTGGGCTCCAGTCGACATCTGCAGAAGCGGCGGTGAGTTCGTCGCCCACGTTGAACGTGTGTCGCTTGTCACTGACGCCTTCAGGCCTAAATCCGCCTGTGCCTGTGTCTATACCGTCTCCCGGCGTCTTTGATTCAGCCATTACTCTCCGTTACGACTGTGCGTCGCTGCTACCACTGTTAATTAGTCCGTCTTTGATTTCCAGTAACGCCTTCTTTACGGCCTCGGGATCTTTTTGGATCTCCTTCTCCACGGGCGCGAAGATGTTCTTGTAGAAATTCAGTGCGAAACTCTCGGCATACGCCTTGATCTTCCGGCGCTCGTCGTCGTTCTTCGCCAGAGACAAGACATGCTTCATGGTCTTGTCTTCACGCAGCATCTTCAACATATCATCTTTATTCATGTTGCATCTCCTGGTGCTATCTTAACCATTACGGACCTGGTGTTACAGGCGCCGGTCCACCAGCAACGATGTATCCTTTACTTCGATCTTCTGAGGACGCCTTGTCGCTAAGGGAGAGGTTGATCCTGTCGCGGATGATCGAGTCGGACTTGAAGACGATGGCCTTCTCGACCTCGGATGCGCTCATGTTCACCTCGAAGCGAACATTGATGACGACTTCCTTGCTCTTGACGGTATAGACGCCGCTGCTGCCAAGACCCAGCTTTCCTGCTGTCTCTGACATCTTCGCTGCGATGTTTATCTTCGGTGTCTTCGAGAGGGCGTCGTCCATGTCCTGTATCGTCTTGACGACGTCGCGATATATCTGTATCGACTTCTGTGCCTGCTCGATGGGAAGCTTCTTTATCGCGCCTGAAGTCATCGCTTTGAACAGAGGTGCAGCATTGCTGGGTATGTTCTCAACTGCATCGAGGCTGCTTGCCATTATTTCGTTGAACGAAGCCAGCTTGTCGGCCAAGTCTCCTGCGTCAGCTATCTTCTTGGCAGTATCGCCTAGTGACGAAATCGACGTCAGCACGTCGATGATTGTCTTGATCGTAGTCGTGATCTGTGACAGATCTCCGCCGCCTTCAGAGACGGAGGCCGTCACGCTCTTGACCGCAGTCATGATGAGGGGTAAACCTGTAGCACTGCCTAAGCGCTCCAGTTCCCCGGCGACGTGGCCACAAATCTGATGCAATGCATATATTTTGTCGCCCACTGCGTCGCCTGAACCTTTCGCCCCAGCCGACATGATCTTGCCAAGATCACCAATCTTGTTAATTCCGTCAAACAGATCGACAAGCTGTTTGACGGACTCTACAGCGTTTTTAGCTTCGTCACCTGCAAATATTTCCGTATTGATTTTTTTGACTGTTTCGACTATGGGCATCACGGCTGCAGGAAGTTTCGAAAAACTTTCAGCCAAGTGTTGTGCATTGGCAATGAATGCATCGATTTGACCCTTCAGATCACCAGTTATCTTAAGTGCACCGCTCATTGCCTCGAGCGATTTGAACAGATTTTCTAAGGCCTTCTGGTCTGGGATCCCTGCCTCAGAAAGCGACGGGGCTTTTGATGAATTCGCGGCGGACTTGCTCGCTTCGCCGTATTTTTCACCAACTTTTTCAGGAAGAACTGCTAGGGAATTCATCGTTCCATCAACCATGGCCTCCCCTATTTCAGCAGTGTCTTCTGATGGAGAGTTCATGCGGATAGCTTTCTTTGCTGCTTTGATGCCTTCTTTAAACTTTTCTTTCATGAGCGCTGGTATATTTCCTAGGTACTCCATCAGCCCATCGATCATTGCCTTGCCGATTTCCTTGAACTTCGCAACAGAGAAGTTCTCTTTGATCCACTCCCAGGCTCCCTTGAAAGGTGACGTGATCTTATCGAGAAGCTCCTTGCCCCACGCCACGTACTTACCGGGCAACAATTTGAATGCGTTCCAAATCTTATCAAGGACCTCATTGATCTTTTCTCTGGCTTTCATATGAGGATCTTGCAGGATGTCAAGAAGCTCATGGCCGAAAGCTCTGAATTTCTCAAGGAGATTTTTGAATGTGTCCCATAAGAATCCAACGACGCCTGAGACGACTTCGTGCCACTTTTTAAAGGGCCACGAAATGATATCGAATACTTTTTTGTTCCACGAAATTGCAGAATCGATAATAGGACTCCAGACGTTGTCCCACATCCAACCTGCAAGCTTGACCCACGTCTCCATCGCTTTTCTCGCCGGGAACGTGAGCCAGTTGAAGACCTTCGGCCCCCACTGCATTACGAATTCGATCACAGGCAGTAATGCGTCTTCCCATATCGCCTGCCAGTATGTCTTCCATAGATTGTAAGCGAGTCTTACAGGCATCGTCAGAACGTCGACGAGCCACGTGAATTTGTCCCAGACTACCTTTGCGAACTCTATGACTGAGTTACCAAAGTCTCTGAGCATCTGCGTGATGTTGACCTGCTTCAGCACGTCGCCGATCATTTCCCAGCCTTTGCCAGCTTTGTTGAAGAGATCTCCTAGCCATTTGAATGCGCTTCCAATCCAATCAAAGATAAAACCAACTACTGGTATGTCCTTGAGCGACAGGAAGATGTCACCTATCTTATTGCTCACCCAACCGATAGCCTTGAAGAGGTACTCGAGGATCAGCGGGCCTATCTTCAAGAGGACGTTAGCAACGAGCTCGAACGCACCAAACAGCATGTCCATGATGCCATTTCCAATCTTTAAAAGTGCAGCATTTACTCCCTTGGAATCACCGTTCCACATTGACATGAGCAAATCGCCTAGGCCTCCGAAGATGTCAAAGGCACTAGCTAAAGTCTTCTTGATGGAGTCGCTGAACCCTGCACCGAACCACTTGTCGAAGAGATCGAACATCGCCTTTACGCCAGACGCCAGAGCTTCTGCTATCTTTCCCTGCCAAGACTCTGGCAGCAGACCGAACGTCAGCGTGTTGATGAGTCCCGTTGTGCCGGCGGCGATCTTCGCAGTTGCAGGATCGAAGCCCTTCTTCTGAAGCACGTCGCCGTACTTCTTCATGGCGTCACTGACGTCGACCGCTGAAGTTGCCACCATTGCGGCGATCGCAAAAGGTCCTGCAGCCACCTTCGAGAGCGTCTTACCGAGGGGGCCCTGCATCAGTTTCCCTAACCTCGCGAATCCTGTCGCCGACTTCGCTGCGGCGGCCTCCGACGCCTGAATACTCGCCTGTGTCAGTCTCTCGGCGTTGGCCAGCGCACGATTTGCCGCCTGCTTGCCAATCTGATTTGTGGAAGTAGCCATGAGGCGCTCGGCGTGCTGCAGTTCCTTTAACGCCTGCTTCTCGAGCGACTTCGACGATGCCTTGAGACCTGCGACGGCCTCCTTCTGGGCTGCGCTTCCCATGAAGAAGTCCTTGATCATCCCGCCGGCGGCCTTCGCGATGGAGCCTATTATGGCTCCTGCAGCGGCCTTCAGAGCAACAGGACCGAACGAGACGAGAAGAATTCCCTTGAGGGCATCCTTGCCCGCGTCTTTTATGCCTGGTCCGACCTCTTTCCAGAGTGCCTTGAACATCTTTCCAAGTTCAGGGACGAGGACGTCCTTTATCTTTATGAAAAGATCGATCACGGGCTGCGCCCATGCAGGGACATCCAGCTTCGGGAGGACTTCGCCCTCCTTTGGTTTCCTGAGGAAGGCGAAGAGCTTCGGTATCGCCTCAGTGATCTTCGGCACCCACTCGATCAGTTTGTCCACGACGAGGTTGCCCAGGGACGCCAAGATAACGACCATGGCCTTGCCCATCATCTTGAAGCCTTCGACGACTTGGTTGGCAGGCCCTTTTCCGCTCGAAAAGAATTCTTTGAAGACATTGCCGATGTTGTCGACGAAGTCCTTCATGGAGTTGACGCCTCCCTTCTTCAGGACGTCGAACGCCTTTATCACTCCGTCGAACATCGCTCCCCAGCGTGCGGGGCTGAAGAGCCCGGCGAGTCCGCCGAGGATCTGCTTCACGCCTGGGAAAAGCTGGACGAACATCCTGCCCAGCTTCTGCCCGAACACGAAGGCCTGCATCAAGATCTTGTTGATGTTCATCATCAACGTCCTGAACTCTTGTGTGTTCTGGATTCCTGCAGTGAATCCCTCGAATATCCGCCCGAAGATGCTGCTGCTCGACCCGCCCCCGCTGGGGACTATGCGCTTGATGGCGTCTGCGAGCTCCGTCATCGCCTCGGCCTGTGACAGCGTCTTCTTCTCGTTCTTGTCACCCTGCTTCGAGATCTTGTCGAGGTTCACACCGGCGTTCTTCGCCGCGAAGCCTGCGTCGATCATCTCGTCGTTCATCAGGCCCGTGGACTTGATCATCTCACGCTCGAAGCGATTGAGTTTCGACATGTCCTTGCCCGTGGCGAGGAGTGCCTTCCTCAACATCTCCTGCTGCTTCGCAGGATTTTCCTCCATCATCAGCTCAGTGGCGTCGATGTTGGTGCCGAACTGCTCGTTGAGCTTCGCGACGGCGTCGGCGGAAGAGTCGAACGTCTTCGTCGCGTCCATCGAAGCTGTCAGCTTGTCGATGGAGACGCCGAGCTTCTGTGCGTAGGTAGCAGCGACGGCAATCTCCTTGGACGACAAAGACCCGAAGTTCTTGACGTCCTGCAGTGCCTTCGTCATGTCCTTGGACAGGAGCTTCGCGTTGACGCCGAAGGCCTTCGCCATGCCGAGTGACTGCTTCGTCATGTCGTTGAGGACACCCTCCATCGTCTTGCCCATGCGAGCGCCGGACTGGGCGATGGCACCCATCTGGTCGTCTGTGATTCCAAGGCCGCGCTGGTAGCGCATGATGGCTTCGCCGCTCGCCTGGAACTCTTTTATGTTCGCGATGAAGGCGTTGCCCATCGCTCCGGCGAGTTTGTTGACCTCCTCCATACGCTGAGCAAGGTTTCCAAAGATCCTGAACGCAGACACACCCGAGCTGTCTAGCTTGCCCATCCCCTTCGCGACGTCCATGACAGTCCGGGAAGCCTCGGACTTCAATGAACCAAAGTTCTCCCTGACGTTCTCGATGGCCTGTGCGAGCTCGTTGCCTCCGCCGCCCGAGGTGGCCATCTTGAAGAGGCCAGAAATCATCTTGAAGGGAATTGCGATGATGGACTTCGCTACGGCATAGGCACCCGAGACGATGCTTCCAAACAGACCCGCCACGCTCTTAGTCAGCGCCGCTGCATTCTTCATTCCCTGACGCAGGCCGTCGAGCGCCGCCGCAGCAATGATGAGTCCCTTCGCGAGCGCTCCTTTTGCCACTCCGGCGAGGCGTTCGTTTTCTTTAGCAGCAGCTTCTGCGGCATCGGATGCTCCACGGAGGCGGTCTTCATAAGCCTTGACACGGTCACTGACCTCGTCCCACTTCTCCGGCGCCATTCCGCTGCATTCCTTGGAACACAACGCTCCCATCTGCTTCGCGACTTGGTCGATCGCGTCGCGCATCTGCATCACGACCCTGAGCTGCTGGTTAAATGCAGAAGTGGAGGCAGCAGTGGCCTCCTGCACTCTTTTCATCGCATCAGCTAACTCAGATGCTGCACGAGGATCAAGTCCTCCCGCTCCACCTGTGCCGCCGCCTGTTCCTCCCGGAGGTGCCATTGCTTGCTACCTCAGAGGGGCCAACGGACGCCGAGGACCCTCTCGAACTCAGAAGCAGACATCTGCTTCACTCGGAGCTTCGCCATGACGCTCTCGACTGTTGCTCCTGGGCGATTCAACTCTTCCTGAAATTTCCGGGAAGACATCAGCGCGTTAGAGACTGCAGTTATCTCATCTTGGCTGCCGCGGATCTTCGTCGTCACGACTTTACCAACAAGCCATGCTCCCAACGAAGCAAGGAGCATCTTCCCAGTAAGACTGAGGTATGCACCTTCCTGCAGCGTGTCCTTCTCTTCTTTGCTCATTACAGCTCTCCTTAGGCACTGTAAATAAGACTAAACGCGCAAAAAACGACCTAATTTCACGAGAATCTCCTCAAACGTGACGGAGACTGATCTCGTGTACGTCCCATCAGGGCCCTCGACTCAGCGTCGTTCTGGTGGAGGGCCCTGCTCTGGGTCTGACCTGACTCGCTCGTCTTCGTCAGCTCTCGATTAATCCTCTCGATGAACCAGCGCTTATAGAAGACGGGCATGTGTGTCGTCTCCCGCCATGTGAATCCTCCGTAGTACATCAGGAGGAAGGCGGGTTCAAGTATCAACATCTCTCTATCTTGAGGCGTTAGGCCAAAGAAAGTTGACGCCGAGTGGCATGCTCACCTCCTCCGAATGGCCGCACGATCCGCACGATGTCTCCTGCTTCATCACGATGCCGGGCTCGTTGTCCTTGATGTAGTTCCTCAGCGCGAGAGAGTCCCTTGCAGGCATCATCTTCACGAAGTTGGCGATCTTCGCGCGGTCCTCGACGCCGTCGACCGAGACGATCGAATACAGGAGGTTCGTCGTCACCGTCGTGTCGGATGCGAGGCCGATCTTCTTCTGCTTCTGGGCAGTCTGCATGATCTCCTCCTCGTCGCGGCCCGTCATGAACTTGAACTTCACGGACTTCTTGCTGTACGGAAGGAGGAACTCGAAGATGTTCTCGCCCGGGATCGACGGCTCGATGTCGAGCCTCTTGATCGGAAGAGCACCGAGGTCGAAGGCATGAGGAGACTTCACGCTGCACTCAGGACACTCCATCTCGACGTTGTACTCAGGACCATAACCAGTCACTCTGATCGCGACCATCAAAGCATTCCTGTCGCCACTGAGGAGGTCGTGGACGTTGACGGACCGATCCACTAGACACGACTTGATGAGCTCTGTGATTACAGTCCCCTTCTTGAGGAGAGCCTGTGATGTGAGAATATCCTCCTCGCGAGCAGTCATGGGTCGGATCTCGACCGCATCTACACCGTGGAGCGAAGAGTCTCTGTGGTAGACCTTGCCGCTGGAAGGCAAAGGCACAAGCTCAAAGGGGATGTCGAGGCCGAAGTCGGCCTTCACCTTGTCCGCCTGGGTCATCCTCGGCATCCTTGGATCGACGCCCGCCGGGACCTGCTGTGCAGCTGCAAACACCGCGTTCTTCTGCTCTCTGTCGTCACTCATGTGTCTTATCTACTCCTGTGCATACATGATAAACAATGACACACAGTGTGTAAACGTTGACTCGAGAAAATTATCTCAATAGCTGCATTGTGATTATCACAGTGCATTTTATAAGAAAATTCTATATTTACCCGGCAAGGAAAGCAAAACATGGCACTCAACTACCCCTCACAAGGCGAATACTACACCGCGGCCTACCAGATCTCCGCAATGCCCTACGTCACGTCTTCGACTCTCGCGGTGGGCCAGGTGAAGGAAATTCGTTTCAGTCACATCTCGCGTTTCATCACCCTGAAGAACACTGCAGGGACGGCGACGAGCATCGCGGTCGGTTTCACGCAGAACGGTCTCACGACCGCAGCGTCCAACTACTTCGTCCTCGCAGGCGGGGAGGCATTCTCGGGTGAAATACGGGCGAGCTCCCTGTGGGTATCCAGCAGCAGCGGGACGCCCACCTTCTCCCTCGTCGCAGGACTCACGATGATTCCCACGGGAACGATGCTTCACCTCACGGCGTCGAACGGATACAGCGGTGTAGGCTGAATGTCCAACAGCGGCTTTGGCAAGGACCTCGGGCTCGACGGATTCGGAGGAGGCTTCTCTGCTGCCGTAGCTGCAATCGTGTCTAGCGGCCTCGTGCTGCACTACGACATCGGAAACGCGGCATCGTATCCAGGAAGCGGAGCGACTGTCACCGACCTGAAGGGCAACAGCGACGCCACTCTGTACAATGGACCGACATACGGCAGCAACTACCTGTCATTCGACGGTTCAAATGACGTGCTGATCACAAACACATCGTTGGCCTCAAAGGTGACGACAGACATCACTTCAATCATGATGTGGGCTTATCCGAGGGACAACGGCGTACTGTTGTCGGAGGTCGGAGCTTCATCGCTTCCCAACACGGCTGGATGGCACGAAACGCAGATGGAGATGGTCGCCGGCACGATGAAGTTCGGCATGTGGAACGGAGCAGCAATATCTTCGGTCACATCTACTGTCGCGACGCCACTCAATGCCTGGTATCACTTTGCAATGGTCTACGACGGAACGAAACTCGACACATACGTCAATGGAACAGCCGCAGGAAGCGTGACGTTTTCTCGTCTAAATCCGATAGAAGGAGGCAACGGCTTGTTCTATACCATCGCCGCCGAAGACATCACGAACATGGGCGACGGGACCTACGCCAACATGAGACTTGGACAATTCATGGTCTACAACACTGCTCTCACGGCGGAAGAGGTCGCGCAGAACTTCAGTGCGTCTCGGTCCACCTACGGAGTGTGAGGCAATAATTCGAGGCAGTTTCCATCGCGGAGATTTACAGGATTATTCTGGCAAGACTCTATGCTCCGCTTCGCGACAGTGAGAGCACAGCACCCTGCCGCTGACGTCGTGGGTGGCGTGATACCACAGGACCCAGTCCACAAAGCAGGTCTTGCGGTCGAAGTCGTCTCCCGGTTCGCCCAGCGTCTCGATGCCCTTCTGGAGGATGTCTGAGAATCGCTCGACGTCGTGGTGCACCTCGAGGTTCCTGTCCGCTCCGCACTCCGTGCACTTGAAGCCTGCCGCTACCATCTTGGGGAAGGACCACTCACGGTAGAGGCGGGAGCGACACATGGCACTGAGGGCGGAGGTGCCGCCGCGCCACTGTGAATGTGCTGATCCAGTCAGAGGAACAATGTTATTGGTCGCCCATTGTTCCATCATCTTTTTAGATTTTCTTGTCTTTTCTTTTAAAGAGTTGTAAGCAATTTCAGAAATTCTTGCAAATTCATCATCATTTTCTTTAGTCTTCCCACGATTCCACGGGTCCTTGCTCCAAAGACCTTCTTCCCTTCTCTTTTTGATGCTCTTCTCCTTCGCAACCTCGTTATGTCCCCAATTGTTGTTAACTCGAGCTGAGTGACCGCGGACGAACTTGGCGAATCCTCGCTGCAAGGACCAAAACTTCGGCATCTGACCACAACCGCACGCACACTTGACCTCTTTACCCGCGAGAAATAAATGACTATACAATTCGATAGAAGAGAGCCGATGTTTCTTCTGACAGTGAATTCTAATAGAATCGAGATCAGCTGTCTGATATTCTTTGCATATTGGACACGTAAATGTAGAAAGATCCATGGTATTAAATATACCACAGATCTCTTTACTTGTATATTTGACTGTTGCTTTTGTTCTTCTTTTTTGTCGAATGTTAACGTCAAAATTGTAAAACACAGTTATCAAATCGCAAAGTCAT
>Ga0078894_10004805_pt1 | contig 10370 bp, 6 predicted proteins | sample LauGreSu1BDMLBSD_2_FD_67506 | JGI IMG/M metagenome (GOLD analysis project Ga0078894, IMG submission 67506) | Freshwater lake microbial communities from Lake Michigan, USA - Su13.BD.MLB.SD (version 4) (version 4) | ecosystem: Environmental > Aquatic > Freshwater > Lake | place: Lake Michigan, USA... | reverse complement strand
CCGCCGCGGGCACCACGACCCCCGCGGGCAGTCCGTGCAGAAGGCCATCGAGTCGCTGGGCCTCGCGCGGCTCCCGAAGCGCGTCGAACACGCGGCGGTGTACCTCATCGAGGGTCCGCTGACCGCGAAGGAGATGGACCGTGTGGCGAACGAGCTGCTGGCCGACTGCGTGACGCAGTCCGCCGAGGTGCACGCGTCGAACCGCGCCTCGCGTCCATCGGTCGCGCCAGGGTCCGCCGTTGTTGAGGTGCATCCGCTGCCAGGCGTCACCGATCCCGCGGCTGAAACCGTGCAGACCGCGATCCACGCGCTCACCGGACGCCGGGTCCAGGTGCGGACCGGCGACCGCTACGACCTCCACGGCGTCGACAGGGTGGTCGCCAAGACGATCGGCGAGCGGCTGCTCGCGAACCCCGTCATCCATGCGATTCACACCGAGCCGTACTTCCCGCAGTCGTTCCCGGCGGGCAAGCCCTACGCGCTCTCCGTCCGATCGGTCCACATCACGAAGCTCTCGGATGCCGAGCTCGAGAAGCTGTCGCGCGAGGGTCACCTGTTCCTCTCGCTCGACGAGATGAAGGCGATCCAGGCCGAGTACCGCCGGCAGGGCCGCGAGCCGCGCGAGATCGAGCTCGAGACGCTCGCGCAGACCTGGTCCGAGCACTGCGTGCACAAGACGCTCAAGTCGACCGTGCGCTACCGCGAGCTCTCCTCGGATCCGGCGTTCGAGGGCCAGTGGTCGCTCGCTGCCGACGCGAAGGGCCGCCCGAACACCGAGGTCTCCGCCGACGGAACGGTGCTCGTCAGGAACCTGCTCAAGTCGACGGTCGCCGCGAGCACGCACGAGCTCATGAAGGACGGCATCGACTGGTGCCTCTCGGTGTTCGTCGACAACTCGGGCGTGGTCGCGTTCGACGACGAGCATGCGGTGTGCTTCAAGTGCGAGACGCACAACCGGCCGAGCGCGATCGAGCCCTACGGCGGGGCGGCCACCGGCATCGGCGGCTGCATCCGCGATGTGATCGGCACCGGGCTTGGCGCGAAGCCGATCGCCGCCACCGATGTCTTCTGCGTCGCGTACCCGGATGTCGCCGAGGTGCCGAGCGGATGCCTCGATCCGAAGCGCGTCCTGACGCAGGTGGTCGCCGGCGTGCGCGACTACGGCAACCGCATGGGCATCCCGACGCTCAACGGCGCCGTGTACTTCGACGACAACTATGTCGGCAACCCGCTCGTCTACTGCGGCTGCATCGGCCTCATGCCGCGCAGCTGCGTGAAGGGCGCGACGAGGCCGGGCGACGCGATCATCGCGCTCGGCGGCCGCACTGGCCGCGACGGCATCCACGGCGCGACCTTCTCGAGCGCCGAGCTCACCGACAAGCACGCCGACGAGTTCAGCCACGCTGTGCAGATCGGCAACGCGATCACCGAGAAGAAGCTGCTCGACGCGATCATCGCGATGCGCGACCGCGCGGGCGGGCCGCTCTTCCACGGGCTGACGGACTGCGGCGCCGGCGGGTTCTCGAGCGCGATCGGCGAGATGGCCGGCGAGATCGGCGCGGTCGTGCACCTCGAGCGGGCGCCTACGAAGTACGACGGACTTTCGCCCACCGAGGTGTGGATCAGCGAGGCGCAGGAGCGCATGGTGCTCGCCGTGCCCGCCGCGAACATCGACGAGCTCGCGCGGATCTGCGCCGACCACGGCGTCGAGTGGTGCAACCTCGGCACCTTTGGCAACGCCGGCAAGGACGGTACGCACGACATCGTGCTCCACTGGCATGGAACCGAAGTCGGCCGCCTGTCCTGCGAGTTCCTGCACGGGGCGATCCCGATGCCGGTGCGGGAGGCCGTGTGGGACGCATCGTGGGCCGCGCAGCAGCGCAGCCCCAGGCGCGCGCCGCGGTTCGCACGCGACCTCGCGCAGTCGCCTGCGGACGCGTTCCGCGTGCTCGAGGCGCTCCTCGCGCACCCGAACATCGCAAGCAAGTCTTGGATCATCCGCCAGTACGACCACGAGGTGCAGGGCTCGAGCGTCCTCAAGCCGCTCGTCGGCCAGCCGGTCGGCGCGAGCGGCGGCGGGCCCGGCGACGCGGCCGTCATCCGTCCCAAGAAGGGGAGCGACCGCGCGCTCGCGATCGGCAACGGCCTCGCGACCGGACTCGGCAGCGACCCGTACGCGATGGCGGTCGCGGCGATCGACGAGTGCGTGCGAAACCTCGTCTGCGTCGGCGCCGACCCGACGCGCATCGCGATCCTCGACAACTTCTGCTGGCCGAGCTGCAAGGACCCGCGCAACATGGGCGCCCTCGTGCGCGCGTGCGCGGGCTGCTACGACGCCGCGAAGGCGTACCGCACGCCGTTCATCTCGGGCAAGGACTCGCTCAACAACCAGTTCGTGACCGAGGACGGCCGCACGATCCAGATCCCGCCGACGCTCCTGATCTCGGGCTTCGCGCCCGTCGAGAAGGACACGCTCGCGGTCTCGATGGACGCGAAGCGCGCGGGCACCAAGCTCGTGATCGTGGGCAAGACCACGAACCGGCTCGGCGGATCGCACTTCGCGCTTCTCTCCGGCATCGCCAGTGCGCGCATTCCCGCGCCGAGCCTGACCGACGGACCCGCGCACGCCGCAGCCGTCGCGCGCGCGATCCGCGAGGGCCTCGTGATCTCGGCGCACGACTGCTCGGAGGGCGGCCTGCTCGTGGCGGCGGCGGAGATGGCGTTCAGCGGCGGGCTCGGGCTCTCGCTCGACCTCGAGGCGCTGCCTGTCGACGGCGAGGTTCCGATGCTCGCGCGCTGCTTCGCGGAGGATTCGTCGCGCTACCTGCTCGAGGTCGACGCGAAGGATCTCAAGAAGCTCGCGAAGGCGCTCGGCGGGGTCCCGCACGCCGTCATCGGCGAGTTCAACGCGTCGGGCGATCTCGCGCTCGCGGGCGCGACGACGAAGGTCGCCGCGCTCGGCAATGCGTGGTCCGAAGGATGGTCGGGAGGACTCGCGTGATGAGCGCGGGAGGACACAACATGAAGGCACTCGTCATCACGGCCCCCGGAATCAACTGCGACCTCGAGCTCTGCGAGGCGTTCGCGCTTGCGGGCTGCGAGGTCACGAGCGAACTACTGACGCGGCTTTCGCGCGACCCCGCGCAGATCGACCGCTTCGACCTGATCGGCCTGCCGGGAGGCTTCAGCTACGGCGACGACATCGCGGCGGGCCGCATCATGGCGGCGCTCATCCGCGAGTCGATCTACCCGGCGCTCGCCGCCGCGATCGCACGCGGCGCGCCCATGATCACGCCGTGCAACGGCTTCCAGATCGCGGTGCAGGCGGGGTTGCTGCCCGGGCCCTCCGCCGGCGACGCATGGAGCGATGTCCCGACCGAGCCGACGGTCGCGCTCGCGCAGAACATCACGGCGCGCTTCAACGACATCTGGACCACGATGGAGATCCCGACCGGCACGCGCTGCGTGTGGACGCGCGACCTCACGATGGACGCCGACACCGCGCTCATGCCGTGCGCGCACGGCGAAGGACGCTTCGTGGCCGAAGAGGAGACTGTTGACGCGCTCGAGGCAAACGGGCAGATCGCGGTCCGCTACGGCGCGAGCGATCACTTCAACGGCTCGGTCAACCGCATCGCGGGCATCTGCGATGCGACGGGCCTCGTGTTCGGCCTCATGCCGCACCCCGAGCGCTACCTGCACTGGACGCAGCATCCGCGCTGGACGCGGCTGTCGCCCGCGCAGCGCAAGGGCGACACGCCAGGCCTGCAGATGTTCAAGAACGCCGTCGCGCACGCCGCGAAGGCCCGCACCGTGACGGGAGGCAAGCGATGACCGCGACCGCGCAGAAGACGCTCCGATGCGCCACCGTCGGCGTGGGCAAGATGGGCCGCCACCATGCGCGGCTCTACGCGACCACCGATGGATGCGACCTCGTGGGCGTCGTCGACGGCAACGCTGAGCGCGCGGCGAAGATCACCGAGGAGTGGGGAGGCAAGGCGCTCTCCAGCGTGCAGGAGCTCATCGACCACGGTGTCGACGCCGTGACCATCGCGACTCCGACTGTCACGCACCGCGCGATCGTCGAGCCGCTGCTCGAGGCCGGCATTGCGTGCCTCGTCGAGAAGCCGCTGGCGCCCGATGTCGCCGAGGCGCGCGCGATCGCCGACTGCGCGAAGCGCACGGGCTCGCTGCTGCAGGTCGGGCATGTCGTGCGCTACGACCCCGTGATGGTGGCCGTGCGCGAACTGCTCGCGGGCGGCACGATCACGCCGCGGTTCATCGAGATCGACCGCGTGAGCCCGATGACCTTCCGCTCGGTCGATGTCGGCGTGGTGCTCGACATGATGATCCACGACCTCGATGTCCTGCTCATGCTCATGGGCGCCGAGCCCGAGGAGATCCACGCGAACGCGGTGTGCGTGGTCGGCGAGGCCGAGGATGTCTGCAACGCGCGGCTCGTGTTCCCTGCGGGCAAGGACGGCATTCGCTGCACCGCGAATGTCACCGCGAGCCGTCTCGCGCTCAAGACCGAGCGCAAGATCCGGCTCATCAGCGAGGACGCGTATGTGTCGGCCGACTTCGTCGACAAGAAGGGCACGGTCGTGCGAAAGACCGCGAATGCCGCGCAACTGGCCGATGTCCGCGCGCGGCTGAAGCAGGGTGAGGACCTCTCGAGCGTGAACTACCTTGAGATGATTGCCATGGAGCCGCTCGTGGTCGGCACGGGCGAGCCCCTCAAGCTGCAGATGCTCGACTTCCTCGATGCGGTGCGCAACAACCGGCGCCCGCTGGTCAACGCGGAGGACGGCTTCGCGGCCGTCCGCACCGCGGAGCGCATCGTGGCGGCCGCGAAGGCCGCAGGCGCGAGGATGGTGTGAGCGCGAAGCCATCACCCTGCGAAGCGCACTGGATCGGCTCGCATCTCTCGACTGCGGGCGCGCTGCGGGCTGCGATCGACGAGGCGGCGGCGTTTCGCTTCGGCGCCGTGCAGATCTTCACCCGCAACCAGCGGCAGTGGACGCCGAAGCCGCTCGCAAAGGACGAGATCGCCGACTTCCACGCGGCGCGCAAGGGAACCGTGTTCGAAGATGGCCGCCGCATCGTCAGCCACAACAGCTACCTGGTGAACCTGGCCTCGCCCGATGCCGACAACCTGGCGAAGTCGATCGCGTGCGAGCGCGCCGAGCTCGAGCGCTGCGAGCTGCTCGGCGTGCCTGTTTCGGTCGCGCATCCGGGCGCCCATCTCGGCGCAGCGCGCAAGCCGAAGGATCCGAACGACCTCGACAGCGAGCCGAGCGCCGACGAACTCGCGGGGCTGAAGCGCATCGCCAAGGCGATCGACGGGCTCCACCGCGACCTCAAGGGCTACAAGGTCCGCATCGCGCTCGAGACGACGACCGGCTCGGGCACCAACCTCGGCTACGCGTTCCATCACCTCGGCCGCATCCGCGACATGGTCAAGGCGCCCGAGCGCCTTGCATACTGCATCGACACCTGCCATGTGTTCGCGGCGGGCTACGACGCGGCGACGCCGGCGCGCGCACGCGCGGTGCTCGAACGGTTCGATGCGGAGGCAGGCCTCGCGCATGTCGCTGCGATCCACGCGAACGACTCCGAGGCGCCGTTCGCGTCTCGCCGGGACCGCCACGCGCATATCGGCGCCGGTGGCTGCGGGGACGCGTGGTTCCGGGCCGTCCTGCGCCATCCAGCGTTCGCGTCGGTCCCGAAGATCCTCGAAACAGAGAAGGGCGACGCCCCGGACGGTCGCCCTTGGGATACCGTCAACGCTTCCCGCCTCGCGGAGTTGGCGGGGACGAAGTGACGCCCGGTTCCGGGCGCTTTGCAGGAAGTGCCCCGCGAAACCCGATGGAAGTGCCGCATGCTGGAAGTTGACGACAACCGGGCCCCGCGTGGAATGGCGGTCGCAGCGACCCTTGCGGCTTCAGTCGCCGCATCGTTCGCCGTGCTCGGCCTTGCGGGTTGCAAGACGCGCTCGGTCGCGACGCCGGTCGGCTCGTCCGAGCGGCCCATCGCCGCGGCTGCGAAGCCAGAGCCCGTGCGCACCATCGGGCCGTCCGAGGCCGAGCAGACGCGGCTCGTCGCCGCCGACCAGGCCGTCACGGGCGAGGACTACGAGACGGCGCTCCGGATCTTCCGCGAGCTCCTCCAGGAGAATCCAACCCTCGCGAGCGCCTACACCGGCATGGGCGCGGTGCACGAGAAGCGTGGCGATCTCGCCCTCGCCGAGCCCGCCTACGCGCGCGCCGCGGCGCTCGACCCAGGCGATTTCACCGCCGTCTCCGGACACGGGCGCGTCCTCGAGGCGCTCGGGCGCGTCAAGGAGGCCGTGGTGTCCTACCAACGGGCGCTGATGATCCGCCCGCGCGACATGTCGTCGAACCTCGCGATGTCGCGGCTCATGGTGCTCACCGAGCAGCCCGAGAGCGCGGTCGCATTCGCCGAGCGGGCCGTGAAGATCGATCCCCAGGACGGACAGGCGCGGCTGCAGTACGCGCGGGCATTGTCGCGCGCGGGTCGTGGCGAGGACGCCATCCGGGAGTACGAGGCTGCCTGCGAGCTCATCGAGCCCCCGGCCGAGGTGATGTTCGCCCTCGTCAACGCGTACGCGAAGGAGAAGCGCTACCGCGAGGCTGCGAACGCCGCAGAGGCGCTCACGAAGACCGCGCCGAGCGCCGGTGCGTTCGAGCGGCTCGGCTGGGCGCTCTTCCGCCTCAACGAGTTCGCAGCCTCCGATGCGGCGTACCGCCGGTCCATCGAGCTCGATCCCGCGTACTGGCCCGCCCTGAATGGCGTGGGCGTCAACGCCCTGAACGCGTGGATCCAGGCCGGCAAGCCCGCCGACGACGCGCGCCGCGACGAGGCGCGCGCCATGCTGCAGCGTTCGCTGAAGGCGAATCCGGACCAGCCCAAGGTCGCGGGCCTTCTGCTGAAGTACCGTCTCTGAGCGCCCGCCATGCCCGACGCAAGCCCCATCGATCCCTCGCTGCTCGAGTTCTTCGATTCGCCTTCCGACACGCCGTTCGTGATCGAGCATGTGAGCGAGGAATTCACCTCGGTCTGCCCGAAGACGGGCCACCCGGACTTCGCGCACATCGTCCTCCGGTACGAGCCCGCGGCGGTGTGCGTCGAGCTCAAGAGCCTCAAGCTGTACTACCAGAGCTTCCGCAACGCGGGGATCTTCTACGAGGCGGTCACGAACCGCATGCGCGACGACCTCGCCGAGGCCATGAGCCCGCGCTGGATGCAGCTCATCACCGTCTGGAAGGGCCGTGGCGGGATCCGTTCGCGCGTGGTCGCGACGCACGGCCGCGTGCCGGACGCATGGGTCACAAAGCTCGACGCGTGATCGCTCGACGCGCGATCGGCGCGGGCCGACCGCTCAGCCGCCGATCTGGATCATCGGCATCGACGACCGCTTGCGGACCGGAAGCTCGCCGAGCTCCTTCGCCTTGTCCGGGCCGACGGTCGCGGCGACGGTCTCCTGCAGCTTTCGGAACGCGGTCGCCTCGATCTGCTCGAGATCCTCGCGCAGCTTCTTACGCTCGCGCGTCCGCACCTGGAACTGCTGGATCTCGCCGTACGGCGCGCCCGCTCCGTCCGACGCGGCCGCGTCGGCCTTCTCCTGCGCGACGACATACGACTCGAGCCGGGCTTCGCGCGACTCGATCCAGCTTGCGCGCACTGCCGCGATCGCCTCGACGGCTGCGTCGTTCCCGCCGTCCGCATTCTTGCCGGCGATTCCGACGGCCTTCGCGAAGTACGGCTCGAGGTCGCGCGCCACGCGGTAGACGGACGGATTCGCCGCGCGGAGGAACGCGCGCCGCAGCGTGCGCTGCGCATCGTCATCGCCGTCGAGCGCAGCCACGAGCCCGTCCACCGTGCGGCGGTTGCGCTCGCCGACGCGTGCACGCGACGCCTTGATGCCTGTCTCGGTCTTCTCGATCTGCTCGGCGGTCTCGCCCTCGATGCTGACGGCACGGCGCGTCGAGACTTCGCCATCGCCCCTGTCGAACGTCTCCTCAGTCGTCGCCTCCTCGAAGAGCTTGCGGAGCCGCTCCTCGAGCGCCTTCACCTCGTCCTTCATCGAGCGGATCGCGGCGACCGAAGTCTCGTCCCACGCGCGCACGGGTTCGGCGATCCGCGCGCGCGCGGAGTCGGTCAGCTCGGCCTGCTCCGCGAGCGCCACGATGTCGACCGCCTGCGCGCCCGACTCGCCCGGAAGCAGACGCGCACGCGCGCGTGCGCGGCGCGCGATCGCGAGCGCGTCGGCCTTGTCCGCGGCGGCTGCGGCGGCGAGCTCGTCGAACATCGTCTCCTCGGCCTTCTCGATGGCCTCCGCCAGCGCCGCCGGGTTCCCCGGGTCGGGCGCCACGCCGTCCTCGCCGTCCTGCGCGAGCGTGATCGTGAAGCTCACGCCGCCGCCCTCGTCGCCTCCGACGAACGCCGGGGCGGGCTTGAACGCCTTCTCCGCCTCGGTCCGCGCCTCGGCGGCACGCGCGGCGATCTCGTCGAACACCGCGCGGGAATCGTCGGTGAATCCGAGCTTCGACGCGAGCGCCTCGAGCTCCTCGCGCGTCATCGGACGGGCGACTCCGCGCGTCCCACCCATGCTGCCCAGCGCGCCGAAGGTCAAGCCTCCTTCGCCCATGTCCTCGCCGCTGAGGGTGATCATCTCGCCGTCGCCGCCGACCATGATGGCCTGGACCTCGAGTTGACCCCCCACCTGACCATCGACCTGACCCCCGATCAGCCCGCCGATGTTCAAGCCGTTGATCGAGACCTCCCGCTCCGGCCTTGCGGGCGCAGCCTCGAGTCCGAGCGCCGCCCGCAGCGACGCCGCGTTCGCAGCGTCGATCGACTCCAGTCCGCCGCGGATCTTCTCCATCTTCTCGTCGAGTTCGGACTGTTCCGTCCCCGGACCACCGAGCATGATGGCGCCGAACAGTCCGCCATCCGTCCGTCGGTCGGCAACCTCCATCAGCTCCGCGATCAGCGGCCGCGTCGAGAGCTCGTTCGCCTCCGCCATCTTCAGGATCGGCTCCCAGTCCGAGCGGCCGATCTCGCCATCCTTGCGCTTCGCAAGCGCGGTGGCGTACACCCGGTCGAACTCGCCCGGCACGCGGAGCATCGGATAGACCGCGTCGGTCAGGCTGCGCCGCAGCGCGCGCGCCTGGTGGGGCGGCAGGAACGGCATGACCTGCTCGAGTCCGTCGCGATGGGTCTTGCGAATGCGGCCGATGGCCTTGTTGAGGTCCTCGCTTGCGCGCGACTGGATCTCGCGCATCTTCTCGAACCACGCCTCGTCGATCGGTGTGGCCTGACCCTCGCCGCCACCCTCGCCGCCACCCTCGCCGCCACCTTCCGGCAGCCGCGGCGCGGTCAAGCCCGACTCGTCGCGCAGCTCCGCAGCGCGGACCGGGAGACTCAACGCCGCTTCGGGCACACGGTCGACGGCCCGTCCAAGCTCGGCCTCGTATGCATCGAGCACGGTCGCGGAGATGCGAAGCGTGTCCGCGTCGACCTCCGCCCAGACCGGTGCGCGCCGCAGCGAGTACTCCACCGCCTTCGCGCCCGGACCGAAGCCCGGGACGAGCACCGCCGCGCGGCGCCGGGCGAGCGCCTGGCGCACGCGCTCGACGCGCCAGGAGTCCTTCGGCTCGAGCTTCGCGGTGATCTCGTCGACGAACTGGCCGTCGATCTGCGCCGCGCGCTGGAACACGCGCCGGCGCATCGCGGCGTCCTTCTTCGCGTCCTCGACCGAGCGCGTGAGACGGAAGTTGGCCTCCTGCTGGCGGGCGAGGGCGGGATCGACCTCCGACTTCTCGAACTCGCGGAAGCGCGCGAAGTACTCCTCGTGCAGCTTCAGCACGGGCTCCTTGGCTGCATCGGAGATCCCGGCCTCCGTGAGGAGCTCGGTCAGCTGCGCGGCGGAGACCGGCGACGGCAGCTGCCGGCCGAGCTGCGCCTGCGCCTGGCCGGGTGCCGCGAGCGCGGCTGCGGACGCAACCAGCATCGTCGCGATGGAGCGGGTGAGCATCGACTTCGTGCGGATGAGGCGGGAGTGCATCATGGGTATCAGCAGCGGGATCTGCATAGGTTGGTGCCTGAACTCCCCGGCCGCACGGGAGGGCCTTCGCGGGGGTGAGCGTGCATGATGCCCTGCCGGCGCGATTCCGTCAGGGCGTTTTGGACTTCTCAGCTGATGGACGGGGTGGTTCTTCACCGAGCCCGAGGCGCCGGAGGTGCTGCGTCATCTCCTGGTGGAAGCGCATCTGCGCGTAGGGAAAGAGCGTGTCGTGGGTCAGGTCGGGGATGATCTCGATCGAGGCGGGTGCGTCCTTGAAGGC
>Ga0078894_10004802_pt1 | contig 10377 bp, 7 predicted proteins | sample LauGreSu1BDMLBSD_2_FD_67506 | JGI IMG/M metagenome (GOLD analysis project Ga0078894, IMG submission 67506) | Freshwater lake microbial communities from Lake Michigan, USA - Su13.BD.MLB.SD (version 4) (version 4) | ecosystem: Environmental > Aquatic > Freshwater > Lake | place: Lake Michigan, USA... | reverse complement strand
TTGCAGCTGGGCCTGATCCTACTAAAATTACACTATCATAATACTGACCTTGATATAAGGCCTTATATCAAGGTCAGTATTATGATAGTGTAATTTTAGTAGGATCAGGCCCAGCTGCAAAAAATTTCTTTGAAACAGTAAGTAAATATTATTACTATGGTTATAAATGCATTGGATATGTAGATAACCAAAATAATGGTTTGCCAGAATGTAATTATTTAGGAGGAATAGAAAATTTAGAAAACATACTATTAAATAATCCAGTTGATGAAATTTTTATCGCACTCCCCTCTAATGAAAATAAGTTAATTCAAAATTGTATTCATATTTGTAACAAATTACAAATTAACGTAAGAATGTTGCCTGATCTAAGTGAGTATACATCAGCCAATATTTATATAAATAATATTGGTATGGTTCCAGTTGTGAATGTAGGATACCTGCCTTTAGATAAAAAAGAAAATAAGATTGTAAAAAGAATTTTTGATATCATTTTTTCTTTAATTTTTTTCATAACTATTGGTGTTGTTTTATTTCCTTTAATAGCTATCATTATTAAATTAACTAGCAAAGGTCCTATATTCTTCAAGCAAGAAAGATGGGGTATAAATAATAAAAAAATTATTTGTTATAAATTTAGATCAATGATTAAAGATAGTTCTGACATTGATCCTTATGGGAAATACAATCAAGCATATAAAAATGATCCAAGAATTACTTGGATTGGCAGTTTACTTAGAAAAACCAACTTAGATGAACTTCCTCAATTTTGGAATGTATTAATAGGAAATATGTCTGTGGTTGGCCCAAGACCTCATCCAACACCACTGAATTTAGAATCAATGCATACGGTTGATAATTATATGCTTAGACATTTAGTATTACCTGGAATATCTGGACTAGCCCAAGTTAATGGCTGTAGAGGTGAAACCAAAACAACTGAAGAAATGCAGAAAAGAGTAAATTTTGATTTGTATTATATTCATCGTTGGAGTTTTTGGTTGGATATGCAAATAATTATTCAAACTATAGTAAATATTTTTAGAGGCGATCAAAACGCTTACTAACATAAAACATGTATCGTAAGTTAACTCATATTGTTGTTTTATTGATGGTTTTCCATTCAAATACATTTGCACAAACTGTTTATGAAAACCAACATGCTAAAGTGTATGAATATCTAAGCAGAATGAGTCAAAAAGGGATAATTAATTTGGACGACTTAATTTTACCAATAAGTAGAAATAAGATTAATAGAGCCTTAGATTCAGTCAAAGTAAAAAATGATCAATTAACTTATATTGAAAAAGAGGAATTAAATTTTTATTTAAAAGAATATAAACCCATAAATAACGATACTACAACATTTCATATTGCAACTAAAGATCCAAATAATAGACTTAGATTATTAAGTATCAATTCTAAAGACTTTATATTAAATGTAGACCCAATAATAGGGGATCAAATTATCATAGGAAATAAAGTAGCTATTAATCAAGTAAGTAATGGTGTTCAATTATGGGGAACTGTAGGAAAAAATTGGGGTTATCAATTGTATTATAGAGACTATACCGAAAAAGGAGATGTTAGAAATTATTATACTGTAAACGGATTGAGTTTTAAAAGAGAAAGTCCAACCACTGGCATCATTATTGTTGGTTTAAATGACGAAAAGAAAATAAACTACTCAGAGGTTAGAGCCAATATTAATTATAGCTTTTCAAAAGGAATGATCAGTTTTGGAAAAGATAGAATCACCTGGGGATACGCACAAAATGGCAGAATAGTGCTATCTGATAAAGCTCCTAGTTATCCATTAATTAGATTTGACTATGAACCCATTAAAAATTTAAGATTCAATTATACACATGCATGGTTAAATAGCAATATCATTGACTCTAATCAATCCTATTTTACTCCTAAAGAAAATGTGAGTGGTGACCAAAGAGTTATATTCACACCCAAATTTTTAGCTACTCATTCTCTCACTTATACAATTCAAAAAGGTTTAGATATATCAATTGGTGAATCTATTATTTATAGCGATAAAATGGACCCTGGGTTCTTAATTCCAATTAATTTATTTAAGTTTTATGACAATAATAAAAGTAATTATCTAATTAACGCAGGATCAAATGGGCAATATTTCTTACAAGCAAATTCAAGAAACCAAATTAAAAATACACACTTATTTACTACATTATTCATTGATGAATTAAGAGTGGCTTCTATGTTGAATCCTAAAAAAGCTAGAAATCAAATTGGTTTTACTATTGGCGGCTCAGTCACAGATAAATTTTTACCTTATCTTACTTTGGGCGGTGAGTATACTAGAGTAAATCCATTTGTATATAGTAATTTAATTCCAGCACAATGGTATTCAAGTTATGATTATAGTTTAGGAGATTGGATGGGTAATAATTTTGACCGTTTAATGATTTATGGAAAATATCACCCTAAACCTAGATTGCAATTATATGCACATTTACAAAGAATTAGAAAAGGGGGTCCTGGAACTATTTTACAACAATATACTGCAGAACCACAACCCAAATTTTTATTTGAATTTCAAAAAAACAGGTACGAAGTTTTGTTTAAGGCAGATTATGAATACATAAATAATTTATATTTATTTTCAAGATTTCAATGGATCTACTCAATCACTTATAATAAAAAATATATCAGTGAGCCTATTTTTCAAATAGGTTTTAGCTATGGGCTTCCGTAATAAATAATAAACCTACCCATGACCAAAAGGGAAACGCACCCATAGGTCCTTCTAAGAAAACATCAAAACTCGCATTGAATATAAAAGCCAATAGTATACATGAAATGGCTAAGCGTTTCCCAGTTAATTGTTTTTCAAATAATGGTCTAAAAACTAAAATTAGCCAATAAATCCAAATAGAAAACACAATTACCCCATATCTTGACATGATATTCAAGTGGAAATTATGCGGAGATCTTAAAGTTTCGTCATTGGTAACTATATCATCTGATATTGCTAAATTAACACCAAGACCCTTGCCAATAAAAATATTAGATGGAGTGAAACTATAATTAATGATTTTTGCCCACCACACTAATCTCCAAACTACATTATCTTCAGAAGTTGCATCCGTTGAACCACCAATAATTGAACTAAAGTTATTTTTAATTTGCTCTATTCCGACAACCCTACCCTGAAAATTTTCTTCAACTTTCAAATTGGCATAAATAGGTAAAATAATTAATAGAATCCAAGGTGACAGTTTTAGAAACTTTCTTGTTCGTTCTTTTAATACATTGTCTTTATTAAATATAATAAATAAAAAAAGGCTTATTATGAAAGACAACATTCCTGATCTGCTGTAAGAAGATAGAATTAAGAAATTTAAAGTAATTGTTAAAAGTAAAAACAAGGTCCATTTAGTAGAAAACTTATCAGCATTTAGCAAATACAAAATCAAACTGATTAAAAGGTGCACTCCCATATCACCATTTTTATACAATAAAATGGGTATCCCCCCGAAAGGAGCTATGTTTTGAAAAAAAAGCACATAGTATTGTAAAATAAAATTCACAAATGCAACTAATGGGAACCATTTATAAATAAAGTACAAACTCTTCCAAATAACATCAGTTTGATCTTTAAATAAAAAAAGAATGGCAATAAACCACGCATAATTAAATATAAAGGAGTCTCTAAAAACTTCAAAAAAAGAGTACCTAAAGGAAGAAATTACGATGTAAAAAAAATTAATAGCTAATAAACTGATTAATATTTTAATTTTTCGATCAATTAAAAATGAATAATTTTTTCTATTTAAGTACAAGATTACAATTCCAGTTACCCATAATAATTCAACTAAAAAAGTATAAGCAACACCTTTATTTAAAAATACATATAAAGCCATTATGATTAAATAGCTTCTTAAATAGATATTTTTAACGAGTTCCATTAAAAAGGAATTTAATAGAAAAACTAAATTGACTATTATATTTATCCGAATCTATGCCAGGATCAGCAAATTTATCTACACTTATATCATTAACATTTTTGACCCAACGATAATTCATAGCATTTGTATTATTATAGGTGCCACCTATTAAAATATTTTTATACGGCATAAATTGAACTTCAATACCTCCGTTCAAATCAACCCAATAGGCATCTGCTCTTGAATAACCTAATAATCCCGTTAGGTAAGCATAATGATAAAAGTCATTATTATGAACCAGTCTTTCAAAAAAGACACCTATTTTATTAAAACCTTTATTCCAACTAAGTGAAATAGATTGACTATTGGATCCAGGTCCAATATTAGCTCCCAGTAGTTGCCCCTTATGTGTATATCCCTGTCTTATATACGGGCTTGTATACCAACTAGTATATTTTGGAGGGCCAAATGGAGTTCCTTCTACAAAAACTTGTTTGGGATCCATTAATTGTAATTGAGTAACTTCTACAGATAAATCAAAAAATGATTTTCCGGATTTACTCAAGAACAATTTTCTAGCTCCAAAAACAAAACCTGTTTTAATAGAATCAGAAAAAAAGTTCCTAGGCCAGGGTGCTTGATTAGGCTGTCCAAATTCACCATAAAATTCAACATGATCTCTTGGTAGAACATATCTAAACATGATTGATCCAAAAGACATTTTATTGTCGCCTGGATTTAAATTAGCTACTGTAAAGAGACTATCTTCTATATATGATTGTTTTGAAAAAGCATAACCTATATAAAAATTTGGCATCCATTTAGGTGTCCAATTAATAGTTAGGGCCTGTATATTTCTGTTGTTTTGAAACTTAGTTGTAATAGCGCCATCCCAAATAGTTCTCATAATACTATCATCTGGATGTGTAAATAAAGTTGGCTCTAAAATACCTAATATAAGTTTAGCTTCGAAATTACCTATTCTGGTTTTAATAGGTTTATTGGTTTGAAAATAGGCATGTTTAAAACCGGCTGCATTATTAGTTAAGACCAAACTATTTTTTCGACCAGGACCCCACCAAAGATTTTCATTTGAAACACCAAATGCAAATTGATCGTATTTTAAACCTACTCTTGTTTGTCCAAAATCAAATTCATTGATAGATTTTGTACCCAATCTTCTATAATCATCAATATTATTTTGTACATGATAAAAATACCTTACCCACCAATTTCCATCAATAGTATTTCCTTTGAATACTTCTTGTGGCAAGTTTTCTCCTCTTAAATATTCTGGTTGTAGATTGATGTCCAGCGCCTTCCATTGTAATTGCAAACCAATCGATGTTCTCTCTTGTAAACCTTTTGCTGGAATTAAATTACCATCATTACTGCTTATCGGTAAATAATTATTGTTTATTCTATTTTCTGAAAATAAAAAACTCTTAATTTTAAAACCTTTGTCTTTGTGACTAGATTGATAAAAAAGATTCTGGAAAGTAAATGTAGAACGAATCATAAAGGACTGTTCTTTTACCAAGTTACTATCTAAAGTGTTACCAATTAATTGCCTATTTCTATAGTTATCCATCAACTGAATTTCATCTAAAAAATTCTGTTGACTAATAGCATTAATGCCTAATGCACAAAAAATAAAGGTAAATAGGTATTTTACCATAAAATGATTGTATTTATATATGCATAAAAATTGGATTTGTTCCTTTGATTAATCCATAGGTAATTCTTGGATTCTACCCATTCCAAATTTGCATTAAACAAAATATTTTTATATCGATGTCTAGCTTGAATTCCATAAGCATAATCATGCCAATTTATTTTTCTTAAACCTAAATCATTTACTCCACTAACTAATGCCATTGGATTTTGAAGAATATGATGGAAAATGAAACCAGCTTTGGACCATCCCTTATTATAACTTAATTGTAAGGTTTGCATATTGTTACCAAAACCTGCTCCTGCTCCCATAATTTGATTTTGATTCGTATAGCCTTCGCTAATCTGGCTGTGTTCATAAAAGTTTCCAGCGTTTCTATGTAAATAACTTGGAGTTTGACCTAGCTTCATAACTTCCATACCAAAATCTAAATAGGATGACTCTTGAAGTATAAATAGTTTTTTAAAACCTAATATATAGGCTGTTGAATGTGACATATCCAACCAAAAATCTCTCCAATTTGCCTTAGCATCATTATATGCAAATTGATAATATAATTCTGCATGAGATCTTGGAAACATCCATTTTGTATAAATTGAAACAGTTTGATCTTGTGGAAATGTATCTCTCGCAACATCTGTACTACCAAAAAAAGCAGAAAAAACAGGAATATATTTTTGTAAAAAATCATTTGGTCTTCTATCAAAATAAGTTTGTAGTGATCTGTTGATTCCAAATGATATATTTTTCAAGAAAGAGGGTTGATAATCGATAGCCAAAGAACTTAAATATCTTTTATTGGGATTAAAGGTTCTTCTTCTCAATCCATTATTTTCAAAACCTTGCAAAGAATCCTGTGTCAAAGTAGCACCAATCATATTAAACTGGAAAGTTCCTAAAAAATTCTTGATAGGTCGATTAGTTTTTAATGAATAATGAAAAAATCCTTGAGCATTATTACTCATTAATAGTGCATTGTAAATGCCAGGACCCCACCATAAATTTTCAGTACTTACACCAAAGGATACCTTACCATAATCAAGTCTGAGGGATGAATTTCCAGGTAATAATTTTTTATACTTTGGATTTACTTGTCCCCAATTATTATTTATTTCATAATTTCCATTCGCCGTTTGAACATATTCTGGTCTTAACTGAGCTTTTATATTTTTCCAACTAACAAAAACACCTGTGCTAACTTGAAATTGATACCCTTTGGAATAACTCAATGCTCCATCATTCCATCCATATGGCCTATTGCTATTTAATTTTTGCCCTATAGAGAGAGGTAACTTTTGTATGTTTAAAGATTGACTATTGAATAAAATTGGATTATATTCAATGTTAGTATCAATTAAATGAAGAAGATCTTGATAAGTTAATTTACTATCAGTATAGTAAGGTCTTATTGTTAAATTATTATTAATAGGAAGCTTATCTAGTAAAACTAAATTTCTAATTAATTCATCTATATCAGCATTCCCAACAGGAACTGCATTGTGAACTTCTAATTTTTTATTATAAATAACAATTTCTTCTTTCAATGCAGAAATTGTAGAATCTGGTTTATTTAATTTTTCTATATTTTTCGTTAATTCTTCTCTTTTATTTTGTAATTTTTCAATTTGAGAATTTATATCTAATAGATGTATAGACAAACGATCTATTTTAGTATTTTTTAATTGCTTCAATGTTGTTTTACTAATAGAGGGACTTAAAGACTGTTTTTTATTTAATAAAGCAGGTAAATTTAACTTTGGTAATTTAATCTTCGGTAAAACAATTTTAATTGTTTTTGAATTCTTAAATGATGTCTTTTGAGAATAGGTTCTTTGAATGAAAATTAAATTAAACAGAATACTACTTACAAAAAATAAACGTATCGCTTTTCTTGAAATAGAATATACTTTCATAACATAAAGATATATGTTTATTTCTTAATATACCTCATTAGTACTTGATTAAATTGAATTTTAATTGTACTTGTAGAAAAAAGAATAAAATGTAAAACAAGGAACCAAATTAAACTAAACAATAAAATAAGTAACACTTTTAAAATAACCGAATCTATCTTAAAATATCTAGCACAAAATACAATAAGTAAATAAGGTAACAAAGCAATAATTTCATTATAAATTAACTTTCTTGTATTTGATAATTGCACAAGTTGTAAGGAGGCATAAATAAAAGAACCTAAAACCACTGTTTCTGTTAATAATATAGTAATGGATGCACCTATTTCATGATATATAGGAATTAGTATAAAGGATAAAATTAAACTTACAAGCATTCCAGATACAGCTGCTTTCAGAATATATTTATCTCTAGTATGAACACTCAAAATTTGAAAACCAAATATGGTAGATAAACTTACAATAATAATTAAGGGTGATGTTATTTGTAATGGCAATATGGACCTTTGATAATTTACACCAAATAATATTTGAATAATTTCCGGTGCCATTAAACATACAAGAAAAGAAATAGGTATCCCGATATGAATAATTAATTCAAAGGACAATTGTACCATTTTATTAAATTGAAGCTCATTTCCTTGATTAAATATTTGTACCATTTTAGGAATCATTGCAGAGGAAATAGCTGCCAGAACAGCAATGATAATTTTAACCAACTTTAAAGAAGAGCTATAATACCCTACACTTTCATTATTTGATAACATTGCTAAAATTACCGTGTCAAAATGTAAATAGATACTAATTGAAAAAAGTGTAAGAAATAAAATAAAAAGTGGCTTAATATGTTTCTTAAGAGAAATAAATTTGATTTTAACATTTCTTAAATGGAGAAATTTTGTCAAATACCTCAAATTAATAACACCTAATAGTATTTGTAATGCAACTTGTAATTGCATATATTTCAAATAATCTGAAGATTCACGAATGAAATAGAATACTGATATTATAAAGCATACTCTTATAACAAAAAAACGGAGTGCAATAAACTTAAACTGGTTGATACCTGTAAAAAACCATTCAAGAACAAAAACTTGTACAAAAAAGAATATAAATGACCAATAAAACAATGATTGTTCAATATGTAATTTTTGTACTTGCCAGATTGTTATTAAATAGAAACCACTTAGTAAGCAAGTTGCAATAAAATTAATTAAAAATATCTCTACAAAAACATAAGTCAGTGCTTCTGGGTTATCCTGATTTTTTGCAATTTCTCTAACACCATAAACTGAAATTCCCATTGCTGCAACTAAAGCAAAATACCTTGCATAGCTATCTGCAAAATTAAATAATCCCAAGTGTTCAGGACCCAGTACCCTTGCTAAGTATGGAAATGTAATTAAAGGAAAGAGCACTTGCGAGACAGCAAGTAAAACATTATAAAATATATTTTTTTGTGTTTGCATCGTAAAGTCTATCTATAACTTGCATCCACAATAGAAGCATATAGATTTTTCAATAATCTTGGAATTCTTTTTAATTTATATTTTAGTGGGATTCCATAAACATATTTTCTATTAATAACCTCTTGAACAAATTCTTTAGTAAATTTTTCGGGAAATTGATTAATTTGATCTTTACAATATTTTTGTAATTCAGCAATTTCAATCAAATTAGTTTTACCATTTCTAAAAACTCTATTATCAGTTCTAATAGGTCTACAGTGTTTCATGGTTACATTATGCACAACGGCTGTATTTGTTTTAGCCAACAATACTTGTACCATTGGTATTAAGTACACATCAATACCTGTGCCAGATATACTTCTTTTAAATTCTTTACCAGCTTCAAAGAAAATTTCTTTTGAATAAAATGGAGCCATTATTTCTACCCATTGGGAAGGCAATATTTGAAATCCCTTTTTTTGTATAAACTGTCTATGATGATAATAACTATCATGTGTAAGACTTGCCTGAAATACATCTAAATTTTCAAGTGAAGCAATAAATAATAATTTGTTTAAATCACTTATTGAAATACATATATCATCATCTAAAATTCCGATATATTTGAATGATTCAATTTTTTGATTAGTTAGATATGTATAAATATTTTGTAAAATATCTCCTTTACATTCTGTTTTTACTGAAATATAAAAATGATGATCTGTAAGATTTAGTAAAGAACTATGATCAATACCACTATAATCAAAAATAAATATTTGAAATTCAGCAATTGCATCTAGATGAATGTATCTCAATGGATCCGAATGTCCATCCCAGCTTATTACTACAATTGATTTGTTGTTACTTGTCATCTCTAACAAAAGTACGCTAGAATTTGATTTCTAGTATGAAATATTTTGATAATTAAGATTCTTTTGAATTTATCAAATTGATTTTCCTTTCTTATATTACTATCTGTAGTTTGCCAAGTTCCAATAACTTCTGACTTTATTGCTCCAATTTTTATCTTTGTTTCATCTATATATTGCTTGTAAAGATCTACTGGGAAATGAATTTTTTTGGTAATTGACAACAAATATTGAGCAGTTTCAGCATTCAAAGAATAACCATATGCACCATATAATGATTTTATTAAAGGCTCCCCTATAATATAGTTGTCAGATATAGGTTTCCTGCTTGATTTTTTTATACTTACATGATTATTCCAGGCTCCCCAAAAAAATAGATCATATTCTTGTTCCACTTTAGCATAATTATTTTTAATAATCTTAGCGTTGACGATCTTGCTATCTGACTCTAAAACTAAATAGTGTTGCTTTTTGTTTATACTTTTTGAAATTGCTTGCCAAACTTTACGATGTGACAAAAACACTCCAACTTCATTAGTTAGTAAAGCTTTG
>Ga0078894_10004800_pt1 | contig 10377 bp, 4 predicted proteins | sample LauGreSu1BDMLBSD_2_FD_67506 | JGI IMG/M metagenome (GOLD analysis project Ga0078894, IMG submission 67506) | Freshwater lake microbial communities from Lake Michigan, USA - Su13.BD.MLB.SD (version 4) (version 4) | ecosystem: Environmental > Aquatic > Freshwater > Lake | place: Lake Michigan, USA... | reverse complement strand
ATCACCATTTTGATCTTTCACTCTGGGCTGGCAGTTGCTACCCTGAGCACGGGTCAACGTTGTCCCGTTGCATTAAAAACGGTTACCGACAACAGGAGATCTCCTTCAATGGCTCTTCCATCTACATATCCAGCAGCACAAGGGTTATACAACCCTGCCAATGAGCATGATGCTTGCGGTGTTGCGATGGTTGCCACCCTGAACAAAGTTGCAACTCATGAAATTGTTGCCCAGGCTCTCACAGCCTTACGCAATCTCGAGCATCGCGGCGCAGCTGGTGCTGAACCAGATAGCGGTGATGGTGCAGGAATTCTGATTCGCGTCCCTGATGCTTTCTATCGCGCGGTGACAAGTTTTGAACTACCAGTAGAAGGAAGTTATGCGACGGGAATCGCATTCATCCAGCCCGGATTTGATCCAACATCCTTGATCGAATCACTTGCGGCACAGGAAGGACTTGTAATTCTCGGTTGGCGTGATTTACCAACTAACCCAACATCTGTTGGAAAGACCGCACAATCTGTAATGCCAATCTTTAAGCAGCTATTTATCAAGGGTAAGATCGGTGAAAGTGGAATCACGCTAGATCGATTGGCTTTCGCTCTACGGAAGCAGGCAGAGCATGCAGGAGAGATCTACTTCCCGTCATTTTCTTCACAGACAATTGTCTACAAGGGCATGCTCACAACGGGGCAGCTCGAAGAATTCTTCCCTGATCTCAGTGATGAAAGAGTTGTTTCGCCCTTAGCTCTTGTTCACTCACGTTTTTCTACCAACACTTTCCCTTCATGGCCGCTTGCACACCCGTATCGATTCATCGCACATAACGGTGAAATCAATACCGTTAAAGGAAACCGCAACTGGATGCGCGCTCGTGAAGCGCTCCTTGCAAGTGATCTCATTCCAGGAGATATCTCTCGCCTCTTCCCAATTGTAGAAATGTCAGGAAGTGACTCGGCCTCATTTGATGAAGTGCTTGAGCTGCTCTATCTCGGCGGACGTTCTCTCCCACACGCAGTGTTGATGATGATTCCTGAAGCGTGGGAGAACCATGCGACGATGTCGCAGAAGCGTCGCGACTTTTATGCCTTCCATTCTTCATTGATGGAGCCATGGGATGGACCAGCATGTGTGACATTTACGGACGGACATCAAGTTGGCGCAGTGCTTGATCGCAACGGGTTACGTCCGTCACGCTTCTGGGTTACTCGCGATGGAATGGTTGTACTTGCATCAGAGGCTGGCGTTCTAGATTTTCCAGCAGAGAACATTGCACGTAAAGGTCGTTTGCAGCCAGGAAAGATGTTCCTTGTTGATATCGAAGCAGGACGCATCATTGAAGATGATGAGATTAAGGATTCCTTAGCTGATGCCGCTCCATATGGAAAATGGGTGGAAGATGGCGTTGTAAAGCTCTCAGATCTACCTGCGCGCGAACACATTATCTATCCGCACTCATCAGTTGTTCGTCGTCAACGTGCATTCGGATATACCGAAGAAGAACTTCGCATCATCATTACACCGATGGCAAAAAATGGCGCAGAAGCCCTTGGCTCTATGGGAACTGATACTCCGATTGCAGCCCTTTCAAATAAACCACGCGTTCTCTTTGATTACTTCACACAACTTTTTGCCCAAGTTACAAACCCTCCACTCGATGCAATTCGTGAAGAGATTGTTACCAGCCTTGGTGGATCAATTGGACCTGAGCACAATCTTCTCGATCCAGGACCACAGTCTTGTCGCCAGATTCTTCTGCCATTTCCAGTCATCGACAATGACGAATTAGCAAAGATTATTCACGCCAATGCAGATGAAGATTATTCACATCTGCAGTCATACGTTGTGCGCGGACTCTTCCCAGTTTCTGGAGATGGAAATACTCTTCGAAATCGCCTTGAAGAGATTAAGGCAGAGGTCAGCCAGGCAATTGCCGATGGTGCTCGCATCATTGTTCTCTCTGACAGAAATGGCGATGCTGAAGACACTCCAATCCCATCCCTCTTGCTCACTGCTGCTGTGCACCACCACCTCATTCGCCAAAAGACTCGCACCAAAGTTGGTTTGGTTGTAGAAGCTGGTGATGTGCGCGAAGTGCATCACGTAGCACTCCTTATTGGTTATGGCGCAGCAGCGGTCAATCCATACCTAGCAATGGAGAGCGCGGAAGATCTAGTTATCCAAGGTGTGATTACTGGAATTACTCCAGAGAAGGCCGTCCATAACATCATTAAGGCCCTCGGCAAGGGTGTGCTTAAGGTGATGTCAAAGATGGGAATCTCAACTATTGCTTCCTATACGGGTGCTCAAGTGTTTGAGGCGATCGGTATTGCTCAAGATGTTGTTGATGAATTCTTCGTTGGTACAACCTCCAGACTTGGTGGCGTTGATCTCGATGTGATTGCAGAAGAGACAATTAAGCGTCATCACATTGCATATCCACCAGGGGGAGAAGTTCCTGGAACAAAGCGTCTTCCAATCGGCGGCGAATATCAGTGGCGCCGTGACGGTGAACCACACCTCTTTAATCCTGAGACTGTCTTTACCTTGCAACATGCAACCCGATCAAAGCGCTATGACGTATTTAAGCGTTACACGACTGCCGTCGATGACCAGAGCAAGGCGTTGATGACTCTGCGTGGCCTCTTTGAATTTGACACTTCTACACGATCTCCAATCTCGATCGATGAAGTCGAATCTATCTCCAGCATCGTCAAGCGTTTTTCCACTGGCGCGATGTCATACGGTTCGATCTCACAAGAAGCCCACGAAACACTCGCTATCGCTATGAATCGTCTTGGCGCGAAGTCAAATACTGGAGAAGGTGGAGAAGATCCTTCTCGATTTACTCCTGAAGCCAATGGTGATTCCAAGCGCAGCTCAATTAAGCAAGTTGCCTCAGGTCGTTTTGGCGTAACAAGTGAGTACTTAGTTAATGCTGATGACATTCAAATCAAAGTCGCTCAAGGCGCTAAGCCAGGCGAGGGTGGACAGCTTCCCGGAAACAAGGTCTATCCATGGATAGCATCAGTTCGCTATTCAACTCCTGGTGTCGGCCTTATTTCACCACCTCCTCATCACGACATTTACTCAATTGAAGATCTTGCCCAACTCATTCATGATCTAAAGAATGCAAATAAGAATGCCCGCATTCACGTCAAACTTGTTGCCGAAGTTGGAGTTGGAACTGTTGCTGCCGGCGTATCAAAAGCGCATGCAGATGTTGTTCTTATCTCGGGCCATGATGGTGGCACGGGCGCATCACCACTTACCTCCCTTAAGCATGCAGGTGCTCCTTGGGAGCTCGGCTTAGCAGAGACGCAACAGACACTTCTTCTCAACGGCCTTCGCGATCGCATCGTGGTGCAGACAGATGGACAGCTCAAGACGGGTCGAGATGTAGTTATTGCCGCGCTCCTGGGTGCTGAAGAATATGGTTTTGCTACCGCTCCACTTGTTGTCTCTGGTTGCGTAATGATGCGTGTCTGTCACTTGGATACATGTCCTGTAGGCGTTGCTACACAGAACCCAGAACTGCGAAAGAGATTTACAGGTAAGCCAGAGTTTGTCGAGACATTCTTTGAATACATTGCAGAAGAAGTCCGTGAAATCTTGGCATCTCTTGGATTCAAGACTTTGCAGGAAGCGATTGGTCATGTGGAGTACCTCAATACTCAGCGAGCAATCGAGCACTGGAAGACAAGCGGACTTGATCTGACTCCACTACTGGCACGACCAGATGTCGAAAGTGCGCTTTACCAAACCACGACACAAGATCACGGCCTTATCCACGCACTCGATAACCTTCTTATCGAAAAAGCTCAGGCAGCACTTACCTCAGGTGCAAAGGTTTCGATTGAATCTCCTGTACGCAACGTCAACCGAACAGTAGGCACAATGCTTGGTGCAGAGATCACTCGTAACTTCGGGGGAGCAGGACTCCCTGCGGATACTGTTGTTGTAACACTGCGCGGATCAGCCGGTCAGTCACTCGGTGCCTTTATTCCGTCAGGGTTAACGCTCAAGCTATTCGGTGATTCCAATGACTATGTCGGTAAGGGTGTTTCCGGCGGTCGCATCATCGTGCGTCCGGATGAGAAAGCAACATTTGAATCTGAAGAGAATGTAATTGCAGGAAACGTCATTGGATATGGCGCAACCTCTGGTGATCTCTTCCTTCGCGGAATAGTTGGAGAACGTTTCTGCGTTCGAAACTCCGGTGCCACTGCAATCGTTGAAGGAATTGGCGATCACGGCTGCGAGTACATGACGGGCGGAACTGTCGTAGTTCTTGGCCGAACAGGTCGTAACTTTGCAGCAGGTATGTCCGGTGGTCGTGCATTTGTACTTGATCTCAATGCCGATCTAGTTAATACCGAGATGGTTGATGTTCTTGCTGTACCAGCTGATCAAAAGGAAAATCTGAAGGCTCTTGTGACCTCATTCTTTAATGAGACAGAATCACAAGTTGCCGGAAACTTACTTCTTGATTGGGAGAACTCCTTATCTCGATTCTCACTTGTGATGCCTCGTGACTATGCACGTGTGCTTGCTGCGATGGAGAAGGCGACTCGCGAAGGTCTTCCAGTTGATCAATATGTGATGGAGGTTGCTGCAAATGGCTGATCCAAAAGGATTTCTAACTACACCGCGCGAGACTCCGAAGCGACGCCCAGTTGATGTGCGCATTAAGGATTGGCACGAAGTCTACGAACCACAAAGCATGGAACACCTGCAGAAGCAGGCAGGACGTTGCATGGATTGTGGTATTCCTTTCTGTCACTCAGGATGTCCACTCGGCAACCTGATCCCAGAGTGGAATGACCTCATGTGGCGCGGGGATAAGACTGAGGCAATCGCGCGATTGCACGCCACAAATAACTTCCCTGAATTCACTGGTCGACTCTGTCCAGCTCCATGTGAAACTGCATGTGTTGTGGCAATCAACGCCGACGCCGTAACTATCAAGCAAGTTGAACTTCGCACTATTGAGGAAGCATTTGGATCAGGAGACGTTAAGCCACTTGCACCCGATCGTCTCACTGGAAAAACAGTTGCTGTCATTGGTTCTGGTCCTGCAGGACTAGCTGTTGCCCAGCAACTCACTCGTGCCGGACACACTGTTGTTGTCTATGAGCGTGCCGATAAAATCGGTGGACTTCTTCGCTATGGAATTCCAGAGTTTAAAATGGAGAAGAACATTATTGATCGTCGCCTTGCACAGATGGAGAAGGAAGGCACACGTTTTCGCACAGGCGTAAACGTTGGAGTCGACATCACCGGATCTGAATTACGCCAAAAGTACGATGCTGTCGTGCTCGCACTAGGTGCAACTCAGTGGAGAGATCTCCCAATCAAGGGGCGCGAAAATAAAGGCATTTACCAAGCGATGGAGTTCTTACCTTGGGGAAATAAGCAAGCGCTCGGAGAAGTTACAAATCCAGAGATCAATGTTGCAGGTAAGCATGTAATCATTTTGGGTGGCGGAGATACTGGCGCTGATTGCCTTGGTACTTCTGTACGTCAGGGCGCAGCGAGTGTGACTCAACTTGAGATCATGCCACGTCCAACTGATGAGCGCCCTGGTTCACAGCCTTGGCCTATGTATCCGATGATTTATCGAGTTTCGAGTGCACATGAAGAACTTGATCAGCGAGTATTTTCTGTAAGCACAGAAGAATTCATTGGCGATGGAAATGGGAATCTCAAGGGTCTTAAAATTGTTGAGACGCAGATGGTTGATGGAAAGTTCCAACCAGTTCCTGGAACAGAGCGTGAGATACCTGCCGATTTTGCATTCCTTGCGATGGGCTTTACAGGAACAGAGAGCACGCCGCTGTTTGAGCAACTTGAAGTTGAACTAGATGAACGTACCAATGTAAAGCGTGATGATTCTTATCAAAGTACTTCGGAGGGCGTTTTCGTTGCAGGAGATGCTGGACGTGGTCAATCACTCATTGTCTGGGCGATCGCTGAAGGAAGAAGCGCTGCAGCTGCAGTTGATGTGTATCTTGAAGGAGATACACAACTACCTGCACCGATTGCACCAACTGCTCGGCCGTTGATGGTCTAATCCAACAACTCACCACAATCCCAACTCGTTAGTAATCGATAAAGATAGGTAAGGTATGAACATGCGCCGCGCGAAAATTGTTTGCACACTTGGACCAGCCGTTGAATCACCGGAAAAGGTACGCGAACTCATCGCCGCTGGAATGAATATGGCTCGCCTGAACCTTTCACACGGGGGATATGAAGAGCATCAAAATCGGCTTAATCGAGTACGTGAAGCGGCAGCAGAAGCCGGAGTTCCGATTGCGATCTTGGTTGACCTTCAGGGTCCAAAGATTCGTCTGGCTCGTTTTAAAGATGGCCCACACGATCTTTCTCGTGGAGATGTTTTCACCATCACGACTGATGAGATTGAAGGAACAAAAGAACGTGTAGGAACTACCTATAAAGGTCTGCCAGGGGATTGCAAGGCAGGAGATCGCATTCTGATCGATGATGGAAAAGTGACCGTTGAAGTAGTAGAAGTTAAAGGCAGCGATGTCATCACTAAGGTGATCGAGCCAGGAACGGTAAGCAACAACAAGGGAATAAATCTTCCAGGCGTTGCAGTATCTGTACCCGCGCTCTCTGAGAAAGATATGGATGATCTTCGCTGGGGACTCAAGGTTGGCGCAGACTTCATTGCACTCTCATTTGTGCGCAGCGCAGATGACATCAAAGATGTACATCGCATTATGGATGAAGAAGGAATTCGAATTCCAGTGATTGCCAAGATTGAGAAACCACAGGCAGTCGATAACCTCGTTGGCATCGTTGAAGCTTTCGATGGCATCATGGTTGCTCGTGGTGACCTTGGCGTCGAACTGCCTATTGAAGATGTACCGCTAGTTCAAAAGCGTTGCGTCGAGTTAGCTCGAGATGCTGCTAAACCGGTCATCGTTGCCACACAAATGCTTGATTCGATGATTACAAATTCCCGCCCAACTCGCGCTGAAGCGACTGACTGTGCCAACGCCGTGCTCGATGGCGCAGACGCACTGATGCTCTCTGGCGAAACGAGTGTGGGTGAATTTGCTATCGAGGCAGTGCAGACCATGTCTCGCATTATTCAAAGAACTGAAGAAGGTGGACTCGAAAGAATTCGTCCACTTAAGCACGAGCCTCGCACAAAAGGTGGAGCAATAACTAAAGCGGCAGTTGAAGTTGGCGCGATCGTAGGAGCAAAGTTCCTCGTAGCCTTTACTCAAAGTGGTGATTCTGCTCGACGAATGTCGCGTCTTCGCTCACCTATTCCAATCTTGGCACTTACTCCAGATCACGGAACCTATAACCGTCTCGCTCTTTCGTGGGGTGTTGAACCGATGATCACTCCTGTTGTTTCACATACCGATGAGATGGTGAAGCAGGTTGATGGACTTCTTCTTGAGAGCACGCGAACCACTATCGGCGATAACGTGATTATCGTGGCAGGTTCGCCTCCAGGAATTCCAGGTTCTACCAATGCAATGCGCGTGCACCGCATGGGTGATGCCGTTGCTGGCGCTGCTCCCGCCTATCGCTAATCCCTGCAATTCGGTATCAAGGCAGGGGAGAGGTTAAGATTCTCGTAGTTAGCCTCGGTACTCCAACGGTAGAGAGGGCAGTCTCAAACACTGCATAGTGTCGGTTCGAATCCGACTCGGGGCACATGAATTCAGATCAGGGTCAGAGCGCAATAACTCGCTCACCTGTGCGCATAGTCGTCGCAGAAGATGAAGCGCTTATTCGTATGGATCTCATTGAGATGCTTGCTGAAGCGGGCTACGAAGTAATCGCACAAGCTAGTGATGGAGCGCAGGCGATTGAACTCGTTCAAGAACATAAACCAGATTTAGCAATTCTTGATGTGAAGATGCCAATACTTGATGGCATTAGTGCAGCTGAAGAAATTATTGCAACTTGTCCAGTATTGATGCTCACCGCATTTAGTCAGCGAGAACTCGTAGATCGTGCCCGAGACGCAGGTGTGATGGCCTATGTTCTCAAGCCATTTACAATCAATGATTTAGTACCAGCTATTGAGATTGCAATTAGTAGGCATCTGCAAATGAAATCACTCGCCGCTGAAGTCGCTGATCTTCATGATCGCCTTGAAACTCGCAAAATCATTGATCGAGCTAAGGGAATCTTGATGGCTGCCCTCAACCTCACAGAGCCACAGGCATTTTCGTGGATTCAAAAGGCAGCGATGGACCGTCGTCTCACTATGAAAGAAGTGGCCCAGGCAGTAATCAGCCCTGATGCCGTGCCCAATTAGATTTCGCTTTTCGTAATCAAAAAGTAACCTCAAATGGGGTAAAAGGGCTCAAACCACCTTGCCCAGACATCACCCCTGCCGTTACCCTTTCAGCCTCCCTGTCCCGGGACACAAGAACAGGAAAGGCAACAATGAATAAAAAATTGATGCAAGCCCTTGCCGTTGGTTCAGTTGCATCACTCGTATTCGGAGTGACTTCAGCAACCACAGCTCAGGCTGCCGCTAAGAAGATAACCATCGCTTTTCAAGGCCCACTTACAGGCGAAGAAGCCCAAGTTGGTCAAGATGAAGTTGCTGGCGTTGAATATGCAATTAAACTTTTTAATGCAAAGAACAAGGGAAAGTTTGAAGTTTCTCTAGTTAAGGCTGATGACCAGGGTGCTCCTGATCAGGCAGCAAAGGTTGCACCAGGAATCGCATCAAATACAAAGATCATCGGTCTTGTAGGCGCTGCATACTCTGGAGCAACAATTGCGTCATTGCCTTTCTACAAGCAGCGCAACCTTGCAATGATTTCACCATCTGCAACACGCGTTTCAATTACAGATCCTAAGGATGGCGCGATTGGATTCCCAGTATTCCACCGTGTCGTTGTAACTGACAAAGTCCAAGGACCTTCACTCTTCAAGCTAGCAACAAAGGGCGTTTCAGCTCCTAAGGTCTTCATCGTTGACGATCAGTCAGCTTACGGTGTTGGACTTGTTGACTACATGAAGCCAGGAATTCCTGCAGGACAAGCTGTTGGATACGACAGCGTTTCAGATAAGACAACTGACTGGTCTGCAACAATTTCTAAGGTTAAGACAGCTAGCGCAAACGTAGTGATCTACACAGGTTACTTCCCACAGGCTGCACCATTCTTCAAGCAGCTTCGCGATAGCGGATACGCAGGAATCCTTGCAGGCGGCGACGGAGTACTCAGCCCAAGCTTCCCAACACTTGCACCTAAGGCAGTTCTTGAGGGTGTACGTCTAACTGCCGGAACCGTTCCTCTAGCTGAAATCTCTGCAACTCTAGAAGCAGACTTCAAGAAGAAGATGGGTAAGGCTTCAGGAGTCTATGCAGCTGAGTCAATCGACGCTGCAAATGTACTTCTTAACTGCATTGCAAAGGGAGTTTCAACTCGCGATGCAATGTTGAAGTGCGTCAAGGCTTACAGCGGTAAGTCACTCACTGGAACAACAATCAAGTTCGATAAGAACGGTGACGTTGCTGGTGGAGTAATGAACGGCTTCGAAGTTAAAGACGGAGTCATCAAGTTCACAGGCCCAATCAAGTAATACCGCTCGACTAAATCAAAAGATCCGGCAGACCGTACATATGTGACGGTCTGCCGGGTTTGGTTTATTGAATTTTTCCGTGCAGCTGAGTAGTTAGGATCTGACACACCTTGATAGGTAACTTTCTTGATCAATTCTGGTCTCTGACCTTCGGAGGTCTGAGTTTAGGATTTATCTACATCCTTATTGCCCTCGGCTACACCCTGGTTTATGGCGTTCTACGCATGATCAACTTTGCTAATTCTGAAATTTTCATGATCGGCACTTTTGCTACCGTGATTGTTGTCCGCGATGTCTTCAAGTTCACTCAGAGTTCAGAGTATGCAACCGGGCTCCGCCTCTGGTTCATCTTGGCTACGGCTCTAGTTATTTCTATGCTCGTTTCAGGTTTACTTTCATTAGTAGTAGAGCTTGTCGCATATCGTCGCCTGCGCCGGAGAAACTCCGGAATATTGGCGCCACTGATTTCCGCCATTGGCGTTTCAATGGTTCTTGCTGAATCAGTGCGCATCATGACGGATTCGCGCCCAGTTGCTGCTCCTCGAGCTATGGACAAGACATTCATCGGACAGTTCTTTGATGCCGGTATTCGGCTAGATAACACCATTATTGTGATCGCAGCGCTTGCTCTCTTTATTGCCCTGACATCTTTTATTAATAAAACGCGTATGGGCAAGGCAATTCGCGCGGTTTCTATGAATCCAAATGCCGCTCGACTTATGGGAATCAATATCGATGGAGTTATCTCTGCTACCTTCTTAGTCGGCGGATTAATGACTGGTGCTGCAG
>Ga0078894_10004799_pt1 | contig 10378 bp, 9 predicted proteins | sample LauGreSu1BDMLBSD_2_FD_67506 | JGI IMG/M metagenome (GOLD analysis project Ga0078894, IMG submission 67506) | Freshwater lake microbial communities from Lake Michigan, USA - Su13.BD.MLB.SD (version 4) (version 4) | ecosystem: Environmental > Aquatic > Freshwater > Lake | place: Lake Michigan, USA... | reverse complement strand
GATATGTTGAGGATTCTTTGTGGGAGCACACGGGCTCGAACCGCGGACCCTCTCGGTGTAAACGAGATGCTCTAAACCAACTGAGCTATGCTCCCTAAGGGGTGCAAAAATAAGGGGGTAATTTCAATTTCCCAAAAAAAAGATAAATTAATTTAATTGCACTGCTGGAAGCCTATTAGACTGACTATCGTAGACAAAAAGCTCCACAATTTCCATGCTCCAGTATTTATGTAATGGGGAAGCTTTGAGTACTTCCTCTACATCCACCTTTGTATTAGCATTGACAACAATCCAAGATTGTTGTGTCTCCATACTTACAGTGTAGGTTTCAATCACACCTTTATTCAATAGATAATTGATATAAGTTCTATGTGGAGGTACCAAAGACATGAACTCCTCGTCCATGTCAAAAGATATGATTGCTTGATACTTATTCATCTAATCTAAATTACAAAAAAACTTGAATTTACAATTAGATCCATCCTTCTTTTTCTTATATATTTAATTGTGTCTAAACTGTCTAATACATTGTCTATTATAATTCAACAAAACTGATCCTTCCACCACCACCTGCTAAATAAATAGCGTTTTTGGTAGGATGTTTTTTGACGATATGAAAAGAGAGGTCACTGATTTTTTTCCAAGAAGCACCTTTGTCCTTAGACAAATCTACCCCAGATGTGCCGCAAGTTATGATTCGATTGTTATCAATAAATTCAACCGATGATTTGTACCCATTCGGATTTCCTAAAGACAATTGTTCCCAAACGAGTTGTTTTTTAGCTAAATGTTTTAATTCAGAATTTGGTGTTTGGAATAATTTAAATCCAACTATATTATTTGTGGCTGATTTGTCATTTGCAAAATCACCCCCAACGATTATTATCCTGTTTCCATTAGGCGAAATGGCAATACTATTGGCACCTGTAGAACTTGTCCCTTGAAGCAATGGCAAAGTTTCTGCTACCCCATTTTTCCATAACCTACTACTTAAACCTCCTGTCACAAATAAAAGTTCTTTTCCAATATGAATTAAATTTGAATTACTTGATGCAAAAAATGCTTCTCCGTTATTTAAGTCCGATTTGAAATAATCATTGGACATTTTAGCCCATGAAGCCCCTTTGTTATTCGTTGTTAAAATAAATAATTTTCCATCAATTGGATCACCTATTACCGTGCCATTATTTTCATCGCTAAATTTTAACGCATCTAAAAACATAGATGTATCTACATTCTCATATACTTTATTCCAAGAAGCACCGCCATCAAGCGTCTTTAAAATGATGGCAGGAGCAGCCACTGCAACAATAATGGCTTCTTGATCGTTCCAAGCATGCATCGCTCTAAAATCTCTTTTTTCATATCCTTTCACTTGCAACCATTCAAAACTGAGCCCTTCATTGGTAGACTTTGCAACCATCCCTTTAGATCCACTAGCCCATATCACTTTTTCAGAAGGCACAGACATTGCTCTAATGCTTACCCCTTTTTGTGCAGTTAATTCCTTGATTTGATATTGCGCATTCAAGCCTGAATAGATGAAAAAAGCGCAGATAAAAAAGATTTTAGAAATAGACATGGTTTAATGATTTTTGCAAGATAAAGATACAATATGATACCTTATTGGATGAGTAGAACTGAACTAATGTTGGGACAAGAAAATATAACATCCTTAATGGGTAAAAATGTTTTAATTATTGGACTCGGAGGCGTCGGTGGTATTTGTGCCGAAATGATCGCAAGGGCTGGTGTAGGCAAAATGACCATAGTAGACAATGACAATATTGACCTAAGTAATATCAATAGACAAATACCCGCATTACATTCTACAGCCGGGCAATCTAAAGCACAAGTACTAGGTGCGAGATTAAAAGACATTAACCCTGCATTAGATTTAACCATTTTAGAACTATTCATTAAGGAAGATTTAACTCGAGATTTATTGGATAGTACAAAATGGGATTATGTGGTGGATTGTATAGATACCTTGTCTGCTAAAACATTCTTAATTAAAGGATGCATCGATCGAAATTTACCCATTGTAAGTTCTATGGGCGCTGGTGGTAAAGTAGATCCAAGTCAAATCAAAGTCACTGATATTTCAAAAACCTATATCTGTAATCTTGCAAAATATGTGCGAAAAAGATTACAATCCATGGGGATTAAAAAAGGCTTAAAAGTAGTGTTTAGCCCAGAGAAAGCAGATCAGGATAAAATCATCGTGACCGAAAAAGCCTTTCCTAAGAAATCTATTATTGGCACATTGAGCTATATGCCCGCCATTTTTGGTTGTACAGTTGCGAGCGTGGTGATTCGAGATTTGATGGTAAAGGATTGATGTAGACCAATTTGAGTCAAATTTTCTTTGAAAAACGCTCAAATTATCTTTATTTTGCAACCCCAAGGCAATGTTTTGCACTGGGGGTAGACGGTTCGGTAGCTCAGCTGGATAGAGCGTCATCCTTCTAAGATGAGGGCCATTGGTTCGAATCCAATCCGAATCACAAAGCCTCTCACGAAAGTGAGAGGCTTTTGTATGTAAGGATGCGTCAAGAGCATGCCACGAAGTGGTTGGGATGAGTGGAGGATTTGGTTGAAGCTTGCTTCAAAACAAAGACGACACTTAGACCATAACGAGCGAAGCGAGTGCTATTTTAAGCAGATGAGAATGAAAAAAGCCAAAAGAATGCGAAGCATTTTTTTGAAAGGATTTGATGAAAGTCACCTAAAAGGATCACCGACCAAAGGGAGGTAATCCAAATTCCATTAATCCCCTCTCAACATCAAATTCTCATACATCAAGGACAGATTAAACGTATAAGAATAAAAATCAAATCTTACAATATTAGAACGGTTCACAATTCTTTTAAAAGGATTATTTAAAGCCGAAGCAATATTCGCGACAAAATAGGGATAATTATTTGCCTTCAATGAAGCTTCATTCACCTCAAAAGGAAAATCAATCTTCCCTCCTAACCTTAATACACTCGTATTCAATAATAATTGCTCTAATGGAAATTTAGATTTTTTTAATAATGCAAGTGCTTGTTCTAATAAAATAGGTTTCAATGCCAACAAGGCAGGATAGTCGCTATAATAAGCCAATCTAGCAATATGATATAAAATGGTTGCAGTATTTGCATAGTGTTGAGAAACATAAGTAGGATCGGTGATATGTTTATTGGCTTTCACTAAATCCACAATTAAATCCAAGCTCGCAGAATCAGTTGCATTCAAAGGAATTTTAGCCATTGTATGCATCAATAAAACATTTGTGAGTACAGACAAATCCACATCCTTAGGCATTTTAGTGCCAAGCCAAGTGCTATAGACAGGCCTGTTTTTAAATGCCTTGTAAAAACTTTTATTGGGTTTAATTAAGCCAACTCTATACTCACCAAATTTAGATTGCATTGCTTTAGCTGTGGAATCATTCACACCTAAAGCCAATAAAGTAATAGCCCCATCATCAATATCATCTGCTAAAGCAGCATTTTTATTCAATAAATTCAACCATCCCCCATTCGGAAAAATCTGAGGTGGATTCCTTGGCCAGAAATTGTAGGTCAACTGATTATTTTTATTTTTAAAACGATCTATAAAAACTAGTGCATTTGCTTTCGCTTTATCTAGTATAGCCAATTCATCTGGATGCATTTGCGAAGAAAATTGTCCAATATTGAATAAAACAAGTGAAGAAAAAAAAACATTGTCTTCTTGTTTCAGTTTTGAACTAAAATTATATTTTCTGTATGAAGGAAAAGATCCATTGAATACCTCAGAAGGATTCTTGAATTGTAAATCAGCAATTAAATTTAAAATAGTGACTCTTTGTTTAAGAATAGAATCACTTACTCCTAAAGCAGCATAAAGGTTGAATGAAAAAACAAATAATACAATGCAAAGGATCCCTTTTTTCATATTGAACCAACAATTTTATCGCTAAAAGATGTAATTTAGTGATTATGGAGGTTAAAATAGAAGACAGTTGGAAAAAACCATTGGCGCCACTCTTCGAGCGCCCCTATTTTAAACAAATCACATCCCACCTTAAAACAGAGAAAGCACTTAATAGAACAATTTATCCAAAGGGAAGTCTCATCTTTAACGCCTTTAACAAAACACCATATGATCAAGTGAAAGTGGTGCTCCTTGGACAAGACCCCTACCATCAACCTGGACAAGCCATGGGGCTTAGTTTTTCGGTATCGCCCGAATGTAAAATTCCACCCTCCTTGATGAATATCTATAAGGAATTGAATAAAGATATTGGTATGCCAATTCCTACCTCTGGTGATTTAACCCATTGGGCCACTCAAGGTGTTTTATTACTCAACAGTGCACTAACAGTGAGAGCAGATGAGCCAGGAAGCCATAGTAAAATTGGATGGACACAGTTCACAGATGATTTGATTCAATTATTATCTAAAGAAAAGTCAGACTTAGTGTTTATTTTGTGGGGCAATTATGCAAGTCAAAAACAAATTTTAATTGACGCAACAAAACATAAAATTTTAAAAGCAGCGCACCCTTCACCATTGAGTGCATACAACGGTTTTTTTGGATGCAAACATTTTAGTGCGACAAATCAATTTTTAAATCAAGTAAAGAAAGACCCTATCGATTGGTCTATTTAAAATGACAGATAATATTAAATTATATACGGGAAGACTGTTGGCATTTTGGGCATTGCTTGTTTTTGCATCAACTATGTTTCTTTTTATATGGTTTTACCTAGCCTGCTTCTTTTTACAAGAACCAAACAAAACAAGATGGCATAGAACAATTTCAAGAATATGGATGGGCCTTTTTTTAACTTTATCGGGTTTGAGATTTTCAGTTACAGGCAAACATCATTTTAAGGATATTGGGCCTGCAATAGTGATTTGCAATCATAATAGTTTAATTGATGTGCCAGTGAGTACCCCTTTTTTACCAAGGGCCAATAAAACCATTGCTAAAAAAAGTTTTGTCTACGTACCCATATTTGGATGGATCTATCAATTTGGCTCGGTCATTGTAGATAGAAAAAATGACCAAAGCAGAAAAACAAGTTTTGAAGACATGAAGCGGGTTTTAGACAGTGGATTAGATATGCTTATTTATCCCGAAGGCACACGAAATAAAACCTCTGAACCTTTGAAATCATTTTATGATGGCGCTTTTAAATTAGCTGTTGATACTCAAAAGCCAATTATACCTGTTGTATTATTAAACACAAAAAAGATTTTACCTGCTTACCCAATCATGTGTTTTAAACCAGGAAAAATTCAAATGGATATTTTGGCACCAATCTCTTGTGAAGGTCATACTGTACAATCATTGAAACAGTTGGCTTTTGATACCATGTCGGCTCATTATAAGACGCACAATCCAGCTTAATACGTTGAATTGGAGAAAGTCCTACTACGATTAATTTTCAGGTCTCTTAAGATGCCCGATTTTGGATTCACAGTGATATTGAATGACCTATAAATACCAATCGGCATCACATTGATAGCCAATTGCCAACAATGCATCTCTCTTGTGATAAATAAACTTAATTGTTGAACAGATACTTTAGATAAGTCTACAAAACTACTTCCTCCTACTTTCCATTTTGGAGATACACTAAAATCACCTGTTAAATTTAAAGTAGAAAAGGTTTGTAATTTGAACCCTGAATAATCGGGCTGCATCGTTTTAGAAAATTGAAAAGAGTAAGACAAGTTTAAAGTCCAAGGAGTGTTAAAATCAGTGAATTCAGCAGGATTAGACCTCACATACATTAACTGTCTTTGTTGTTCGTCGGGTGTCATAAAAGGATCAATTGGTATTGTCCTTTTTGCATCTTTGTTTTTATCTTTTGATTTGCTTGCAAAGGAGGTTGAAAAAGAGACACCACCATTGGTAATGCTTCCTAATTTTAAACGGGTTGGATCAATTGCCAATTTATTCACTCTAAATCCTTGCGAATCTGTTTCGTATGGATCTAAGCTAAAGGAAGTCGTGATATTTAATTTTTCAAACAAGGTTGTTCTTGCATAAAAACTAAAATGACCTAATGCAAAGCTGTCTGCTAAAAAATTATAATTAGAGTTAAATCCAAAACCTTCAATTAACTTGAATTTCTTAAACGCATCGGCACTCGTATCTTGCTTGTCTTTTACTTTCATCTCTAAAAAATTGTCCACACCAAAACCCAATCCACCAAATTGACCTTCACTAAATGCACCACCCAATCCATTGCCATCATATTTAGAAAAACGATAAGTTCTACCACTTGGATCTACTTGTGTGCTATAATGATATGATTTAGCCATATCTGGCTTGTAATTGATGGAAACAGTGGGTCTAATTTCATGACGAATCGCTTTGATATTGCCTCGTTTAAATTTATAGGTGCCAAAAATTCTTGTGGAAGTACCTAATCCAAAACTCATTTGATTTGCCCTATAAAATCCACGATTGATTGTGGTATCTACTTTTTGCAATTGACTATTCCAAGATTTAATATTTTGTTGTCCAAACCATTTTTCTTCTAATGAAATGCTTGGAGCAATGGTAATTGGCCCTAATGAAGGAAGTGATAAAGTAATTGGAATACTATGATTTGCACCCCATTGCATGGTATCTAAAATTCTTTGTATACTGAATGAAGAATCATAAAAAGACAATTGATTTTGCATACTACCATTATACCCAATACCTATTTTTTCATACCACTTTCCTGCTCCAACCTGATCTTTTGACTGAAATGGATACACAGTGATTGCATTAAAATTGATATTTGGTAAACTCATATTCACCAATCCCAGATTATTGTTTTGGTTATGTGTTAGGTTGACGGATAAATTGTATTTATTATTCCATGACTTACTATAAGAAACCGATGAACTTATTTGGTTCTGAAAATTTTGTGTGACATTATTCAATAAATTTCGATTGTACTTGGTACTACCAAAATTAACATTAGCTGTGAAACTAGTACCAGGTTTCGCTTTAGCATCCATGGAATGAGACCAGTTTAACATATAGGTCCTTCCTCCAGTAAATTCATCTGCAATGGTATTATTTCTATTGAGCGCTCTGGTGTTTTGAAGACTTAAATTAAAATTACCAACGTATTTATAACGCTGGATATACTTACTATTCAAATTGATATTCCACCCACCATAAGAATAAAGATTGCCTCGAACTGTGGCATCCATGTGTTGGTTGATGACTTTATAATACCCTATCCCCTCAAATCCAAGTCCAAAGTCTTCACTTGAGGTAAAAGCTGGCGCCATAAAACCTGATTGCCCACCAGATTTATTTAATGGGAAAATGCCAAAAGGAATACCAATGGGCATGGGTACCCCTTCAAATTCAGGGAAAGCAGGTCCTGAGACACCTATTTTATTGGTGACAATTTTGAGCTTATTGGTTCTAAATGCAAAATGGGGTTCATCTAAATTACAGGTTGTGAATCTAGCTTTCCATGCAAAAGCGTCTGTTGGATTGACTTTTTTCATGGCCGCAGCTTGAACAAAAATCTCTCCTTGTTGAAAATTGCTATTCTTAGTTAATCCTCTACCAGATTGTAGGTTATAGAAAATGGAGTCATTGATGGAGTTTAAATCTCCTTCTTTAAACTTAGGCTTACTTTTTAAATTTCCTGAACTATCCTTAGCACCATAGGCAGTGACGTTCTGCGTTTCTTGGTCAAAGATGATCTTCCCCGCCTCCAATTGAGCTGTCTTGTAGGTCGTTTTAGCATTGCCATATAAAAAGAAAATCTTTTCCTTTAACAACATGACCCCAGAGTCCGAAGCATTGTAACTGATCACGGCATCTACACTATCCTTGGAAAGTTGGATCTTTTTCTTGGTCAAACTATCCGTTTGAGCATTTATATTAGAATGAATAGCAGAAATTAATATCGTTAAAATCAGCATTTTAACAATAGAAAGGGTCTTTTTTGCGTTATTTTTATATCCTGCTAGGTTCACTCCAGCAAAAATAAAGTAAAACAATGTTAAGGAACTGATTATGAAGCAAAATAGAATGATTTTAGCATTTAGTTTTAGTCTAATTGCCCTTTTTAGTAGCCTTGGACTATGTCTTCAGGCCCAAACACCAACAAAATCATTAAAACGTATAGTGATCGACCCTGGTCATGGCGGAACTGATATTGGTTCAAAAGGTAAATATTCCACCGAAGCTGCCGTCTCTTTGGCCATTGCCTTAAAATTGGAAGATTTTATCAAGGAAGCGATGCCAGATGTGGAAGTCGTGATGACTAGAACGACTGATATTTACCATTCTGTTGTGGAGAAGGCTAAAATTGCCAATGCAGCAAAGGGCGACTTATTTGTATGTATCCATACCAATGCAGCAAGGGGTAAAGCAGTTCGAGAAATAGTTGGTTACACTAAGAAAACCTATACAGTCAAGAAAAAAGGTAAAAAAAGAAAAGTAACCAGAGATGTACCTATCTACAAAACAACTTATACTCCAAGCACAGCAATAGGAACAGAGACCTATATTTATAATGTTGGTAAATCCGATCTAAGAAAAGAAGTTGCAGGTGAAATGGTTGATGAAGTGTTGGAACAACTAGACTCTGTGTCTTTGAAACAAATTAAAGAATACGAATCAGAAATTGATCCTACAAAAAAAATGATGGCCAGCATCTTGGCGCAACAATATTTTCAAAGAGCGGCAAGTCTAGCTTTAACGATCGAAGAAGAATTTAAAGCTTCTGGAAGAGTCAGTAGAGAAGCCAAACAAAGACCTACAGGTATATGGGTATTGCAAGCAGTTGCCATGCCAGCGGTATTGATAGAGACTGGATTTATCTCCAATCCCGAAGAAGAAGCGTACTTGAATAGTGAAATAGGTCAAAATGAACTTTGCGAAGCCATCACCAAAGCATTACAACGCTATAAGAATTCTTTGGAGAATCAACAGAAAGCAAACGGGAATTAGGGTATTTTTTAGCTAATTTTGTACCGAACTCAAGCAATCGAATACCATGCGTGTATCTAATGAAACCAAAGTAGGTGCTTTAACTGTTATTGCAGTCACCATTATTATATTAGGATTCAATTTTCTAAAAGGAAAGACCTTCTTCAAATCAGGTACATTTATTTATGCTAAATATGCAGATACCAAAGGATTGATTGTTTCTAATCCTGTATTCGTGAATGGATTTCAAGTTGGAACTGTTTTTGAAATCGAAAACATGAACAACAATTTATCAGAACTAGTGGTTTGTATTAAATTGAATCAATTGTATAAGATTCCAAAGAATTCAATTGCCACCATACAAGAAAATCCATTAGGAACAAACGCGATCAATATTATTCAAGGTGCTGGCACAACTTTGATTGTGAGTGGTGATACCATTCAATCGGCCCCAGCTACTAGTTTATTAGGTGATTTAATGAATGAATTATCTCCAGTTGGAGAACAGGTTAAAAACACCATTAGTTCTTTAGAACTCGTTTTGAATAATGTCAATAAAACATTGAACGACGAGAATAGACAAAATTTTAAAGTGATTCTCGAAAATCTTTCAGCAACGACAATTAATTTAAATAAATCACTTGCCTCTATTGAAGGAATGGTCAATCAACAAAATGGTTCTATTGCAAAAACAGCAGATAATTTAAATGCGTTTACTGCTAATTTGAATCAGAACAACCAGAAAATTTCCAACATATTGACCAATCTAGATAGTACCACAAAATCTATTAAGGATGCTGATTTGTATGAGACCATAAAGACCATTCAAGCTACTTTGATTGCATTAAACACAACCATCAGTAAATTAAACAATGGCAACGGAACTGCAGCAAAATTGTTGAGTGATCCAGCCATGTACAATCAGCTTCAAAGTACCATCAAAAGTGTCAATACTTTAGTGGATGATATTAAAGTACATCCTAAACGCTATATCAGTGTTTCAGTATTTGGCAAAAAGGATAAAAGAACCCCTTTGACTAAACCATTATCGGATACGGTGGATCATGAATAAATTTGTGCCTTATATCCTATTGTGCTTTGGCATAATTGTATCTACTCAAGCCAATAGTCAGGATACAACTACTACAATTAAGAATACAGGTAAATTAATCGAATTCCTTTCAGCCGAATCTTACAATATCAAAAAACAAGACAGCCAGGATTTTTTAATCCTTGTTGGACATGTAAAAGTGAGACAAGGAAATACCTTATTGTTTGGTGACAGTATCATATTGAACGCCACAAAAAATAGTCTAGAAGGGTTTGGTAAAGTACATATCAATGATGCGGATTCGGTGCACACTTATGCAGATTATTTAAAGTACGATGGCAACACAAAAAAAGCCAAGTTAAGAAAACATGTAAAATTGACGGATGGACGAGG
>Ga0078894_10004798_pt1 | contig 10378 bp, 7 predicted proteins | sample LauGreSu1BDMLBSD_2_FD_67506 | JGI IMG/M metagenome (GOLD analysis project Ga0078894, IMG submission 67506) | Freshwater lake microbial communities from Lake Michigan, USA - Su13.BD.MLB.SD (version 4) (version 4) | ecosystem: Environmental > Aquatic > Freshwater > Lake | place: Lake Michigan, USA... | reverse complement strand
CCCCAGGCACTCGCGGAACCGCGCCACATCCTGCCAGTAGAGGATCTCGCCCCCGGTCGAAACCAACCGAAGTCGCGGCAACGGCTGGGCCTCGGACCAGGTCCGCAGCCAGGCCCGCAGCGTTCCCACGCCGATGGTGCAGACCGTCACTTCATTTCGTTCCAACCACGCCCGCAGCCGATCCACACCCATCGTCTTGAGGTCGGCCACGCAGAGCGTCGCCCCGTTGAGCAAGGCATCGTAGATCGAGGCCAGTGAAGCGCTGAAGCTCGGTGAAAACAGCAGGTCGAAGGCGTCCTCCCGCCCCAGGCCCAGCGTCTCCGTCTGCCGTGCGATATCCGCCACCATCGCCTCCACCGGAAAGAGCACCCACTTCGGCACACCGCTGGATCCACTCGTCAGGAACAACGCCCCGGCCCGCGCTCCGATTGGGCCCTCGTCCACTGCAACCCTCACCTCGCCCATCCTCTCCGACTCCTCCCATCGCACCACCGGACCCGACCATCCCATCCCGGCGGCTCCGGCCCCGGGATCGCGACGGCAATCCACCAACACCACCAACTGCGCAGCCTCCATCGTCCCACGCCCAATTCCCCCGTCCGACCGGGAATCCAGATAGAAGTGGAAATGACCGGACAGCAGGACCGCAAACTGGACAACCACCACCGCCACCGAGGGTTCCCCGAGCACTCCCACCCCCCGCGCTTGCCCACCCAGGCAACCCTCCAAAGCCCGCACCCATCGATCCACCTCGATCGCCATCGTCGCGTAGGTCACCGTCTCATCCCCCACACGCAACGCGATCCGGTCGGGATGCAACCGCACCACCTCCGCCCACCGCTCCCGCAATGTCACCGCCGACGGGAACCATCCGCGATCCCCCGCCTTCATCGGTTGACCCGGGTTGTCCCGGGGTGACGGAAGGTATGGCGGATCGATTCCGGCTCGAATCCCAGACTCAGGAGATTCTTGAGGCTCGTTCCCTCCCGATGCGCGTAGGTCACGATCCGATGCGCTCCCAGCTCCAGCGCCCGCAACACCCGCCTCGCGATGAGGCATCGCTGGATCCCCATCCGGCGATGCTCCGGCAACGTCGCCGCCGAACTCAGGAACGCCACGCCATCCCGGATGAACAACCCGAACCCCGCAACCGGCACGCCGTCCTTCGAAACCAACCAGCCTTCCCATCCCTCGATCTGTCGGATCGACATCACGTTCTCCCGCGCCGCCACCCAGTCCCGCGGCTCCGCCTCGAAGCACCGAAGATAGATCTCCGCAAAGGCATGCATGCCGGACGAAGTCACCCGTTCGACAGTCAACCCGGGCGCAAGGACCGCCGCTGAATCCAGGTCCAGGCCTGACCGTTCCACCCAACCCACCATCATGTCCGTATAGGCCGGCTCGATCCCCGGCAGATCCGACATCAGGGCCGTCACCAGTTCCGATTTGTCGGGAACGTCCACACGAAAACTCCCACCGCCAGCACCCAGAAACTCGAACAAATCACCCCACTCATCCCGGTTGCCCAGATCCAACCCCCAACCCCGCCGGAAAAACTCCACCGGCTCGAAGCGGATCCCCCGCAGCCGCCCATGTTCCAGAAACGCGCTCTGCCCGCGCGGAAACACCTTCACCCGCTCCCAGTCCCAGCACTCGTACAGCGCACCGTGTTCAGTTCGAATGGTACCTGCGGCCATGATGTCTTGAATGAATCCCTCCCAATGACTCCCACCGAAAGAGGCGCAAGCTGCCCATGTCCATAGGCCAATTGAAACCCCAATTCCCCCCGCACCTTCCAGCGAAGCGCTTCCTGTCACTACCCCAGGCTTCCAGGGGTAGGCCGCGTGCCCCCACGCGGCGCTCTCCCATCACCGCCGGGTGAGGGCACCCGGCCTACAAGCGAGGACCTGAGCGTCGGCGACCGGGTTCAACACGCTTTTGTAGGCCGCGTGCCCCCACGCGGCGCCGCAGAGTTCTGAGTTCTCAACTTTCAAGCCCCGAGCCTCGCCCCACCGAAGCACCGGCCTCAAGGGGTGGGGCGAGACTCTGTCGAGCCGTTCAGCAGGTCGAAGATTTCCGTTTCAAGTTTCAAGCACCCGACCCGCCTTCAAACTTGGAACTCTGCAACGGCTCGCTCCACCCCTTCCGTCGAGCCATCCACAGGATGTGCCCCACGAGATACACGAACAGGATCCACTCCCACAGCGGCGTCGAATGGAGCCCGTCGCCCGGCCAATGCTTGAGGCTCTTGTCGAGCCGACACATCCGCTCCCACTCCGCCAACTGCCAGAAACCCACACCCACCACGGCGGCGAACAGGTGCGCTGGCCAGAGCGCCACGAAACGCATCCCGTCACGAAACGCTCCAATCGTATCCAGGAACAACCCCAACCCCATCACCGGAATCGCGAGGATCGCCAACCGCGTGTGCACTTGGCTGCTCGTCATCCCGAACCAATCCCCCGATCGACTGTCCGGGATCCACACCGATGACAGCAGCAGCCCCATCGCCGCAAACAAGGGAACACTGGCCACGCCCGACAGGCTCCACGCACCCCGCACGCAACGCCGGTGACGATCCGCCAGGAATCCCAGCATCAGCAGGATCAACGACGTCATCCCCACCTGATACACACGCCACCCATCCGGGTTCCGGTCCGCATCCGGCGAACCCAGATACGAGATCGTGCAACGCAGAATCGAGTAACGGTTCGCCGTCGGATACAGCCACCACGCCCACAGCAACCCAACGACTGCCACCACCGCCAACCCGACACGGACCCGGATCGAAACAAGCCAGTCCTTCATTCGTAGGCGTTCCTTATTCACGGAGTGCGAGGAGTTGGAAGCATTCAGTTCCGGGTTCCCAGCTCTCCCTCCGTCCCCACGTGACCACCTCCTGAGGATCCACTTCGGTGGGCGAGTGTCCTCACGAGCCGCAGCTGGGTGAAACACCGGCCTTGCCCAGCATTCCCAAAGGAGCCTTATCCGATTAGCTTGGCGGCTGCGTCGGCTGAAGGAAGGCCAGCCAACGAAGTCCCCTTCGCGCCAACCGTTGATCCCACATGAAATCCATCCAGGTCTTCGATCCGCCCATGTGCTGCTCCACCGGTCTTTGCGGCACCAACATCGACACGGAACTGATCCGCGTCTCCGCCTGGCTGAACCAGTTGCGGAAGCGGGGCGTGACTGTGGAACGTCAGAACCTTTCGCAGCAGCCGATGGCTTTCGCACAGCACCCAACCATCAAGGCGCTCATGGACCAGAAGGGGGTTGAGGTGTTTCCGGTGGTGTTGATGGATGGTGCGGTCCACGTCCAGGGACGCTACCCGAACGCCGCCGAGCGCGAGGCACTGCTTCAGGCCGCACCTCTCCCGGTCGCGGAGAAGGCAACCCCGTGAAGCCCGCGCCCTACCAAGTCGATCCAGCGACCACGACCCGCTTCCTCTTCTTCACCGGAAAGGGTGGCGTGGGAAAGACGTCGTTGTCCTGTGCGGTCGCCGTGGGACTGGCGGGTGCCGGCCGCCGCGTCCTCCTGGTCAGCACGGACCCAGCCTCCAACCTCGACGAAGTCCTCCAGACCCCGTTGTCGAATCGCCCGACGCCGATCCCGGGCGCGCCCGGACTCGATGCCCTCAACATCAACCCGGTCGAGGCCGCCGCAGCCTACCGGGAACGACTCGTCGGACCCATGCGCGGTGTCCTCCCCGAAGCCGCCCTTCGGAGCATGGAGGAACAGTTGTCCGGTTCCTGCACCGTCGAGATCGCCGCCTTCGACGAATTCTCCGGCCTCATCGGGGATCCGGAGGCCGCCCGCGGATACGACCACATCCTCTTCGACACGGCTCCGACGGGCCACACGTTGCGCCTGATGGGACTGGCCAAGGCCTGGGACCAGTTCCTCGCCAACAACACCAGCGGAACTTCCTGCCTCGGGCCGCTCGCGGGACTCGCGCGGCAACGCGGGATCTACGAGGCCACGATCCGGATCCTGGCAGACCCCGCGGCGACAACCCTCATCCTCGTGAGTCGTCCCCAACGCTCCGCATTGCGCGAGGCCGAACGGACTTCGCGAGAACTTCGCGCCCTGGGTCTCGGCAACCAGTGCCTCGTCATCAATGGCAACTTTGAAACGGACTGCCCCTCCGACACGATCGCTCAGGCCATGCAGCAGCGCGGCACCCTCGCCCTCGAACAATCCGGGGCGTTCCTCTCCAGCCTGCCCACCGGCTTCGTTCCCCTCCGCCCGATCAACATCCTCGGTCTCGAAGGCCTCCGAATGCTCCTCGCCGGAGCCGGCCCGATGCGTTCCTCCCTGGCGTTGCCCACGGACAATTGGACCACTCCTCTCCTGTCGGATCTCGAAACACTCGTGGCAGACTTCGAGAAGCAGGGGCACGGGGTCATCATGACCATGGGCAAGGGCGGCGTCGGGAAGACGACCGTGGCGGCAGCCATCGCCGTCCTCCTCGCCCGGCACGGCCACGCCGTCCATCTCAGCACCACGGATCCAGCAGCCCACATCGCCCAGACCCTCGACGGCCAGGTCGATCGACTGACGGTTTCCCGCATCGATCCAGCCGCCGAGACCGCGGCCTACATGGCGGAGGTGCTATCAACCCAGTCGCCGGACCTCGATGAAGGCAGCCGTTCGTTGCTGGAGGAGGACCTCCGTTCGCCCTGCACCGAGGAGATCGCCGTCTTCCGGGCCTTCGCCCGGGAGGTGGGCCGCGGAACGGACCGCTTCGTCGTGCTCGATACCGCTCCAACCGGACACACGCTGCTCCTGCTCGACGCCAGCGAGGCGTACAATCGGGAACTCCAGCGCCAGAGCCGCAGCACGCAACCGGAGGAGGTCCTCCAACTCCTGGCCCGCCTCCGCGACCCGGCCTATACCCGCATCCTCCTGGTCACACTCCCCGAGGCCACCCCGGTCCACGAAGCCGCAACCTTGCAGGCGGATCTCCGACGCGCCCACATCGAACCTTACGGCTGGGTGATCAACCAGAGCCTCATCGGATGCGGCTCCTGCGATCCGCTCCTCCAGCAACGCGAGTCCGCCGAACATCGGTATCTGGACGAAGTCGTCTCGACCCACGCGATCCGCAACGCCTGGCTCCCGTGGCAACCTCAGGAGCCCGTCGGCCCCGACGCCCTGGCCCAGCTGGCGACGTCGCCCGTCCGGGCCTCAGCAGCGCCCCACACCGAAGCGCCACACGCCTGATCCGATCCAGGCGGAGGAGGGCTCACTCAAAATGGGAAGCGGCCACGGTTGGGGTCTTCGCACGCCCCGACTCGACCCCCGTGGGTGAACCAAGGCAGGATCGCTTTCCACCGATGAGCCCCGTCTTCGTCCATCGCCTGCGGGTCACGTATGCGTCGTGCACGCTGGGCAATCATGTCTATTACTCGCGTTACCTCGACTTCCTCGAGGAGGCGCGGGGGGAGTTCTTCCGGCATCTGGGCCGGACGTTCGTCCAGTGGCAGGACGCCGGGCTGATCTTTCCCGTACTCGAAGTCCAGGTGCGCTACCGCGGTGCCGCCCGTTACGACGACGAGATCGACATCGAACTCTGGCCCACCCTCATGGAACGGGTCCGACTGAACTTCGGCTATCGCATCACCGGCCCGGGCAACCGCCTGCTCCTCGAAGCCGAGACGAACCACGTCTGCACCAACCTCGCCGACAAACCCCAACGCCTCCCACAGGAACTGGTGTCGTCGCTCGCGCCGTATGGAAGAGGAGTTTGAAGATTCAAGATTCAAGTTTGAAGCCGCACTTCAATCTTGAAACTGAAAACTTAAAACTCCCTCCGCCTTTACCCACATCTGACAGTTGAAGACGTGCAGGAGGCGGGTGGGCCGTGGCATCGTGCGGACATGACAACCGGCCTCCATGGGAGTGCATCGTGTGCTTCGCCGATCCGACGGGCCGCCACGTGGCTGAGCGCATCGCGCTTTCTGGTGGCAATGGCGCTCGGGTTGGTTCGGGTCGGCGCAGCCGAGCCGGATACGGACATCCGGTTCACCGCCCTGCGACCGGATGGCAAACCGGCTGCGGGCGCACGGGTTCATGTCGTCTCGTTTCCAAACGGACAGGCGTCGGAAGAATGGCGAGGCCAGGCCGACGCGAACGGCGCATTCCAGATGCCGGTCCGGTGGACGGAACCCTGGGACGGATGCCTGACGGTTGACGCACCCGACTGCTCCATCGGGGTGGTCCGCCTCGGACACCTTGGACTCCGGACGCCTCAACCAGGCCTGCCTCCCTCCAACCACGTCCTGCAACTCCGGCCACGATGGGTCATCCAGGGCCGGGTCACCGACGAAGCCGGAAATGGGATCCTATCGGCGCAGGTGGTGACTTCGATGATCGACGCCCATACGTACCGGTCGATGGGGTTTCAAGACGCGCGCTCCGGACTCCTGCCGGAACTCGGCACGGTTTCGCGGTCGAGCGGATACTTCACGTTGCGCGGGGCCGAGTTCATCCAGGTCCCGGATGCGAACGGGAGCACTGGCCTAACCGTGTTCACCGATCGGAACGGCCTGCTCTGGTGCGGCGAGCAACGGGTGCCGCATCGGTCGAGGAGCAGCCCCAACCACGCGGGACCCACCCGGGTCATCCTGCGGCCTGCCGTCGCTGTCAGCGGTCAGGTGGTGGATCGCGCTTCCGGTGCGGCACTGCCCGGCGTCCGCGTCAGTGCGACCGGGACGGGTTCGATCCTCGTGGCACCGACATCCACCGATACGGCAGGACGCTTCACGATCACCAACATTCCCAGCTTCGCCCGGTTGCAGGTGACCTTCAGCCTGGACGGACATTCCACCGTGAAGGTGTTCCGGCACCAGACCACCCGGGAGATCCGGTTGCAGACGATCCCGCCCTGGAAGATCTCCCTCGGCCGACCTGTTCGTATCGCAGGCACCGTGCACGACGCGACCTCCGGAGGACCACCTCTGGTCCCCGTGGAAATCGGCATCGGTACCGAGGATCCACAAGGCGACGGTTGGATCGCGGAGACGGACAACATACCGAGCGACACTTCGGGGCAGCCGTCCCCGCTTGGGCAGTTCGACGTCCGGATTCCAGCGGGACCTGTGAAGCTCACCGTGGTCGCGTCCACACGCGACGGTGCCTATCAACAGCCGTACCGGCAGACGTTGCCCATCGAGGTGCCGGCGGGCGGGAGAACGAACTTGAATCTGGGCGTCGAACGTCGCCCCGGAATCCTCGTGCAGCTGGAGGCTTCGGATCCGCAGCTCCTGAAGCGCCACGGTCATGGCGGAGACCTGCTGGTGGAAGTCCGCGAGCTGGGCGGGGGCGGCACAACCCTGGCCGATTACACCCCCACCTGGTTCTTCCCGGCACAGGAATGGGGTCAGAAGCTGGAAGTCCGCCTGGTTCGCCGAAAGGTTACCGCCGTGAATCAGACCGAGGACGTCGAGATCCAGCCGTGGAAGGAACTGGTGGCGGATCCCAAGATCTGGCCGATCCGCCTCAGGGTGCCGTGAGGGGAGTTTGAAGTTTGAAGATTCAAGTTTGAAGGAAGCCAGACCGCCCAGCCTCCTCACATCGTCTGCTACGGCCGAGGGGTAGCCGACGAGGTGACGAGGCGGGCCAAAGGGGAGTTCCCGGAAGGAAAGCGCCGCGCCGCAATGCCTCCAGGGGATGTTCCTGGCCAGCGCTGAGGTCACGCCGGCCCGTGAGGACACTCGCCCCGCCGTTCGAACCGGAGGCAGTCGAAACCTGCGCCCCGACCCTTCGAGTTCCCGGTTTCGCCAGGCTCACGGTCATGAAAGGCTGGTACGGTTCCGCCGAAACGCATGAACACGCCATCCAATGATTCGCCCAGGTCCGATGTCACGGTCGGGACCTGGATCCGGTTCCTGTTCGGGCATGGGGACTCGATCCGGGCACTCGCGTGCTCGGGCGGGGCGTGGCAGGTGTCGCTGGCGTTGGTGCTGCTGACTTCGATCGCACGCAACTACGACCAGACGTGGATCGGGGAGCAGCCCTTCCTGTGGCTGGCGGGGAACACGCTGTTCTCGACGGTTTCCGGGACGGCATTGTTCCTGTGGGTCCGGATGTTCATGGCGAAGCGGATCGACGATCCGCAGGTGCCGTTCGGGGCTTCGTGGAGACAGTTCATGGGGTTGTTCTGGGGAACCGCGCCGGTCGCGTGGCTGTATGCGATTCCGGTCGAGCGCTGGGCAGGATCGATGGAGGCAGCGCACTTCAACCTGACGCTGCTGGCCGTGGTCTCATTGTGGCGGGTACTACTGATGGCGCGGGTCCTCTGCGTGCTACATGCCGCCGCGTTCTGGCGCGCGCTTTGCTGGGTGCTTTCGATGGCCTGCGTCGAGGTCGTGCTGGTGTTCCTGGGGAGCGGAGCCCTATCGCGAAAGATCATGGCGGGCATGGGCGGATTGCGGAATTCGCCCGAGGAAGATGTGCTGGCTCGGGCCCTCGGCAATGTGGCCGGCGTGGCGTTCTACGGCTTCATTCCGATGCTGATCCTGAGCCTCGTGGCCCGGGGGACGCGTGAGATCCGATTCACCGCCAACCTCGTTCCCATGCGCGGCCGGCTGCCATGGGTCGGCGTCGCTGTCGCCGCCGCGCTCTGGGTCGGTGTGGCGATCCCGGCCCAACGGCAAACCCGTTTGAACGCCGAAATCGATGCCCTCGCCGCGAAGGGAGAATGGCGTCGGGTCGTCGAGCATCTCATCGCCCACGATCCGCAGGCGTACGCCCCTTCGCGGCAGCTTCCGCCGAAGGTATTCGAGTATGAAATCTTCGATGGCCTGCCGGGATTGATGGAGGCAACCCGCTTCAATGACCCCGCGTGGATCCACCAATACATCCTGTCGAAATGGACGCAGTTCTGTTTCCATCTGGAGTACGTGCCCTCCAGCTCCGGCCCGCATCCGGAAGTCGACCCCAAACGCCAACTCCATCATATTCACCATCGGATCGCCCACCTCGATGAGAGCCACTGGCTCCGGATCCTGGACGGGCTCGAGGCCTCGCAGGAAGGCCGCGCCTGGCTTACCAACAACCGCGCTGTGTTCGATCTCGTGATGCATGTGATGAACGACACACCGGACAATAAACCCGGGGATACGAACCAACTCCCCGTCCTCAGCCCGCTGGAGGAACGGATCGCCCGATATCCGAAGCCGCCCAAGGCCGAGGCAAAGTGAATCATTCCCACCCGCCCCCTGTTGGCTACGGACGCGGGGTAGCCGACGAGGTGACGAGGCGGGCCGCATGGGAGGGTAGGCCGCGTGCCCCCACGCGGCGCTTTACACTTGCCGCCGGGTGAGGGCATCCAGCCTTCAATCGAGTGGGACTTCGCACCGCCTTCGGGGTGCAGCATCTCCAAGCAACCCAACCCGGGGCTACCGGCTTCAACGCATCCGGCGCAGCAAAACTTGAATCCTGAAACTTGAATCTTCGCCCAGGCTCGGGGCTTGCACTCGGTGGCGGCATCGACAGCCTTGGAGGCATCCCTATGAAGAAGCGCACCTGGAGAATTGCTGGCATCAACTTCGATCACTTCCACATGGGCGACCTCCTCCGGATGGCGGTCAACCACCCACAGGTCGAACTGGTCGGCATCTCGGACGAACAACCGCAACGGTTGGAGGAGGCGGTTCGCAAATTGAAGGTCCCACGCGACCGCGTCTTCTCGGATTACCGCCAATGCCTGACCCAGGCCCGGCCGGACGTCGTCATCCTGTGCCCGTCAGCTTCCACCCACGGCGAGTGGGTCAGGAAGGTCGCTCCGGCAGGGGTCCACGTCATCGTCGAGAAGCCCTTTGCGGCGTCACTCAAGGAGGCCGACGCCATGGTCAAGGCCATGCCGAAGGACCGCACCCTGATGATCAACTGGCCGCTCCAATGGCTGCGGTCGCATCGAAAGGCATATGACCTCGTCCAGTCGGGTGCGATTGGCGACGTGCTGAACGTCTGGCATTTCGGCGGCAATCGCGGGCCGTTGTGGCACGGGGCCGACAAGCACGAGAAGACGGCAGAGCAGGTGGCCGCAGAGAAGCCGCATTCCTGGTTTTACCAACGCCGGCACGGCGGCGGTTCACTCCTCGATTACCTCGGCTACGGCACCACGCTCGGCACCTGGTACCAGGGCGGCCGACGCCCCCTCGACGTCACCGCCGTCGTCGACCAACCCGAGGGACTCGAGGTCGATGAACATTCCATCGTCATCGCCCGCTACGCTCACGGCCTCTCCAAGTTCGAGACGCGGTGGGGCACATTCACCGATCCGTGGACTCTCCAACCCCAACCCCACACCGGCTTCGTCATCGCCGGCACCGAGGGCACGATCAGCAGCCAGGATTACGACGACTTCGTGAC
>Ga0078894_10004796_pt1 | contig 10381 bp, 10 predicted proteins | sample LauGreSu1BDMLBSD_2_FD_67506 | JGI IMG/M metagenome (GOLD analysis project Ga0078894, IMG submission 67506) | Freshwater lake microbial communities from Lake Michigan, USA - Su13.BD.MLB.SD (version 4) (version 4) | ecosystem: Environmental > Aquatic > Freshwater > Lake | place: Lake Michigan... | reverse complement strand
CAGCGGGTGGGCTTTCTTTCAAACGTTGGCTGCGTCGCGCATAGCGTTCACGGGCCTGGTTGGCCAACGGCTCGGACCAAGCCGCCCAACCGGTCAGTTCTCCACTGACATTTTCCAAATGCATGCAATCGACGGGGCAAACCGGTAGACAGAGTTCACAGCCTGTGCATGCGTTTTCCATCACAGTGTGCATGCGCTTGTGCGTCCCAATGATGGCGTCTACTGGGCACGCCTCGATGCACAAGGTGCACCCGATGCACCAGTTTTCATCGATCCAGACCACATGACGCGGACCTTCTGTGCCGAATGCAGGGTTCAAGGGCAGAGGTGGGTGTCCGCTGATTGCGGCCAAACGGTGTATGCCTTCATCGCCGCCGGGCGGGCATTGATTGATGGCGGCTTCTTGGTCAGCGATGGCGCTGGCATAAGCAGCGCAGTCTGGGTAGCCACAACGCGTGCACTGCGTTTGTGGCAGCACCGCCAAGAGTTGCGCAGTCAAGCTCACTTAGGGTCAGGCGGTGGCCTTGCGACGTCGACTGGCTGCTTTCGATGACGCTTTGGCCACTGACGATGGAGAGGCAATCGCTTTTTTGGCGGTGGTTTTTTTCGTGGCGCGGTGATGCGCTTTGATGAACGACAGCACTTCTGGGTAAACCATGTCGCGCCAACGACGGCCACTGAAGATGCCGTAGTGACCCGCGCCCTTGACTTCGTAATGGTGTTTGTCGCTGGCAGGAATGCCTGCACAAAGTTTGAGCGCGGCTTTGGTTTGGCCAGAGCCGGAGATGTCGTCGAGCTCACCTTCGATGGTCAGCAAACCACATCCGCTGATGTCTTGCGGTCGAACACGTTCGATGTCACCATCGTCAGAGCGCACATCCCATGTACCGCGCACCAGTTTGAATTCTTGAAACACGGTGGCGATGGTTTCAAGGTAGTAATCTGCATCCATGTCGAGCACGGCGTTGTACTCGTCGTAGAACTGGCGGTGCTGTTCTGCGCTGGCATCGTCGCCTTTGATCAGGTCTTTGAAATAGTCGTAGTGACTGTTCATGTGGCGATCTGGGTTCATCGCCACAAACCCGGAGTGCTGCAAGAAGCCGGGGTAGACGCGTCGTCCGGCCCCGGGGAAACTGGCTGGCACGCGGTAAATCACGTTATTTTCAAACCAGTCATGGCTTTTGTTCATGGCCAAGTTGTTGACCGCAGTGGGCGATTTGGTGGCGTCAATCGGACCGCCCATCATGGTCATGCTCAAAGGCAGTGTTTCACCGCGACTGGCCATCAAAGACACCGCCGCCAGCACAGGCACGGTGGGTTGGCACACGCTGATCACATGGCAGTGCCCTTGTGTGGCTTGGATATGCCGAATGAAGGACTGCACATAGTTCACGTAGTCGTCCAAGTGGAACTCGCCTTCGCTCAACGGTACCAAGCGCGCGTTTTTCCAATCGGTGATGTAGACCTTGTGGTCTTTCAATAATTGCTTGACGGTGTCTCTGAGCAAAGTGGCGTAATGCCCGGACAAGGGGGCAACCACCAACACCGCGGGCATGTCATGCAAACTGTGCAGTGTGTCTGCGTTGTCGCTGAAGCGTTTGAAGCGAAGCAGGTCGCAAAATGGCTTGCTGATTTCGATGTGCTCTTGCACTGCCACATCCGACCCTTTGATGTGCACAGAGTGAATACCGAAAGCGGGCTTCACATAGTCTTTGCCCAAGCGGTACATCAGGTCGTAGGAGGCCGAGATGCGCTGAACCAAGGGGATTTGCGAAAACGGAGAAACCGGGTTGGCCAGCATCTTGGAGGATGCCAGCGCAAATTCTGCGAAGGGTTCCATCAACGCCCGTTGGGCTTCATAGAATTGGTAAAGCATGGCTGTGACCTCACTATGTGTTTGTTGCAGTGCAATATAACAGCTCAAAGACACAGCTGGCTGACAAGCTCAGTACTGCGTCAGTGAGTTGTTGGTATCTGGGATCAAAATGGGAACCCAGACAGGAGATGCATGTTGGATCAACCCAGATTCTTGAAAAACGCCCCGGATTCATTCGACAAACCGTTGCCCGTGATGTTTTTAGGCCATGGCAGTCCCATGAACGCCATTGAAGACAACGAATTTCACCAGGGGTGGGTACAGATCGGCCAGCAATTTGGCCCGCAAAAGCGTTGGCCCTTGCCCAAACTGGTGCTGTGTGTGTCGGCGCATTGGTTGACCCGGGGTTGGCAAATCACCGCCAATGCGCATCCGCCCACCATCCACGATTTCGGTGGTTTCCCCCGCGCCTTGTTTGAACAGCAATACCCCGTCCCGGGGCACCCGCAGGCCGCGAATGACATCGCTGAACGTTTGGGCAATGGCACAGCACCCGTGCCGGTTACGTTGAGCCATGAGTGGGGCTTGGACCATGGTTGCTGGTCGGTCCTCAAGCCCATGTTTCCCGATGCGGCGATTCCAGTCATTCAACTCAGCATGGATGGCACCCGCCCGGCGAAGGACCATTTCGCCATGGGTCAACGCTTGCGGGAATTGCGACATCACGGCGTGTTGATTGTGGCCAGCGGAAACACCGTTCACAACTTGGGTGCTTTGCAAATGCACATGGGCAACCAACAGGCTTTGGATTGGGCCAAAAGTTTTGATGCATGGGTGGCGGATTGCATTTCAGCCCATGACTTGGCGGCGCTGTCTGGGTTTGAGCAACGCGGGCAAGAAGCCCGTTTGGCGCACCCCAGTACAGAGCATTTTTTGCCTTTGTTGTATGCCGCAGGCGCGGTCAGTGCCGAGGACCAGGTCAGTTACTTCAACACGGGTTTTCAGTTGGGTGCCATTGCCATGCGGTCGGTGTTGTGGGACACCGCCTGATGCAGCCAACTGACACTCAGGTGCAGCCAAGTTGTTTGGCCAAGTCAAGCAAATCGCTCGCTGAGTAATCCACTGGGGTGCGAGCCACCGATTCGCCTAACCCTGGGCCGTGCTCATCGGGTCTGGCGATGAAAGCGGTTTTCAAGCCAGCACGTGCCGCGGCGAGCAGATCGTCGGAGTGTGCCGCCACCATCATGGTTTCTTCTGGCAGGCAACCCAATGCCGCGGCAGACGCTTGGTAAACCACGGCTTGGGGTTTGTAGTCCTTGGCAATTTCAGCGCCGGTGATGGCATCCCAATGCCATTGGTTGTGCCTGGCAAGGTGGACCATCAAAGCAATGTGGCCGTTAGAACAGGGTGCCAAGATAAATGATTTGCGCAATTGGGCCAAGCCGGCTTGCACCTCTGTCCATTGCGCCAAATGGTGCCAGCAAAGGTTGAGTGTGTGGCGCGTGGACTCGTCCACGTGCTGCCAACCGAGTGCTGTCAAAACCGTGTCTAAGTTGTCGCGGTGCAGTTCGTCCAATTTGCAAAAGCCACGTTGACCACTGCGAATCTTCTCCATGGCGGGTTGGTATTGCGCGCGCCATGCATCGGCAAACGCCCCCCAGTCAGTGTTCAAGCCCAATGGCGAGAGATGGGTTTTGGCGTCTTGCGCAATGCTGCTGCGCCAGTCCACCAAGGTTCCAAAGACGTCAAATACCAAAGCACGAATGGTCATGTCAAATCACTTTAAAACGGTGGCAATGGCCTTGCACACATGGCCAATGTTTTGGTTGTTCAACGCAGCGACACACATGCGACCGGTGTCGGTGCCGTAGACCCCAAATTCAGAGCGAAGCCGCACCATTTGTTCTTTGGTGAGTCCAGAGTAGCTGAACATGCCGATTTGGCGGGTGATGAAACCCATGTCTTGTGTGATGCCCGCGCTCTTCAAGCCATCCACCAATTGTTGGCGCATCGATTTGATGCGCACACGCATTTCAGACAGTTCTTTCTCCCATAACTGTCGCAGTTCAGGGTTTTGCAATACCGCGGCCACCACAGCGCCGCCATGCGTGGGCGGGTTGGAGTAGTTGGTGCGAATCACGATTTTGAGTTGCGACAACACCCGAGCGGCTTCGTCAGCAGACTCGCAAAGCACAGACAAAGCACCGACCCGCTCACCATACAGGCTGAAGCTTTTGGAAAACGACGTGGCCACCAAAAAATTCAAACCGGCCTTCACAAATTTATGGATCACTGCGCCGTCTTCGGTAATGCCATGTCCAAATCCTTGGTAAGCCATGTCCAAAAATGCGGTGAGTTGTTTGGCCTTGACCACCTCAACCACTTTGTCCCAATCTTCGCTGGTGATGTCGTAGCCAGTTGGGTTGTGGCAGCAAGCATGCAGCACCACAACCGTGCCGGGCGCAGCAGCTTTGAGGCTGTCGAGCATGCCTTGCAGATTGACGCCGCGTGCAGTTGCGTCGTAATAGGCATAGGTATCCACGGCGAACCCGGCTGCGGTGAAAAGCGCCCTGTGGTTTTCCCAGCTGGGGTCGCTGATCAGCACTTTGGCTGTGGGGTTGAGTTTCTTTAAAAAGTCAGCGCCAATCTTCAGACCACCCGTGCCGCCCAATGCTTGCACGGTCGCCACCCGACCAGCGCCAATCACGGCCGAGTCAGCACCAAACACCAGCGATTTGACGGCAGCGTCATAAGCCGCAATGCCGTCAATCGGCAAATAGCCACGCGCGGTGGGCTTGGACATCAAGGTGTGTTCTGCTTGTTGAACGCATTTGAGCAATGGCAACTTGCCTTGGTCGTCGAAATAAACGCCCACGCCCAAATTCACTTTGATGGGGGACTGATCGGCCGCAAATTGTTCATTCAATCCCAGGATAGGGTCGCGGGGCGCCATTTCAACGGCAGAAAAAAGTGACATGGTCTGTCCTTGAGTAAAGGGGGAAAAGCGAGAAGCAGGAAAAACAGCGCAGACTGCGTTAGGCTTGGCGGTTTGGCGAAGATTTTAGCGGCTTGCTTTTTGCCAGCCAGACAACCTACCCGAGTGAGTGCATGAGCAGTCCCCTAACCATCACTGAAGCACCAGCCGCGGCAACACCAGCGCAAGGCGAGTGGAAAACATACCCCGGTTCGCCGTTTGAATTGTTCCAGCCTTACCCCCCGGCTGGCGACCAGCCCGTGGCCATCGGTCAGTTGGTAGAAGGCATGCGCGATGGGGAAATGTTTCAAACCCTGTTGGGTGTCACGGGCTCTGGCAAGACATTCACCATGGCCAATGTGATTGCACAAATGGGCAGACCAGCCATCATTTATGCGCCAAACAAAACGCTTGCCGCGCAGCTCTACAGCGAGTTCAGAGAGTTTTTTCCCAAAAATGCGGTGGAGTATTTCGTCAGTTATTACGACTATTACCAACCCGAAGCTTATGTGCCTCAGCGCGATTTGTTCATTGAAAAGGACAGTGCCATCAATGAGCACATTGAGCAAATGCGTTTGTCCTGTACCAAGAGTTTGCTAGAGCGACGCGATGTCATCATTGTGGCCACGGTGTCTGCCATTTATGGCATCGGTGAGCCCGAGAGTTACCACCAAATGGTGATGACCTTGAGAGTGGGCGACAAGCCCGGGCAGCGCGACATCATTGCGCAATTGGTTCGCATGCAATATGACCGCAATGACATGGAGTTTTCACGCGGGCGTTTCAGGGTCCGGGGTGACACCATCGATGTATTTCCTGCCGAACACAGTGAGTTGGCCATTCGCATCGAATTGTTTGACGATGAAATTGAAAGTTTGCAGTTGCTGGACCCGTTGACAGGCCGCGTCATCCAAAAAATTCCTCGCTTCACCGTATACCCTTCTAGCCATTACGTCACGCCCAGAGACAAAGTCTTGGCCGCGGTAGAGACCATCAAGCAAGAGCTGGGGGATCGATTGAAAGAACTGGTTGGCATGGGCAAGTTGGTGGAGGCGCAACGTCTAGAGCAACGCACCCGCTTTGACTTGGAGATGCTCAGCGAAATCGGGCATTGCAAGGGCATTGAAAACTACACACGCCATTTGTCTGGCGCCGCTCCGGGTGAACCGCCCAGCACCCTGACCGATTACTTGCCCAAAGATGCCCTCATGTTTTTCGATGAAAGTCATGTGTTGATGGGTCAGTTCTCTGGCATGTACAACGGCGACAGAGCCCGCAAAACCACTTTGGTGGAATACGGTTTTCGCTTGCCCAGTGCACTTGACAACCGGCCATTGAAATTGGAGGAATTCGAGCGCCGCATGCGTCAATTGGTGTTTGTGTCCGCGACGCCTTCAGACTATGAAAAAACCCACTCCGGTCAGGTGGTCGAGCAAGTGGTGCGTCCCACGGGCTTGGTTGACCCGCAGGTGGAGGTTCGCCCGGCCACCCACCAAGTGGATGATGTGCTTCAAGAAATCCGGATCCGCACTGACAAAAGTGAACGCGTGTTGATCACCACGTTGACCAAACGCATGGCCGAACAATTGACCGATTACCTCGGTGACAACGGCGTGAAAGTACGTTATTTGCACAGCGACATCGACACGGTTGAGCGGGTTGAAATACTGCGCGACTTGCGACTTGGTGTGTTCGATGTGTTGGTGGGCATCAACCTGTTGCGAGAGGGCTTGGACTTGCCAGAGGTGTCGCTCGTGGCCATTTTGGATGCCGACAAAGAAGGGTTTTTGCGCTCTGAGCGCAGCTTGATTCAAACCATCGGCAGGGCTGCTCGCAACTTGGAGGGCCGCGCCATTTTGTACGCCGACCGCATGACTGACTCGATGCAACGCGCCATAGGCGAAACCGAGCGGCGGCGCAACAAACAAATTGCGTTCAATTTGGAGAACGGCATCACGCCGCGCGGGGTGGTCAAGGGCATCCGCGATTTGATCGATGGGGTCTACAGCGAAAAGTCAGACAAAGAGTCGATGCGACTGGAAATCGAACAAGCCAAGCTCCAAGACATGAGCGAAAAAGACGTGGCCAAAGAGATCAAGCGCCTAGAGAAGCAAATGATGGAGCACGCCCGCAACTTGGAGTTCGAACAGGCGGCTGCCACGCGTGACCAGCTGGGTCGTTTGCGCGCCTTGACCTTTGGTGCCACGCCCCAAGATAAGGCTTAGTGCCAGACTTTGTGGGGCTATTACCCGACTAATTTGTTTGGCTTTGTGTTAAAGTTGACTAATCCAGTCGACAAAGCAGCTTCAAGGAGTTTTTATGCGTCTCACCACCAAAGGCCGTTTCGCTGTCACCGCCATGATTGACCTGGCTTTGCGCCAGAACAACGGGCCAGTCACCTTGGCTGCCATCAGCCAGCGTCAGCAAATCTCCCTGTCATACCTCGAGCAATTGTTCGGCAAACTGCGCCGTCACAACTTGGTCGAATCCACCCGTGGCCCCGGCGGCGGGTATACCCTGGGCCGCAAAGCCACCGAAATCTCTGTGGCAGACATCATTTTGTCTGTCGATGAACCCATCGACGCCACCCACTGTGCCGGCAAAGAAAATTGCATGGGTGAAACTGGGCGTTGCATGACCCACGAATTGTGGACATCGCTCAACCAACGCATGATTGACTTTTTAAACTCCGTCAACTTGCAAAAATTGGTCGATGACCAACTGGCCAAAGGCCTGCTGATCGAAGACAAGCCATCCGTCAAGCGCGCCATCACCTCCGCGCCCGTGGTCAAACCCATTCGTGTCAACGCACCCAACTCTGTGTTTGCATTGGGTAACGTGTTTGGCAAAGGCTGATTGAACATGGACATGACCCCGCATTTCCCCATCTATCTTGACTACGGCGCCACCAATCCATGCGACGAGCGCGTGGTTGACGCCATGATCCCGTGGTTGCGTGAACATTTCGGCAACCCGGCTTCGCGCAGTCATGCTTGGGGTTGGGAGGCGGAGGAAGCAGTCGAAAAAGCCCGTGTTCATGTGGCTGACTTGCTTGGCGCAGATCCCCGTGAAATTGTTTGGACTTCCGGCGCCACCGAATCCAACAACCTCGCCATCAAGGGTGCCGCGCATTTCTATAAAACCAAAGGCAAACACCTGATCACGGTCAAGACCGAGCACAAAGCGGTGCTTGACACCATGCGTGAATTGGAGCGTCAGGGCTTCGAGGTGACTTACCTCGATGTGCAAGAAGACGGCTTGCTCGACCTCAACAAGTTGAAGGATGCGATCCGCCCTGACACCTCGCTGATCAGTGTCATGTTTGTGAACAACGAAATTGGCGTCATTCAAGACATCGTCACGATTGGCAACATGTGTCGCGAAAAAGGCATCATTTTTCACGTGGATGCGGCGCAGGCCACCGGCAAGGTAGAGATCAACATGGAACAACTCCCTGTGGATTTGATGAGTTTGGCTTCTCACAAAACCTACGGTCCCAAAGGCATTGGCGCTTTGTATGTGCGTCGCAAACCGCGTGTTCGCCTTGAGGCGCAAATGCACGGCGGCGGTCATGAGCGCGGCATGCGCAGTGGCACATTGCCGACCCACCAATGCGTTGGCATGGGCGAGGCTTTTCGCATCGCGAAGCTTGAGATGGCGCAAGACAACGCCAAGGCGCGTCATCTGCAACAGCGTTTGTTGGCCGGCTTGAAAGACATCGAACAGGTGTTTGTCAACGGACATTTGACACAGCGCGTGCCACACAATTTGAACATCAGCTTCAACTATGTAGAAGGCGAATCGCTGATCATGGGCATCAAAGGGTTGGCGGTTTCTTCGGGCTCTGCATGCACCTCAGCCAGTCTGGAGCCCAGTTATGTCTTGCGCGCACTGGGCCGCAGCGATGAATTGGCACACAGCAGTTTGCGCATGACCATCGGTCGTTTTTCAACCGAAGAAGAAATCGATTACGCCATTTCCACCATCCGATTGAACGTCAGCAAGTTGCGTGACCTCAGTCCTTTGTGGGACATGTACAAAGAAGGCATCGATATCAGCACCATCCAGTGGGCTGCACATTGAGTTGTTTGGTTTGAGAGTGTTGTTTACCCGGAAAAAATCATGGCTTATTCAGAAAAAGTGATCGACCATTACGAAAATCCCCGCAACGTTGGTTCGTTCGAAAAAGGGGACGACTCTGTGGGCACAGGCATGGTCGGCGCACCCGCTTGTGGCGATGTGATGAAGTTGCAAATCAAAGTCAACCCGACCACAGGCATCATCGAAGACGCACGCTTCAAAACCTACGGCTGTGGTTCAGCGATTGCATCATCTTCCTTGGTCACTGAATGGGTCAAAGGCAAAACGCTCGATCAAGCCGCCGCGTTGAAGAACAGCGAAATCGCCCAAGAGTTGGCTTTGCCTCCCGTCAAAATCCATTGTTCCATCTTGGCCGAAGACGCGATCAAGGCAGCGGTGGAAGATTACAAAAAGAAACACGCACACTGACATGGCAGTCTCAATGACCGAAGCCGCAGCGCGGCATGTCAACAGATACTTGAGCAAGCGCGGCAAGGGCGTGGGCGTGCGTCTGGGTGTCAAAACCACAGGCTGTTCTGGCCTTGCATACAAGCTCGAATACGTCGACGAGCTCGCAACTGAAGATGTCGTGTTTGAAGCGCACGGTTTGAAGATTTTGATTGACCCCAAAAGCTTGGCTTACCTGGATGGCACAGAACTCGACTTTGTGCGTGAAGGCCTGAACGAAGGTTTCAAATTCAATAATCCCAACGAGCGCGACCGTTGCGGCTGTGGTGAATCTTTCCGGGTTTGATGGTGAGCGGCGGTATCGGTGGGGTAGGGCTGTCTCTGTCCAGCAATGATTTTGAATTGTTTGGCATACCGCAGCAATACCACCTCGATAGCAACGCGCTAGACACCACTTGGAAGCAACTGCAAAAGCAGGTTCACCCCGACCAATTTTCCTCGCAAGGCGCTGCCGATAAACGCTTGGCCATGCAATGGTCAGTGCGAGTGAATGAAGCTTATCAGCGGCTCAAGCATCCCGTGAGAAGAGCGGCTTATTTATGCGAGCTGCGCGGGGTGCCCGTCAACGCCGAAAACAACACCAGCATGCCGTCGGCTTTTTTGGTGCAACAAATGCAGTGGCGCGAGGAGCTGGAAGACAGCGTCAACGCCAACGGCATCGAGCTTCTCCAACACCAAGTGCAAGAAGAGAAAAAAAAGCTTCTGCAACAATGTGAGCAGGCGCTGGACCAACAGGGCGACACGCCGTTGGCTTCGCAATCGGTTCGTGCATTGATGTTCATCGAACGTTTTGAGCAAGATCTGGACACCCGCCTAGAGCGTTTAGACAACCTTTCATAACAAGAATTTCCGTCCATGGCATTGCTGCAAATTTCCGAACCGGGGCAAGCCCCCGATCCACACGCTCGGCGTATCGCCATCGGCATTGACTTGGGTACCACCCATTCGCTGGTGGCCAGTGTGAGAAATGGTGTGGCTGAATGTTTGCCAGACGAACAGGGCAGGGTCATCTTGCCCTCGGTGGTGCGCTACCTCGGCAATGG
>Ga0078894_10004795_pt1 | contig 10382 bp, 2 predicted proteins | sample LauGreSu1BDMLBSD_2_FD_67506 | JGI IMG/M metagenome (GOLD analysis project Ga0078894, IMG submission 67506) | Freshwater lake microbial communities from Lake Michigan, USA - Su13.BD.MLB.SD (version 4) (version 4) | ecosystem: Environmental > Aquatic > Freshwater > Lake | place: Lake Michigan, USA... | reverse complement strand
CATCAGCAGCCTGAACGTCTCCTCGATCAACGGTGGATCACCCTTTGCCGGTCCCACTGGAATCCCAGGTCCGACAGGAGCCAGCAGCGGGGGCGGCGGCGACGGCACAGGCTACACAGGTCCCACAGGACAATCAGGAACCGGTCTAACGGGTCCACGGGGTCTCTCAGGTCCCACGGGCGCCCTCGGTCCTACAGGCCCCGCCCTCGGCTCCACCGGTCCCACAGGCTACCCAGGCGTCACAGGTGTCCAGGGCCCCCCAGGCTTTCTTGTCTATGGCCCCATGAACGTCAGTGAAACCTCCCTTACGGACGTGACCGATCTCCCTCTTATCTTCCTCGGCGATCCCCCCATTCCCCTCGTCAGCACCCGTCTGGACGTCACAGGCAACCCCGTCCGTGTAGCCGCCACAGGAGACGTCACCACAGGCATGGGTGCCATCGTGTCCATCCAACTGTATCGCGCCCTCACACCAGGTGGCGCGGGCACCGCGATCGGAAGCGTCCAAACGGTCGTCGGCGGAAGCGCCCAGATGACGCAAGGATTCTCCATTGAGACCATTGACGAACCCGACGAGGGCACCTACTGGTATTCCGTGAATCTCATCCAAAGCAACGGAATCACCACCTGGGGCACAGCGGGCACCAACACAGGTCTCAGCATCAACGCGATTGAACTGACGGGCGCGATGGGCGCCACGGGTGTCACGGGCTACACGGGTCCCTCCGCCGACGGCTTTAATTGGATGATCTTCAAGCAAACCATCAGCGAGTCGGTCCCGTCCATTCCCGAGGTCCCCCTCGGAGATCCCTCACAAACCGTCGTCTCCGCCCAACTCATGACCCGCGGCTACCCCGTGAGGGTCGCCTGTAACGGTGATGTCGTTCTGCCTGCAGGCGCCACGGTCCTCATTCAACTCAATCGGTTTCACAACAGCATCAACACCCCCCTCGGTAACATCCAGACCATCGTCGGCCAATCCGCCAACACGACACAAGGGTTCTCCATTGAGGCCATTGACGAATCGGCGGAGTTCGGTCTCTATGACTACAGTCTCCAGGTGGTTCGAAGCAATGCCGTCACGTCGTGGGGCCTCTACTCGGGTCCCGTCCTGAGCGCCCTGGAACTCCGCGGCGCCCTTGGTCCCACGGGTGTGACGGGATACACGGGTCCGCTGGGCACGGGTCCGACGGGCCCCACGGGCCCCACGGGCACCACGGGAACGACGGGTCCCACGGGTCCGCTGGGAACGGGTCCGACGGGCCCCACGGGTCAGGCGGGTGTCACGGGCCCTCCCGCAGACGGCCTCGGCTTCATGAACCACAGCCAGACGGTGGCTCCCCCGCTCAACAATGTCCCAGTCATCACCCCACCGACCACCATTGTCATTAACAGCACCGATCTCACGATCCGAGGCTTCCCCGTCCGTGTAGCGGCTTGTGGTGATGTCCAGTTACCCGCAGGTGGCACCGTGCAAGTCCAACTGTATCGCACGAACGCGAGTCTCTTCACGACGCCCCTCGGTTCTCCACAGATCCTGATTGGTCAAGCGGCCAATACGATCCAAGGATTTGCGATCGAAACCATTGATTCCGAGGTCCTTGTCGGCACCTACAACTACAGCCTCAAACTCATTCAGAGCAATGTCCTTAGCAACTGGGGCTATTCGGGCACGGTGATCAACGCGCTGGAACTCAAGGGCGCCCTGGGTCCGACGGGTCAAACGGGCACCACGGGCACCACGGGCACCACAGGCCCGACGGGGCCCACGGGAACCACAGGGCCGACGGGGCCCACGGGCACCACAGGCCCCACAGGTCCCACGGGGCCTACAGGAACCACAGGCCCGACGGGTCCCACGGGTGCCATCGCGACGGGTGCGACGGGTGTGACGGGCGTCCAGGGAAACACGGGTCCTGCGGCGGAGGGCTTCAATGGCATGAACTACAGTCAGACGGTGGGCTCGATCACGACCCTCCCCATCCTCTCTTCCCCAACCACCATCGTCAGCACCCCCCTCCTGATCCGAGGCTACCCCACACGTGTTGCGGCCTGTGGAGATGTCCAGGTGGCCGCGGGCGCCACCGTCCAAGTCCGACTCTATCGCACAGACACCCTTCTGAATGAGACTCCCCTCGGTACTCTTCAGACGATTGTGGGACAGTCGGCCAGCGTTAGCCAAGGATTCTCCATCGAAGCCATTGATCCCACGGGCCCCCCAGGAGACACCTTTCTCTTCACCTACTCCCTGAAACTGGTCCAGAGCAACGGCACCACCACCTGGGGCACTTCCTCGGGCACCGTCATCAACGCCCTGGAACTCAAGGGTGCGGTGGGCACCACGGGTCCGACGGGCCCCACGGGCTACACGGGCACGACGGGTCCGACTGGCGCGACGGGCACCACAGGCACCACAGGAGCCACAGGCGCGGTGGGGACGGGTCCGACGGGTTTTACGGGCGCCACGGGACCGGCGGGAGACGGCTTTGGGTTCATGAATTATATCCAGACCTTGGGCTCCGCCAACACCGTCATCTCCACTGTCCCCGCGGGCAGCCCTCAACAGGTGATTCAGACCACCCCTTATTACACGACGGGCTATCCTATCCGTGTTCAAGCGAATGGTGATGTCCAGATCAACATGGGCGCAACGGTGCTGATCCAACTGTATCGTAACCCGTTCCCCTCGGGGTCTTCAACCCCTTTGGGCAATCTCCAGACGATCATCGGTGGCGCCGCGAATCAGATGCAGGGATTTGCGATCGAGGCCATTGATCCCACCGTGGATGCGGGGGTCTACACCTATTCCTTGAATGTCGTTCAAAGCAATGGCGACACGGTCTGGGGCAACTATTCGGGACCGGTCATCAGCGCCTTGGAACTCCGTGGCACACGGGGCTACACGGGTGTCACGGGTGTGACGGGCACGACGGGTGCGACGGGCGCGATTGGAACGGGTCCGACCGGTGAAACGGGCACCACGGGCTATACAGGTCCAACAGGCTTCACGGGTCCCACTGGTCCTACGGGAACCACGGGTCCGACGGGTCCCACGGGCTATACAGGTCCAACGGGATACACGGGTCCCACTGGCGAAACAGGCCCTACGGGTCCCACAGGCCCCACGGGCTTTACGGGCCCTACAGGCCCGACGGGCCCGACAGGATTCACGGGACCCACGGGACCCACAGGTGTCACGGGCCCCACAGGCCCCACGGGACCCACAGGAGAAACAGGCCCTACTGGCGTAACGGGTGCAACAGGACCGATCGCAACGGGTCCCACGGGACAAACAGGCACGACGGGCCCCACGGGACCCACAGGAACCACGGGACCCACAGGCCCCACAGGAACCACGGGCCCGCAGGGTCTGACGGGACCTGCGGCAGAAGGCTTCAACGGCATGAACGTCAGTCAGACACTGGGCTCTACGGTCTCTCTCCCCATCACGACCACGCCGACCCCCATCATCAGCACCAATCTCCTCATCCGAGGCTATCCTGTCCGTGTCGCCGCCTGCGGCGACGTCTCCCTTGTCGCAGGAACCACCGTTCAAGTCCAACTGTATCGCACGGATGTTAGCCTCAACAGCACCCCTCTCGGTAATCTTCAGACGGTCGTGGGACAATCCGCGAACCAGAGCCAAGGGTTCTCCATCGAAGCCGTGGATGCCACGGTGCCCGCAGGACTCTACACCTACTCCCTCCAACTCCTCCAGAGCAACGGTGCGACGACATGGGGATCCAGTTCAGGAAACGTGATCAGTGCCCTAGAACTCAAGGGTGCCCTCGGTCCCACGGGTGTCACGGGCACCACGGGTGCGACGGGTGCGGTCGGAACGGGCCCGACGGGCCCCACGGGATTCACGGGTGTGACGGGATTTACAGGGCCGATCGCAACGGGATATACGGGCACGACGGGATTCACGGGATTCACGGGTCCGACGGGCCCTGCGGCCGACGGCTTCAACGCGATGAACTATGCCCAGACCCTGGGCGCGACGGGCGCCACCCTTCCGATCGTCACCCCTCCTACCACGGAAACGGTCATCAGCACCTCTCTACAAATCCGAGGATTCCCCGTGAGAGTCGCGAGTTGCGGTGACGTCCTCGTGGTCGCAGGTGGCACGGTGCAAGTCCAGTTATATCGTGACACAACACCCATTGGCAAATCACAAGTTCTCATCGGCCAAGCGGCGAATACGGCGCAAGGGTTCTCCCTGGAAACGATTGATCCCGAGCAGCCGTCGGGCACCTACACCTACAGCCTCCAACTCCTCCAGAGCAACGGTGTGACGACATGGGGCATCTATTCGGGTGTTGTGATCAATGCCCTGGAGATCAAGGGCGCCCTGGGTCCGACGGGCATGACGGGTCCGATCGCAACGGGCCCCACGGGTTCCACAGGCCCAACAGGCCCCACAGGCCCCACAGGTCACACGGGCCCCACGGGTCCGACAGGCCCCACAGGTCCTCTTGGATTCACAGGCCCGACGGGCCCCACAGGAATGACTGGCACCACAGGTGTGACGGGCTTCACGGGTCTGATTGGTCCGACGGGTCCCGCGGGATTCGGATTTGGCGCGATGAATTTCACTCAGAACGCGGGATCCATCCTCACGAATGTCCCCGTTGTCCCTACCGTCGCTGCCCTCTCCACCATCATTAGCACCCCGCTGCAGACGCAGGGCTATCCTGTGAGAGTGGCGGCCAATGGTGACGTGGCACTTACGGCGGGTGCGACGGTGCGTGTTCAACTGTATCGCTACGTGGGCTCCATTTCTACGGCCATTGGCAATTCCCAGACGATCGTGGGACAGGCGGCGAACACGAGCCAAGGATTCTCGATTGAAACCATTGACACCGCCACGACGGGAACCTACACGTATGCGCTCAACCTGATCCAGAGCAACGGACTCACGAGTTGGGGCTCAAACTCGGGCAATGTGATCAACGCACTGGAACTCCGTGGCACCCAGGGACCGACGGGACCGAACCCTGACGGCGTGGGACCGATGAACTATGCACAAACCACCAGTCCTGTGATTCTGACCAATGTGCCTGTCGTGGCCTCTGCCTCTGTGGCCAGCACGATTGTGAGTGCCCCCCTGCAGACACTGGGCAATCCTGTGAGGATCGCAGCACTAGGCGACGTCGTTCCTGGCATGGGTGGATCGCTCATTGTCCAGTTCTACCGTTATCTGGGCCTAACAAGCACCGCCATTGGAAGCCCCTACACGCTGGTGGCGGGTGCGGCGAATCAGTCGCAGGGATTCTCCTTGGAAACCATTGATGACAATCCCGCTCCTGGCGCCTACACCTACGCCCTGAATCTGATCCAGAGCAATGGCACCACGTCGTGGGGACAATATTCGGGTGCGGTCCTGAATGCGGTGGAACTGAGGGGTGCCAAAGGCAATACAGGTGCAACGGGAATGCAAGGCGCAACAGGCGCCACGGGACTGAATGTATTGACAACCAACAATGTCTTCTCGGGCACCAATGCGTTCACGAACACCGTGACCATCTCTTCTCTTATCACGTCCACCGTCGGCAACCTGGCACTCTCGGTAACGAATGTGAGCACGCAGAACACCCAGATTGTCCAGACGGCCACGAGCAATCCCACGACATCCTACACCACCGTTCAGGCGTTCCAGAGTAATACGGCGGGCTCAGGGATCACCTATAATACGCTCGCTCTGAACCCGAACGGCGGGAATGTGGGTGTAGGAACAGCAGCGCCTGACACGACGTTCCATGTGTTTAACTCAACGGCCAATGCGAGTGCCGCGCCTGATGGAGGAGCCAATATTGGACAGATCCTCGTGAGAAACAACAAAGCAGGGGTGTCCCCCTATTCCATGACGATGGGTGTGGATCAGGCGACGGGGGTGGGATACATCAATGCGGCGGGCAATGGGGCGTATCAGTCCATCTGTCTGAATACGCGCGGCGGCAATGTGGGCATTGGTCTCACGAATCCTGGATACCAACTCCACTTAACCAATGATTCCGCCGCAAAGCCGACGACTTCTACATGGACGGTGTCCTCCGATCAACGGTTAAAACAAGACATCGTCCTCGCGGATACACAGAGATGCATGGAGATCATTAAGGCGGTGCCGCTGAAGAGATACACGTGGCGTCCTGAGGTGTATACCACTGACCAAGTGAAGGACCGTTCGAAACTCGGCTGGATCGCGCAGGATGTGGAACAGGTGTTTCCGAAGGCGGTGGGACAGCAGCGGTTCGTGTATGATCAACAGTGGTCCACCATGGAGACAGGTGGGAAAACCCTTGTTTCCGAGAAAGTCCTGGAGGATTGCCGCGATCTGAATGTGGACCAGATGTATGCGGTGATGTATGGGGCGATCTCTCAACTGATTGAGGAGAAGGAGGCACTGCGTGAGGAACTGACAACGCTCAAGGCCCGAGTGGATGCACTCACATCTTCATAGAGATTCATAGAGTGTATAATGGAAATTCATGACGAGGTGATACCTATTCATAAAGAGCCAATGACTCCCTAGAGGACTTAAAGAGGTGACAGTGTGATCTAGAGGACTTAAAGAGGTGACAGTGTGATCTAGAGGACTTAAAGAGGTGACAGTGTGATCTAGAGGACTTAAAGGATTTCATGGGAGAGGGGTGTGGGGACAGAATGTCTCCACAGGGGACTTAAAGCACTTCCGACCATTTCGGGTCTCCACAGAGCACCCTAGGAAACCCCCGATCCTTCTCGTGAAGATCGGGTATCGAGTCATCTCCATGAGAGGGGGTGTGGGGGCACTGCGTGCCCCCACAGAGCACCCTAGGAAACCCCCGATCCTTCTCGTGAAGATCGGGTATCGAGTCATCTCCATGAGAGGGGGTGTGGGTACACATCATCTCCAAAGGAGAGGGGTGTGGGGACACAAAGTGTCCCCACTAGGTAGCCTCATGTCTACTCCCATCCCCGTTCCCGCGAACCATGTGTTAACAACAGACGCTAATAGCGCGTTCAGATGGACCAATGCTCTCACTGTGAGCACGGTGAACTATTCGTCGATCGTCGGATCCACCATCTCCGTCAGCACCCTGAATGTCAGCAGTGCCACCACGAGCACCCTTCAAACCCCGTTACTACAGGTCTCCACGCTCGCCACGAGCACCATTGGCACAGGAGCGACCTCTGCGTATGCGCTGGATGTGAGAGGGGCAGCCTATGTGTCGTCTATCACGGCACCGATTGACCAAATTGACCAGGGCCCCTATCTTCTCCCGTCGGCCGCGAACAGTTCCATGATTACGGCGTGGATCCAGAAAACAGTGAATACGGTGACGGCGAGTTCGGCCTCGTTCTGGTCGGCTCCGACGGCGGCAACCTTTGCGACTACGGGGACGACTCCTGGTTTTACCGCGTTTCAAGGCGGTGTGCTTCTGCCTGATGGGCGTGTTCTATTGGTTCCCTTTAATGCGACATCAGTGGGCTTCTTCAACCCTGCCACAAATACATACACCACTGCAGGGACGGTGGGTGGCAGTGTTGGGTATAGCGGGGGCGTTCTTCTTCCTGATGGGCGTGTCTTTTTTACTCCAGAAAAATCCAACACTGCCATTGGTCTCTTTAATCCGATCACCAATGCGTTTACCACAACAGGCCCCACGTTTGGCACTAGTTCTTATGCTGGCGCCGTTCTTGTCCCCGACGGCCGTGTTGTTATGGTTCCAAGCATTACATCCAACATCGGCCTTTTTAACTATCTAACCAATTCATTTACTACTGTGGCAACGAGCACGGTTATTGCAGCATATTCGGGTGGTGTGCTTGTGCCCGACGGTCGTGTCGTGTTTGTTCCGCGCAATGCGACCTCCATTGGAATCTTTAACCCATCCACGAATGAGTTTACAACCACAGGAACCGTGCCTGGCACAAATGCGTATAATGGTGGCGTGCTTCTACCCGATGGCCGCGTCCTTTTTGTTCCATTTCGTGAAACTAACGTTGGCCTCTTTAATCCTACGACCAATGCGTTTACGACAGTGGCGATCATATCTAGTAGTTATAATTATAACCGTGGTGTTCTTCTACCTGATGGGCGCGTTCTATTTGTTCCACATACTGGGACGAGCATTGGCCTTTTTAACCCTGTGACCAATACGTTTACGACAGTTGCGGGAGCACCTGGTGGCCCCGCCTATTCTGGTGGTGTGCTTATGCCTGACGGTCGTGTCGTCTTTGTTCCAGCCGATGCGACATCCATTGGTCTCTATCTTAGCAATACCCCCGCACCGATTGAATTCTGTCTTCATCCGTTCTTTAATAAAATGTAGGCGGGGGACACGGACCGCAGGCCCTTCGGGCCTCGCGTGTGTCACTGGTAGAAAATCTGCGATTTTAACCCACACCCCTCTCCTGTGAAGCGGGCATCTATCTACCCGATTTCCCGCAAAGCAGACGTGTATCTACCCGATCTCCCGCGAGGTGCTACGGTTCAGAAAGGCATCAAAAAGGCATCAAAAAGGCATCAGGTCGCCACGCATGTGTTCAGTATGTATCCATAAAAATATAGGTTACGACTAGATTATGTCTCTTCCACCTCTTGTTCCCACGAATCACGTTCTGACATCAGGCGCCAACAATGCCCTTACGTGGACCAACATTCTCACGCTGAGCACGGTTAACTATTCGTCCCTCGTCGGATCCACCATCTCCGTCAGCACCCTCAACGTCAGCAGCGCCACTGCGAGCACGCTCCAGACGCCGCTCCTTCAGGTCTCCACGCTCGCCACGAGCACCATTGGAACAGGGGCGACCTCGGCGTTTGCGCTGGATGTCCGTGGAGCGGCCTACGTTTCCACGATTACGGCACCGATTGACCAGATTGACCAGGGCCCCTACTTGCTCCCATCGGCTGCAAACAGTTCCATCATTACTGCATGGATCAATAAGGTGACGAATACGGTGACGGCGAGTTCTTCGTCGTTCTGGTCGGCTCCTGCAGGGAGCGCATTTGGGACAACGGGAACGACTGCTGGTGGAGGCGCGTATTATGGAGGCGTGCTTCTTCCTGATGGCCGTGTGGTATTTGTTCCATTGAGTGGGAACACCATCGGCCTTTTTAACCCTCTAACCAATGCGTTTAGTGTGGTGACTCCATCTTCTCCTGCGTTGCCTGCTAATAATTCGTATCAGGGAGGTGTTCTTCTCCCTGACGGTCGTGTCATCTTTATTCCACGCAGTGCGACCACCATCGGCCTTTTCAACCCTGTGACAAATGCGTATAGTGTGGTGACTCCCTCTTCTCCTGTATTGCCTGGTGATTCTGCCTATTTTGGAGGTGTGCTTGCTCCTGATGGCCGTGTCATATTTGTTCCAGCCAATGCGACTACCATCGGTATCTTTACCCCATCTACGAACGCATACAGTGTGTTGACTCCATCTTCTCCTGCGCTACCTGGTGGGGGCGCGTATTTCGGAGGTGTGCTTCTACCTGACGGTCGTATTGTATTTGTTCCATTCAATGCGACCACGGTCGGCATCTTTAATCCTTCTACCAATGCCTATACAACCGTTGCTACTACTCTCACAGCAAATAGTGCTGCCTACACAGGAGGTGTGCTTCTACCTGACGGCCGAGTTCTATTTGTTCCATTCAATGTGACGACCATTGGCATCTTTAACCCTGCAACCAATGCGTATAGTGTGATAACTCCGACGTCTCCTGCGTTGCCAGGTAATTTTGGGTATACTGGAGGCTTGCTTCTTGCTGATGGCCGCGCTCTTTTTGTTCCACGTGAGGCGACCACTATGGGCCTATTTAATCCTGTGACCAATACATATACAACGGTAGCGGGTGCACCTGGTGGAAATGCCCACGCAGGGGGTATACTTCTTCCTGATGGTCGTGCCGTGTTCGTTCCACTTTCTGCTACCAGCATCGGTCTCTACCTTACTAATACCCCTGCGCCGGCCGATTTCTGCCTTCATCCGTTTTTTAATAAACTCTAAGTGGGCGGGGGACACTGCGTTTCCCCCGTGCCCCCTCTCCCATGGATCCGAGTAACCCACACCCCCGTGGAGACATTCCGTGTGCTTCACAAACACCCCTCCATTGGAGCCAACTAGGTACCCGATTTACAGTGGAGAGGACTCGATCTCCATAGGATCCAACTAGGAATCTCTATGAATCAAATGAATATAACAAATGATCTGTATCAAAACATAAAGATCATCTGTGGATGCTTTAACCCATACCCCCGCGGGGACTCTAACGAGTTCGCGTCCACACGGCCCGCAGCCCCTGCGTTGTGCGTAATCCACACTCGTGGGGTAAGCAACATTCGAACTCTTTAGAGACATCCCCCGTAAAGTGCGTTATTTTATGTCTCCATTAAATA
>Ga0078894_10004794_pt1 | contig 10383 bp, 9 predicted proteins | sample LauGreSu1BDMLBSD_2_FD_67506 | JGI IMG/M metagenome (GOLD analysis project Ga0078894, IMG submission 67506) | Freshwater lake microbial communities from Lake Michigan, USA - Su13.BD.MLB.SD (version 4) (version 4) | ecosystem: Environmental > Aquatic > Freshwater > Lake | place: Lake Michigan, USA... | reverse complement strand
AATCCCGATGGGTACCGGAAGGCGCTGCTGAAGATGCGGTTTGCCGAGAAGTTCAAGCTGCCGATCGTCACCCTCGTGGACACGCCGGGTGCCTACCCGGGCATCGAGAGCGAGGAACGCGGCCAAGCCGAGGCGATCGCCGTCAACCTCCGCGAGATGAGCCGCTTGCGCACGCCGATCGTGAGCGTGGTCATCGGCGAAGGCGGTTCCGGCGGCGCCCTCGGCATCGCGGTGGCCGATCGCGTGGCGATGATGGAACACGCGTGGTACTCGGTGATCAGCCCCGAGGGTTGCGCCGCGATCCTGTGGAAGGAAGCCAACGAGAAGACCAACACGCTGGCCGCGCAGGCCCTGTCGCTCACCGCGCGGCAGAACCTGGCGAACGGCATCATCGACGCGATCGTGCCGGAGCCCGCGGGTGGCGCGCATCGGGATCCGGTGGCTGCGAGCAACGCGCTGCAGGGCTGGATCATCGACCAGCTGCGCGACCTCTCGCGCATCGATCCTGAGACCCTCGTGAACCTGCGCTTCGAGAAGTTCCGCCGCATGGGCAGCGTCCGGACCGCGTGAGTCTGCCCCTCGAACCGGCTCGACCGACGGTGCTGGGGGCTCCGGTTGCTGGCTTGGTTGCCTTTGTCGCTCGATGGTGGTAAAATGCGCGTCAGTTTCGTCGAAATCGAGGTGTTCTCGGTCGAAATCGGATCGTTCCGGCCCGGAACGGCTTGATTATTGGTCCTAGACCGTCGTCTCAGGAGCACTCCCGTGGCAGCGAAGAAAGCCCCCAAGAAGCCCAGCGCCAAGAAGCCGGCGCCCAAGCCCGCCGCCAAGGCATCCAAGCCCGCATCCAAGCCCGCACCCAAGCCCGCACCCAAGCCCGCTGTGAAGCCCGCCAAGGCTGCCGCAAAGCCACCGGTCAAGGCGACCGCCAAGCCGTCGGTTGATGCAGGCAAGGCGAAGGCAGGGGCACCCGCTCCGAAGGCCGCTGCGCAGGGGGGCACCGCTGGCGTCAAGCCCACGCACATCGGCAAGATCACGGAAGCACCGCCGCCACCGCCGCCCAAGCGTCGTGGCATCCTGCCCCCGCTGTTCGGCCCACCACCCACGCCCCCCAAGCGCAGCAAGGGCGCACCGCCACCGGTGATCGCGAAGCCCAAGCCCAAGAAGAAGCCCGGCAGCGAGTCGACGGACAAGACCCCGAAGAAGAAGATCGACTACGCCAACGCCGTGTCGGTGGCCGCGGCGGCCGTCCAGCAGGCTGCGGCCGCTCCGGTTCCGGGCAAGAAGGCGGCTCCGCAGCCCGGGCTCGTCATGATCAGCGGGCGGCGCGTGCGCACGCTGAGCCTGAAGGGCATCAAGCTTCCCCGCGCGACGAAGGGCTCGAGCAAGGCCGCCGCCCCCAAGGCCGCCGATGCACCCCCGGTGGTCGTCGCGAAGACCAAGCTCACGCCCAAGGAACTCGAGCAGTACCGCGACATCCTCAACCGGATGCGGCGCGAGCTCGCCGGCCGCGTGCATGACCTCGAGGAAGAGGCCCTCAAGAGCAGCGGCGGCAACCTCAGCAACATGCCGCTGCACATGGCCGACGTGGGCACCGACACCTTCGACCAGGACTTCAACATCGGCATGGCGCAGGCCGAGCGCGGCATCGTGCAGGAGATCGACGAGGCGCTCAAGCGCATCGCCGACAAGACCTACGGCATGTGCATGCTCACCGGGAAGCCCATCCCCAAGGGGCGCCTCGCCGCCATGCCTTGGGCGAAGTACACGGTCGAGGCCGCCCGGCAGGTCGAGAAGTCGCGCCCGCGACCGCAGTGAGTCGCGAGTGGATCCGCAGCACCAGGATCCTGCGCCCATGGCCACCGGCACCGCCGTGCAGCGGGCGCGTGCAGGCAGTGCGCTGACCTCGCTCCGAGCCTGGTCCGTCCTGCTCGGGGTCCTCGCCATCTCGCTGGCGCTCGATCTCTGGAGCAAGTCCTGGTCGTTCGAGCACGTGGCCGGCTACCCGATCGTCCTGCCGGCGCGCGAGGTCGTCGCCGAACCGTCCTACCGATTGCCGTTCCACGAGGGCATGCGCGTGCTGCCGTGGAGCCTGCTCGACTTCCACCTCGTCCTGAACCGCGGCGCCGTCTTCGGGATCGGGCAGCAGCAGCGTTGGCTGTTCGTGTGCTTCTCGATCCTCGCCGTCGGCGTGGGGCTGTGGATCTTCGCGCGCTGGACGCGGTCCACCATGACGCTCGCCCACGTCGGCATCGCGCTCGTGCTGGCCGGCGGCCTGGGCAACCTGTACGACCGGTTGTTCGTCGGGGCGGTGCGGGATTTCCTGCACATGCTGCCGCGCTGGAACCTGCCGTTCGGGCTCGCGTGGCCGGGCGGTGCGACCGAGGTCTTCCCCTGGGTCTTCAACATCGCCGACGTCAGCCTGCTGCTCGGCCTGGCGTTGCTCTACCTGCACTCGCGACGCGAGGAGCGGCGGCAGCGCCGGGTCAGTGCCGCGACGGTTGCTCCAACAGGCTGACGGCAGCTGCCATCACGCGCTCGACGGTGAGCGCACGCATGCACTCGAAGCGACCGGCGCAGGTCGGCCGCCGATCGCAGGGCGCACACGCCATCGGCTCCCGCAGGACGGTCGATCCTTCCAAGGCCACCGTGTACGGCAGGGCAGAACCCATCAGCGCGATGGTCGGCGTGCGATGGGCCATGGACCAGTGGGTCAAGCCCGTGTCGACGCCGATGGTCAATCGTGCGTGAGCCAGCACCGCTGCCGAGACCTCGAGCCTCGCCTCGCCGGCCAGCGAGATCGTGCCGGGGGCGGAGGACGAGCGGATCGCCTCGGCCCGTTCCCGATCCGAGGGCCCACCCATGATGACGCAGTGCAGGCCACGGCCGAGGAACGACCGCGTCAGTTCGGACCAACGCTCATCGAACCAGTGCTTCTGGGGGCGGGTCGTGAACGGGCACAGGGCCACGAATCCACCTTCGCCGATGCGCTGCGTGATGAGGGCCCGTGCCTCCGAACCACGATCCGGCGCGATGGGCAGGCCCATCCGGGCCGACTCGGCGCCCGGAACGCCCAAGGCACGGAGCAGGTCTCGGTACTCGTCTCCGGGCAGGCGCCGCTCCGCGGCCGGTACCACGTGATGGGCGAGCAGGGCCGAACCCTCGCGAGGCCGCAGCGCCCAGCGCTCACCCGCGCCCGCGAGCAGTCCGAGCCCCGAGCTCTTGAGGAGGCCCTGCGCGTCGAGGACCATGGTGTAGCCCTCGCGGCGCAGGTCGCGGCGAAGTGCGGCGATCCCCTGCGCGAGTCGGTCGATCCGTCCGGAGCGCAGCGCCCCGGACCAGCCGACACGGTCCCACTGGTGGACCCGGTCCAGGCCGTCCAGGCCGGCGAGCATGCCGGCAAGCCGTGCATCGACGAGCCAGCCGATGTGGGCATCCGGCCAGGCCGCCCTGAGCCCGTGGAACAGGGTGGTCGTGACGACGACGTCGCCGATCGCACCGAGCCGCACGATGAGGATGCGATGGCTCATCACCCAGGATGGTAACGGTGCGCCCCACTACGATGACGGGATGCAGCGATGGTCGAACGAGCCCCTGCCTCCTTCGCCGATGATTTCGGTGATCGCCAACGACGCCATCGGCAACTTCGTGATCGCGACGAGCATGGCGGTGATGCTGCGGCGCCGCTTTCCCGGTGCGCGGCTCGATCTGTGGTCCGGCAACCGTGTGCGCGAACTGGTCGGATCCAACTCCGTGTTCGACGGGTTGCATGAGTTCCTCCGGGAATCCGAGGAGTCGATCCGGGCGCGGGTGTCGTCCGTGCCCCGGCCCGACCTCATCATCAACATCGAGGACAGTGAGCAGGCCCGAGTGTTGCCGTGCCTGCTCGCGGGTCCATCGAGCCGCGTCTGCGGGCCGGCACTGACCGCATCCGGAGCAGCTCTTCCCTGGCCGTCCGATGATCGCGGTGCACTCTGGGCCGACCGCGCATGGACCGCACCGGACGTCATGGCGCGGCATCCCTTCCTGCGTTCGCACTACATCGGCGAGTTCTTCTGCAGGCTCGCCTACCTGGAGGGCGATGTGCCGCAGGCCCAGGTCCTCCGCGAACCCTGGGCGGGAGTGCAGCCCGACGTCCTCATCGCCATGAGTGCGAGTTTGCAGGACAAGCTCTGGTCAACGCAAGCTTGGGTCGATGCGCTTGCCGAACTCCGGCAGCAGCGACTCGACGTGGGATTGATCGGCGCGGCTCCGACGGCACAGAAGGCGCATTGGCTCGGCAGCGATGCCGAGGACGAGGTCGTGCGCCGGGGCCTGGCCATCGACATGCGGGGCGCACTTCGATTGCCCCAGGTCGTGGACTGCATGAGCCGAGCCCGGTTGGTGCTGACCCTCGACAACGGGATCATGCACCTTGCAGCCACGACGAAGGTACCCGTGGTTGCGCTGTTCCGGCACGGGATCCATCGTCTCTGGAAACCTTCATGGGGAACCGTCGAGGCGGTGGTGGCCGATCCGCAGCAGCCCGTCTCGACCATTTCCGTCGAGCGGGTCCTGCACGCGTGTGCCATTGGACTGGATTCGGGTCGACAGCCTGTCAGGTGAGTGCTCGAGGCATCCAGGCCTCGGCTGCGGAGACGACGGAGTCGATGCTGATCGACCGGCATGATCCGTCCCTTGGAACAAGATCGGTCCCGCGGACCCGCTCCAGGCGACTGACGACTGGGTCGACCGGACCGTAGATGCACACGTAGGGGCATCCGAGTGCGGCTGCCACGTGGCGCGTCCCCGTGTCGTTGGTGACCAGCAATCGTGAACGCACCAAGATGCCCTTCAGCGCCCTGAGGCCCGCGCCGGCCCCGGCAAGGTCGAGGGACCGCGGAATGTCCGCTGCGATGGATCCACAGAGTTCCTGCTCGGCGGGGCTTCCGCTCACGCACACCAGTGCACCATGTTGCGCCAGTCGGCGGCCGACGGCCACGAAGCGATCCGGCGGCCAGCGCTTCGATGGCTTGCTCGCGCCCGGATTCAGGACCACGATGCAGGATGTGTCCATGCCGTGCCTCGCGAGCACTCCCTCGGCAGCGGCGTGATCGGCTTGCGTGGCATGCAGGCGGACCTGAAGATCGTCCATCGTCGTGCCGAGCCATGTCCCGACCAATGCTGCGTAGAGCTGAACCGTCGAAACCGAGCCGAGTCGATGGTTCTTGGATACGGGCACGTGCAGCAGCCCTGTCCGTCCCATCGACGAACGCCCAACAAGATGCGCTCCCGGCCACGTCAGCCGTGCGCGGAGGGCACTCCCGGCGGAATTGGGAAGAAGCACGACGTCCGTCCCATCCAGGCGTCGCCGCTGCCGCCAGGCTGAGGACAAGGACGAGGGAAGCGGTTCGACCGTCGTGAGGCCTGATCCCTCGAACAACGGCCAGAATGCCCGTTGCATCGCCAAGGCGAGGTCTGAAGCAGGTGAGGCAGCTTGGATGGCTCGGATCGCCGGGGTTGCCATCACGCAATCCCCCATCCATGTCGGCATCACGACCAGGATTCCGGGCTTCCCAGGGAGACTCATGGATGGTTGTTCCTCGAGAGCTCTGCGAGACGGCGATAGCGCAGGAAGGTTCCCAGCGCCACGAGGCGCGAGACGGCGAGCCCGTCCCGGCCACCCAAGAGCCCGCCCCGCAGGATGGCGCTGCGGAACCACATCCACCCCCCGTGCAGAGGTGCAGCCCAGGGTCCGCAGCGACGGCCTGACCGATGCATGGAGTGTGCACCGTCCTCGGCATAGCGCGCCAGCTTCCGCTCCGCCTCGTCAACCGATCGGTACGTCTCATGCAGCAATGGCTCCTCCAGCATGCCGTGCATGCCGCTGTGCAGAAGCCGCTCATGCACGACATCGTCGGAAAACCTCGCCGTCCCACGGCGGAACAACCGCACGACGCGATCCGGCCACCATCCTCCGAGCCGCACGGGGCGACCGCAGAGGTGGTTCAGCCTCGGGATGCTGTAGGCATCATGGCGACCCGCTGCAATGGCCACACCGATCTCCTTCGCCAGCGCCGCGCTCACCACTTCATCGGCATCGATCGAAAGGACCCATGGTGATGTCGCAAGGTCAAGCGCTCGTTGCTTCTGGACGCCGAAACCGCGCCAGTCCGGTCGCATCGTGACCCGTGCACCGAGCGATGCCGCCAATTCCGGCGTGCCGTCGTCGCTGCCGCCGTCGACGACGATGCACTCGCGTGCGAAGGACACGGATGCGATGGTGCGCCGGAGCCTGCTCGACTCGTTGCGGACGATCATGATGACCGACACCGGGAGGTGTCCGCCGTGGGCAATGCGTCCGTCGTCATCAGGTTGCTCCATGCAGCGTCCCCCTCGACACCACGCACCTGAAGACGCGTTCCATCCGGTCGAGCATGCCATCGATCGTCGCGTGGGAGAGAGCCCACGTTCGGGCCGCTTCGCCGAGCCTTGCCGCCGTGGCAGGCTCCGATCCGAGCCTCCGGACTGCCGCCTCGAGTGCCGCCGGATCCGAGGGCGGAATCACGAGCGCATTGATGCCGTCACGCGCCACGTCCGGAATGGCTCCTGCCGACGTGGTGATGCATGGCAGACCCGTCATCATGGCCTGGAGGAGCGCCTGAGGCACCCCCTCGTTCGCGATCGAGGGCAGCGTGAACAGGTCCATCGCACGCAGCCAAGGCGCGACATCCGCCTGATCGCCCACGAAACGGACCCTGTCCCTGATCTGCCATGAGTCGACCAGTCCCTCGAGTTCCGGGCGTGAGGGCCCGTCGCCGACCACGACAAGTTGCCAGTCTTCCGGATCGAGGCCCCGAACCGCCTCCAACACGTGCCGGTGACCCTTGAACCGCCGGACGTTGGCAACGATGCCGATGCACCTTCGCCCATCCACTCCGAGGCGTTGCCGTTCGGCCAGCCGGTCACCCGGACCGAAGCGCCGAGGGTCTATGCCTGTTGGAATCGCGACGACGCGCTCGGGACGAGCGCCCACGGCGATCACCTGACGCCGGATCAATTCACCGGTCGTCACCACGCAGCTCGGAGCGACGCCGTACAGCCATCTCGAAGTGATCGTCGCCGTCGGTGCGGCAGAGATGTGTCGGGTTCGCACCTGGGGGGCCTTCGTCCTTCCCAGCAGGCTGAGCAGGGACACCAGCCATGCATCGGTGGAACTGTGGGTGTTGATGACATCCGGGCGGAGCTCGTGCAGGGTGCGTGCCAGTCCGATCATCGCCCGGGGAGTGCGCCGAAAGATCGGCAGGGGCTCGACCGGGACACCGAAACCCGGTGCACGTCGGACGAGCAGCGACTCGGGAGGAGCGATCACGGTCACCCGATGGCCTCGGCCGATCATGCCGCGGGCTTCCTCGAGAACACGGATCTCCTGCCCGCCCCAGCCGATGGAGGACTCGGTGTGGACGATGTGGAGCGGTCGATTCATGAATGGCCCTGCGGGAGGGAACGATAGAGTCCGACCCAGTCTTCCACCATGCGGTCCATGTCGAGGTGGCGGACACTCATCGAGGCGAGGTCTTCCGTGGACGCAGGCAGGTCGAGAGCCCCGGCGATGGCATCAGGCCACGCGTCGTGGTCATGGGCATCGACCACGAAGCCGGTCCGTCCCGGCTGCACCAGCGAGTGCGTCCCGCACTGGGAACTGAGTACCACCGGCAACCCACTCGCGAGCGCCTCGATGGACGAGGATGGACACTGGTCGTAGATCGACGGCAGGGCGAAGCAGTCGGCCGCAGCCAGCACGGCCATCGGGTCCTCCGTCGGACCGATCCACAGGACACGGTCCTCGACGCCAAGGCGTCCGGCGATTGCCTTGAACCGACCTACCCGCGATTCCTTGCCTGCAAGCAGCAGCATGACATCACCGGGGAGTCGGCTCAAGCTTGTCAGAAGGCAGGCTACACCCTTCCGTGACCAGTCCGACCCGACCATCGCGATCACGCGCCTCGTGCCGGTGATCCCCAGCGCTTGGCGAGCCGACGGGCGGCGATCACGTCTGCGGACGGGCGAGAAGCGTGAGTGATCAATCCCGTTCCAGATCACACGTATGAGTGGGGCACACGATGGATGATGCCGCGCGAGATCACGGGCGACCATGTCTGAATTGGCGATGACGGCCCTGAGGGAGGGGTGACCGAGCATCTGCGTCTCGAGTGCCAGGACTGCCCGGTGGTAGCGCTCGGCGGCCAGCGCCGATGCATCGGGCGCACCCTCCTGGCGGGCACGTTGGAGGAGCCACTCCGCGTGGACCCCCGAGCCCGCTCGGAAGATCTGTGCCCCCGGAACACGCTCGTGGGCCTGCACGAGGTCAAACCGACTGCACAGCCTTGAGGCGGCGCGGGCGAAACCCACGTCGCGCATCGTTCGCCCGAGGTAGGGGGGAGCGCACCGCACGAGTCGGGCACCGGCGAGGGCATCGGCCGGCCATGATCGTGCGATGATGGAGACGTCCAGGTCCTGTGAGGACCCGAGGCGGGCCAGCGCGGCCGTGACCATCCGCTCCGCGCCGCCGAAGCCTGCGTGTCGTTGACGGACGATGGCGAGTCGCAATGGGCGTTGCGGCAGGCTCATGCCCGTCGCCTCGCATCGAACGGGGCTGCGACGATGACCAAGGCGAGGATCATGGGCACCGGCAGGAGTGCGCGCGTCAACGTGTGGGCATCCTCGGTACCCGCGTAGACCATCCAGGCGACCATCACCCCCAGGCCACCCAGCGCCATGGCAGAGTCGCGCAGCCTGAGGGTCAGTGCTTCGATCGTGAGGGTCACCGCAGCCAGCAAGGCAACCAGCCCGAGCAGGCCCTGTTCGCAGGCCACTCTCATGTACATGCTGTGTGAACCCTCATGACGGCCGATGCTCGAGAGCGACGTGACCTTGGCCGGATCGGTCCACCAGCTCCGGTCAAAGGTCTCGATCGTGGTTGTCGTGATGGAGGGGTACGCTCCGAGCCCCCAGCCGAGCACCGGGCGTTCCTGGGCCTTGAGCAGGGCCAGGCGCCACAGCTGGAAGCGTGCCGCGTCAACGGCCCGGACCGCGGAGAGAGTCGGGCCCTCCGTGTCCACGGTGGCAGAGGCCAGCGTGACGCTTCGATCCAGCCGTCGGGCCGAGGTCGGAAGGACGATCAACGCCACCACGCCCGCAGCGACAGCCGGCAACACCACCCGCCCCAGTCGCCGCCATCGCTCCCGGCCACGCGACGAGAGGACCCCAAGCCCGAGTACGATCGTGGAGCCAACGGTGATGGCGATGAGGCTTCCCCGCGATGCTGAGAGGAGCCCGGTGGCCACGCCGGTTCCCAGGACGCCCAGCCCCCACCAATGGCCCCAGACCAAGGCGGCGGTTCCGGTCGCTGCGACGACGGCACCCCACATGCCGGTCATGTTCACGTTGTGCAACGGCCCGATCCAGCGGTAGCCCGGCATCGCGTTTCCCACGACGATCATGAGTGCCAACTGGGCCAAGCACCCGACCAGCATGGCTGCCAGCAGGAGCCTTCGGGCTGGGAGCACCGGAAGGAGCAAGGCCGGGTAGAGCATGACGCGCCACGCTGCCAGGTGATCGAGCCCGCGCGCGGGACCGAATGGATTCCACGTGATGCTCAATGCAAGGACCAGGCCGAAGACCAGCCACGCCACCATGGCAGGCTCGACGAAGAGTGCCGAGCAGCAGCGCCAGGTGTTCGGCAGCCGAAGCAATGCGTAGCCCGCCAGCATCCCGAAGGCGATTGCGCTCGGCGCCTGCCAGAGTGGTGCCAGGAGCAAGGCCAAGCACGCCAGCGACAGGTGGATCCGGTACCCGATGGGATCCCGGCGAAGCAGGTAGTTCACGATCGACTCGTACTCCGCAACCGTCTTGGGTGGCGGCCATGCAGGAGGCAGGGGGACGGTTCGATCGATCAGCGGCATCGTGGACCTCCGGAGCCTAGTCGGGGAGGTGCATGCCATGCAGGCACATGGTGCCATCCGCGAGGCGGAGTGGCGGGCTGCTTCATGCCCTGGAGGCGGTGACCCGGGGCCCTGCCGAGGAAGTTCGGATCCCTCAGGCCAGCACCACGTGACCGCCGGTCGTCCGGCGCATGGCGTTGCGCGTGTCGACCACGAGCGGGGCGTTCGCGGCCACCGCCTGGTAGTCGACCGCGTCGTGGTCGGTCACGACGAGCACGCAGTCGGCCGCTTTCAGCGTGGCGGCATCCAGCGGCACGCTGGCCAGCGGGATCGTGTGCTTGCGCATGCGCGGGAACGTCGGGATGTGCGGGTCGTGGTAGCTCACCTGTGCGCCACGGTCCATGAGCAGCTCGATGATCTCTGCGGCCGGCGTCTCGCGCGGGTCGTCGATGTTCTTCTTGTA
>Ga0078894_10004792_pt1 | contig 10383 bp, 7 predicted proteins | sample LauGreSu1BDMLBSD_2_FD_67506 | JGI IMG/M metagenome (GOLD analysis project Ga0078894, IMG submission 67506) | Freshwater lake microbial communities from Lake Michigan, USA - Su13.BD.MLB.SD (version 4) (version 4) | ecosystem: Environmental > Aquatic > Freshwater > Lake | place: Lake Michigan, USA... | reverse complement strand
CACTATCAAGCTGCGTTTCATCAGCGCTGGCATTGCCTATCTGATCCGCATGTTAGAGCATTAGCCTGGCTGTTAAGTGCGCCTAGTTTACTCAATCCTGCAGCATCTCAATGGCAAAACAAAATTGCTAGCATCGATATGCATGATGATATCGCTGCATGGTTACTCCAGTTACAACAAGCACCTGAAGCGTTACATCAATTTGTCGACATACAAAAATTTACTCGCTTAGGACGTTATGCTGAAAAGCTGTTGGCTTGGTATTTTCAAGAAAGAGAAAATTTATTTGCCTATGGTTTACAAGTCCGTAAAGGTAAAGAAGAAACCTTAGGTGAGTTTGATTTTTTATTTTGGCGAGCATCACAACTGATTCATTGGGAATTCGCAAGTAAATTTTATTTGCTGAATTCTGGTCAATCTAAAAATGCACCTAACTATCAAGCTGAATATTTTGTAGGGCCTAATCTTGCCGATACGCTCGCCGCAAAAATGCGAAAAATTTTAGATCGTCAACTCGCCCTTGGCACACATACAGAAGCACAAGCTTTACTTCCGCAAGCACTCTTGGAAGCGAAAGCTTTAGTTAAGGGTTGGCTTTTTTATAGAAAAGATGAAAGTCTGCATTCTGCAGAATTAGGTTTGACAGAAGAACATTGCAAAGGATGGTGGTGCAGTATTGATGAAATCGATACGCATATCAGCGATTGTAATTTTGTTTTAACGCGATTGTCGTGGTTGGCACCTGCGCGCGTATCTTCTGATGAGGGTTTAACAAAGCCTGAATTAAAACAGCATCTGCTTCATCATTTTGAGGTGGATAGTATGCCTGTAATGGTCGCAACAATGCGCGAGCAAGATGGTGAGTTGTTTGAAATGGATAGAGGATTTGTGGTGCCTAGCGATTGGCAACAAAAAGCCTTGTTGAGTTATCAGCAGGGGACGTTAAAAATTTCTAACAAAGAATAAAAATTACTTATTGTTGTAATTAAAATGCATGAATTTGATTTATTTGTTTTTATCCTGCCACAGCATTAGAACTAATACAAAATAAATGCTCTTAATCCCTTAAGTGATGAATAGTTGAGTGTGTTTTTGAAACACATTTTTTCACTATCATTATTTAGGAGATATACATGGATTCAGTCGCATCATCACGCCCCGCATTAAACACCCCTGCAACGTTACCCGTTGCTAGTGTTGAAATTCCTTCAGGAGCAATTCAAGTAGAAAAAAATCGTTTATTTGTTGTAGCTTCAGATAGAGGATTGCAGGAAAGTGTTTCAGAACTTTTTAATAAAGCAAAAACACAATCCCAAGATTGGATGCCGTCCAACCAACCTGATGGCTTAGGTGTCGTACTAGTTTTTCATACTGAAAAAAATAATTATGTATTAGGAGGTATAAGAGAAAATCCTTCGCTAAAAAATAAATTAGCAGAAGATGGATCTAATTTCCCACCGCAGATTTCAACCTCCGTTGGCGGAAGGCTAGACAATCCTGATCAGCCATTAAAAGATGCAGCAATGAACATTCTTAAGTATAGAATTTTACCCATAACTGAAGTCGATGCTAGTCATAGCCTATATCAAGATCAAGAGCTATTGAAAAAATTCGCACTGTCTATTTCTGAGCCCAAAGGTTGGGATGATAAAGTTTGTTTTCATACATCGAGCTGGGTAAATTCAAATGGCAGTGAAGGAAAAATGAACTACGTATCAGTAGTTAAACACATCACTTGCAATGAAGAAGATTGCCAAGAACTTACTCGCGCATTAGAAAGTTCTATGTCTATCAAAGCTGCTAAAGGTGAACCAACGAGAACTTTGCAGCCGTTTAACTTTGTTCCGTTAGAGCCTATCATCGAAAACTCAAATGCTAGTTATGCGCTGGATGAATTGGATAAAGCTACTCAAGCTTACGCTAAATACCAGAATCAAATTTGTTTGACGTTTAATGATATGGCAATGGCTGTTTTATCAAAAAACGGTGCGTTTGATCCAGCTAAGGAGGGTGGACAAATCTAGTTTGAGGAAATCAAACGGCCTATCTCAATGATGCGCCGTTTGAAGTAATTCATTAATATCAGTCAGTGCCGACGTGTTTTTGATGGCCAATCAGATGGAGTGAGTCATATTCACGCTGATTGGCTTCATGTTTTTTCATGATTAACCACATGATGGTAGATACACTTAAGCCGAATAAACAAATCACATAGTAAAGATTGAAATCATATTTAATCATGATGGCGTACAAAGCTAACATGAATAAAACAGATAAATTTTCACTAAAATTTTGTACTGCAATAGAATGGCCTGCACTCATTAAAACATGGCCTCGATGCTGTAGCAGAGCATTCATAGGAACGACAAAATAGCCTGATAGTGCGCCAACTAAGATCAGTAAGGGATAGGCGAAATAGACTGAGTGCACAAAGGTCATCAGAATTACAACCAAGCCCATTGCAAAACCAATTGGCATCACATTCAGTGATTTTTTCAGCGGAATTAAACGCGCTGCTGCTATCGCCCCAAAAGCCACACCAAGCGCTACTACGCCTTGCAGAATGGCAGCTTTATCAAGCTGCATGCCGAGTGCTTTTTCAGCCCATTTCAAAACAATAAACTGTAGCGTTGCGCCTGCGCCCCAAAACAAAGACGTCACTCCCAGTGAAATTTGACCTAATCGATCGCGCCATAAAGCGCTAACACAATGGGAGAACTCAATGACAAGTTTGAAGGGATTATGTTCTTGATTTTGATAATGCGGATTCGTGTTGGGAATATAAAGATTGAACAAAGCGGCAACAATATAAGAAAGCATGACGACGCTTAAAGCAATCTCTGTAGTAAACACCGAGGCTACCTGATGCAGAGGATTCATAAATCCGGGAAGATAATTAATCAATTTATCGCTGACTAAAGCACCGCCTAAAACGGTACCAACAATAATCGACATCACCGTTAAGCCCTCGATCCACGCATTCGCTGCGACGAGTTTTTCGGGTGGAAGTAATTCGGTCAAAATGCCGTACTTAGCAGGAGAGTAGGCGGCAGCGCCAAAGCCAACGACGGCATAAGCGATTAAGGGATGAACCTGCAAAAACATCATCAAACAACCAGAAATCTTGACGAGGTTAGTGATGAACATTACCCGCCCTTTGGGAAAAGCATCAGCAAATGCGCCAACAAAAGGTGCTAGTAAGACATAGGAAAGAACAAAGAACAACTTGAGCATGGGTGTCATCCATGCTGGAGAATCCATTGTTGCTAAGAGAGCAATAGAAACAATGAGTAGAGCATTGTCTGCGACTGAGGAGAAAAACTGTGCCGCAATGATGTTGTAAAAGCCGCGATTCATGGATGAGCGTTGCAATATCAGTATCGGATTGCTTTATACCATGAAAACTCGGTCTCAGTCCTTAAGGGTGTCAAGGCTAATAGCTGTGTCAATTGTGGAGGCCGCATAAAACTTAGTTAAAACGGTTCTTATGCAGTCAAAAATTGCTATAGCCAACTAGGTCTCCGGTAAAATGCCTATTCGATATTCATATTTCTCACTTAAACCACCGCCTCTTTGCAATGCCTAGACCCCTTGTAGCTACTATCGATATCACTGCTTTGCAATCAAATCTGGCACTAGCGCGTCGTGCTATGCCTTCATCAAAAATCTGGGCTGTTGTAAAAGCGAATGCCTATGGACACGGACTAGCATCTGCACTCAAAGGTTTTGCAGATGCAGATGGACTGTCGCTATTGGAATGGGATGCAGCGATTCAGTTACGTGAAGCTGGATGGACCAAGCCAATTTTAATGTTAGAGGGCGCATTTGATGCGAGTGATCTACAAATCGCTGATCAGCATAAATTGGAGATTGTCGTGCATCAGGATCAGCAATTAGCGATGCTCAAGGATGCCGTCTTATTATCAACTTTATCTCAGCCGATTGATGTGCATATAAAAATCAATACGGGTATGAATCGTTTAGGTTTTCCAGTTGATCGTGTGCAGCCTGCTTATGGATTACTTCGTTCCTTACCCTGTGTAGGAAAAATTTCTTTCATGACGCATTTTGCGAATGCAGAAAATAATCATGCAGTCTTGAATGCAAATTCACAGTACCAACAATTTTGTTCGGCGATTCAAGGATTAGATGGTGAGATTAGTGTGGCAAATTCTGCAGCTGTCTTACTCCATAAAGATATGTCAGCGCAATGGATTAGGCCCGGTGTGATGTTGTATGGTGCTTCGCCAAGTAATAGCGAAGCAGCTGTGTATGGTTTGCGACCAGCGATGACATTGCAAAGTCAGTTAATGGCGATACAAACCTTACAAGCAGGTGAATTTGTTGGTTACGGTAGTTTATTTAAAGCCGAAAAAACTACACGCGTTGGTGTTATCGCTTGCGGCTATGCAGATGGTTATCCACGACATGCAAAAGCAGGCACTCCCGTGTTAGTGGATGGTCAGCGTGTGCCTCTAATAGGTCGTGTTTCTATGGATATGCTTACTGTCGATATCACATCTCTTCCTAACGTTGAGGTGGGAGCTAAAGTGACTTTATGGGGCGAGGGTTTAGCGATTGATGAAGTGGCTGCTGCAAGTGACACGATAGGCTATGAATTAATGTGTGCAATTGCACCGCGAGTGGCACGAGCTGAAAAAAATTAAGGTAATGTATTCGCATGGCTAAAGCAAAAATCAATTACACCTGTACTGAATGCGGTGGAATTAGTAACAAGTGGGCAGGACAATGTCCTTCTTGTGATCGTTGGAATACTTTGGTTGAAACCATAGTTGAATCAGGTGGAAATCGTTATTCAAATCAAGCACAAGGCATTGCACAAACTGCGCCTGTGATGAGTCTGGCTGATATCGAAGCGATTGATGTGCCACGCTTTGGTACAGGAATCGATGAATTTGATCGTGTCTTAGGTGGTGGTTTAGTAGCAGGTGGTGTGGTGTTAATCGGTGGTGATCCAGGTATTGGTAAATCAACGCTCTTATTACAAGCACTTGCAAATGTCTCTAAGCTTAAAAAAGTTTTATATGTGAGTGGTGAAGAGTCAGGTGCACAAATTGCCTTGCGTGCGAAGCGTTTAGCAGTTGATGCCGATGATTTGAAATTGCAAGCAGAAATACAATTAGAAAAAATTCTCAACACCTTGGCTGACTTAAAGCCGCAGGTTGCTGTGATTGATTCTATTCAAACTATTTATTCTGATGCACTCACTTCAGCACCTGGATCTGTTGCGCAAGTACGTGAATGTGCGGCGCAGCTTACGCGTGTCGCGAAACAATCTGGCATCACGATTATTTTAGTCGGCCATGTCACGAAAGAAGGCGCGCTTGCAGGACCGCGTGTGTTAGAGCATATCGTTGATACTGTTTTATACTTTGAAGGCGATACACATTCTAGTTTTCGTTTAGTGCGTGCATTTAAAAATCGCTTTGGTGCCGTGAATGAACTCGGTGTGTTTGCTATGACAGAAAAAGGCTTAAAGGGTGTATCAAACCCTTCTGCACTTTTTCTTTCTCAGCATGATAATCAAGTACCCGGCTCTTGTGTGATGGTGACGCAAGAAGGTAGTCGTCCATTGTTAGTAGAAATACAGGCTTTAGTTGATAGCTCACATGTACCGAATGCTCGACGCTTATCAGTAGGCTTAGAACAAAACCGTTTAGCGATGTTATTAGCCGTCTTACACCGCCATGCAGGAGTGGCAGCATTTGATCAAGATGTTTTTATTAACGCAGTCGGTGGTGTGAAGATTACTGAACCTGCTGCTGATTTACCAGTGCTGCTCGCGATTAACTCATCGATGCGTAATCGTCCCTTGCCACGAGGCTTAGTCGCTTTTGGTGAAGTGGGATTAGCAGGTGAAATACGACCTGCACCGCGCGGGCAAGAACGTTTACGTGAAGCCGCTAAATTAGGATTTTCAATTGCCGTTGTACCCAAAGCGAATTTGCCTAAGCAAAAAATTGAAGGCTTAGAAGTGATAGGTGTAGAACGTATTGACGATGCGATGAATAAAATCAGAGAAATGCAGTAAGACCTTTTCGATCTAATTACATCACTAATCTCGCTGCTTGAACTCCACTACGCACTGCGCTTTCTAAGGTGGCGGGGTAGTCACTTTTGGTGTAATCACCCGCTAAAACAATATTATCAATCTTAGTTTTATTCGGAAGTCTATCTAGGTTCGGTGTACAAGCAAACGTGGCGCGTTTTTCAGTGATGATGCTAGTCCATTCTGGTTTTGCATATGCCGGTTGTTGAAAGGCATTTGCTAATTGATTGGCGACGGCTTGTGATAGTTCAGCATGATCTAGCTTACTTGCCTCATTCGCTGCGCTGATGACAACAGCAAATAATCCTGCTTGGTCTGGATTGAGATAGCCACGATCAAATACAAATTGCCCCCATGCGTTGTCATTTGCTTCATCTAACAAAGCATAAAAAGCATGATCTAGGCGTGTTGATTTTGCATATTGCAAATAGCATGTCGTAATGGGCTCATAGGCAAACTGATGTGTAGCGATCGTTTCATCATGTTCACGCATTAAATCCTGTGTGATCCAAGGTGGAGTTGCGATCACGATGGCATCAAACTCCGATGCATAATCATCGCCAATTATTTTTATACCTGTAGTGCGTCGCTCTATTTGTTTAATGCGTGTACCAAATTCTATTTTCCCACCCAAAGATTTGATATAAGCGATTGCAGCGTCTGGAAACAAGGCTGTTAAATCTTGTTTAGGTAATAGCATGTCAGAGGCAGAGCGGCGCGCGCCTAGACTGTCGCGTAAGACACTAAGAAAAACATTTGCCGAAGCACGTTCAGGTGGTGTATTGAGCGCAGCAATACATAAAGGGCGCCACATGCAGACGATGAGTTTCTCTGTTTGATTAAACCGTTCTAATAATTCACTGACACTGCAGTCATGATCAAGCCGCCAATCCATCCAACGTGCTGCACTTGAAAATTGTGCCAATGCGAGTTTATCGCTCCAACTCAAGCCTTGTGATGTGATTAGTGCACTGAGTATGTGTAAGGGTGCTGGTAATGATGAGGCGATAAATTTTATGCCGTTAGTGGTGTCTGGGAAACGCATTTGCACAGGCAAACGCAACATCAGTTCCGACGGTTTTAATCCAACTACGCGCATAAGTCGCATGGTCTCGCTGTATGCGCCTAGCAAGATATGCTGGCCATTATCGAGATGATTTCCGTGTTGGGTAATGCGTCTAGCTCGTCCACCTGCTATTCGCGCTGCTTCAATTAAGGTGACTGTATGACCTTTGCTCGCACATTCAACCGCAGCAGCGCAACCTGCCCAACCAGCTCCTATGACTGCGACATTACGGCTAGATGGTCTACGCAAAGACATTAATTACGAACCCACGTTTTCCAAGCTAGCCACAGCTTACGTATGGGCGTGAGTGAGAGTCGATGTTGAAGCACATGAAAACCATCGTCTGCAATTTCATTGAGTAGGCTGCGGTAAATCGCTGCCATAATCAAGCCAGGGCGTTGTGCACGTTTATCTTCCGCAGGTAATAGTGCAAAGGCTGCGTCATAATAAGTTTGTGCGCGTTCAACTTGAAAGCGCATCAAGGCTTCGAATCGTTCACTATGTTTTGCATTGAGTAATTCCGATGCAGGTACGTTATAGGTCTGACATTCATTGATCGGTAAATAGATACGACCGCGACGTGCATCTTCACCTACATCACGAATAATATTTGTGAGTTGAAAGGCGAGTCCTAGTTTTTCTGCATACTCTAATGTGCGAGGGTTGGTGCAACCAAAGATACTGGCAGACATGATACCCACTGCGCTAGCGACATGCCAGCAATAGCGTTCTAAGGCAATGAAGTCTAGGTAACGGGTTTGATCTAAATCCATTTCCATGCCATTAATAACTGCATGTAAATGTTCACCTTTGATGTTAAATGTTTCAACATGAGGTGCTAAAGCTTGTGTAACCGGATGTGCTGGTGTGCCTGCTAGCATATTGTTGACTTCATTACGCCACCAGTTGAGTGTGGTGCGTGCTATCGCTGTGTCATTACATTCATCAACTACATCATCGACTTCACGACAAAATGCGTACAGTGCTGTTATCGCTAAACGTCTTTGTGGTGGTAAGAATAAAAAGCTGTAATAAAAGCTGGAGCCGCTTTTTGCGGCTTTTTGTTGGCAGTATTCTTGCGGTGACATGATAATTTTTAAGTTCTAAGCAAAGTATAATTTTTATTTCACATCCAACAGGCACGCCATAGCATCAAGGCCCAATCTGTTTTCACTAGCTGTGGTCGACGATGAAAAACATCATAGTCAACTGATTGTATTTTTTCTAGTATACGTAAGCCGCCTTGAATAATCATTCTTAACTCCCATCCCATACGACCTGGAATCTGATGTGGGAGAGTTGCGCCTTGCATTAATAAGGAATGTGCTCGTTCAACTTGGTAGGACATTAAAGTGCGCCAATCATCATCAACCTTCGCGTTGGCTATGTGGTTTTCTGTTATCCCAAAGCGTGCAAGATCTTCTAGTGGAAGATAGATGCGGGATTTTTCCCAATCGATTGCGACGTCTTGTAAAAAATTAATCAATTGTAGAGCGCTACAAATAGCATCAGATTGTGTTTGGTTGGATGCTGTTTGTTGTTTAAATAAACTCAACATAATGCGACCGACTGGATTTGCAGATCGTCTGCAATAGTCCAACAAGCCATCAAAGTTTGTATAACGCGTTGTAGTGATATCTTGTTTAAATGCTGAGAGTAAATCTCTAAATGCTTGCAGTGGTATAGCGTTTTGCTTGATGACCGTTTCTAATTCTTGAAATAATTGTGTTTTAGGTTTTTGTCCTTGCTCAATACAATCTAACTCTTGTTCGTATATTGCAAGCGCAGCAATTCGTTCTTCGGCGCTGTCTGTTCCTTCATCTGCAATATCATCAGCTGATCGCGCAAAGGCATAAATCACTCTAATTGGCGCCCTTAAATGAGCCGGTAATAGAGGTGAAGCAACCGGAAAATTTTCGTAATGCGAATTTGACATCAAATTGAGCTACTTGTTAGTGAAACGATAATCTTATTCTTGCCCGTATTTGGCTATAATTAACTAACTTCAAAGTCAGTAAAAATATCACCAACCATATCTTATCCACTGTCTATTGTTTAAGAGATTAAACAGGCAGGGCGAATAGTAAAGGAAAAATAGTGCTTCACATGATGAACAAAGTGCGCCCTCAGGTCGCAGCCAGCTCGCTTCCACAATCGCTCAATCAGTTGATTACAAAATTTTCAGTCATTGCCATGGCGTTGTTGTTAGTCGCTTGCTCAGAAAAACCCCCTGTAGTTGAAGATATTCGTCCTGTTCGTGCAATACAAATTGCGCCCACAGGTGCTGAGAACGTGGTTGAGCTAGCGGGCGACATTCAGCCGCGTTATGAATCGCGCTTGGGTTTTCGCGTTGGTGGCAAGGTGATTGCTCGCCAAGTTGAGATTGGTAGCGTGGTCAAGCGTGGACAGTTGTTGATGCAGATTGATCCGCGCGATTTACAGCTATCTCAATCGCAAGCCAATGCCTCGGTGAATGCAGCAGCTAGCAATCTTTCACTAGCAAAAGCGGAATATGAACGCTACCGCGAATTAAGACAAAAAAACTTTGTGAGCCAAGCCGTGTTGGATGCAAAAGAAGCGGCTTATAAATCTGCACTCGCCAATCATGAACAAAGTAATGCAGCTTTGAATATCGCTACCAATCAAAACAGCTATGCAAATTTAGTCGCCGATGCCGATGGTGTCGTCACTGCCTTGCAAGCAGAAGCGGGACAAGTGGTGGCAGCAGGAACGCCAGTAGTGCAACTGGCTAGAACGGGTGAGAAGGAAGCGCGAATTAGTATTCCTGAAGATCAGGTCGAGATGGTTAGACAAGTCAAGGAGATGCAAGTACGCATCTGGGCAAATCAAGCATTGGTGTTGCGTGGTCAATTACGTGAACTCTCTCCCGTTGCTGATTCAGCTACGCGTACCTACACCGCAAAAATTTCTATACCGAATGCGCCACCTGAGGTGCGGTTGGGGATGACTGCAACGGTACGTTTTATTACAAAAGCAGATAAAAATCTGATTCGTTTACCTTTAACGGCGCTTTTGAATGAAAAAAATCAGACTTCAATTTGGGTTATCGAAAATGGTGCTGTGAAATCAGTGCCAGTGCAAGTCGGAGGTGTGATGGGCAATGAAGTCGTCATTGCATCCGGTGTGAATGCAGGGCAGATGATTGTGACTGCGGGTGTGAACACCTTACGTGCCGGTCAAAAAGTGCATGTGCTTGGTCAAGAGCTAGATACAAAACCACAGCAAA
>Ga0078894_10004791_pt1 | contig 10384 bp, 11 predicted proteins | sample LauGreSu1BDMLBSD_2_FD_67506 | JGI IMG/M metagenome (GOLD analysis project Ga0078894, IMG submission 67506) | Freshwater lake microbial communities from Lake Michigan, USA - Su13.BD.MLB.SD (version 4) (version 4) | ecosystem: Environmental > Aquatic > Freshwater > Lake | place: Lake Michigan... | reverse complement strand
GTGGAGAACTCAGGGTAAAAATAGTCAAATCACCCTTCGCTCCACCTGCGCAAAGCTTCGGTGGAGGACTCAGGGTTAAATCAATCCCTGAGGCAACGAACTGAAAACCCTTTTCCCTTATTGCCGTTGCCTCCGTAAAGGTAGTCAAGGACGTGGTACAAATCCCGGACGTATGCGTAGTCTGCATTGAGCTCTGAAGCACTCCACCAGTAACCGTCGTAACCTTGGAAACCGAACGTTCCATTGCTGTAGCGGTAGCCGCCCGGAAGAGCTGAAAATCCGCTGCTGTTCGTGCCGTTTCCCGAATGCGCTTTTGTTCCATGAACGCGCGTGTCTTTACATACATGGCAAGCCGTTTTTTTACGGTATTCCGCATTCCAATTTTTACAATTCGTACATACCAAGTCCTCTGACCAACTTTCCCACCCGCTCGTACTTTTCATTTTTTTTCCGGCATCATCGCCTAAAAAATTGTCTAAAGTTGTCCATTCGGCATCCGTGGGCACATGGTATCCTGCTGGTGCCAAGCCTCTTGGGTCGTTTACCGCATACCAATTGTACAACTTGCCGTATTTGGTGCCATTTTTTGCATCGTTGTCGTAATAACACCACGCCGGTTGTTTATTTTCACCAGCGGCCTCCCATTCCGCATCACTTGTGACTTGAGGGATTGCATCGCCGTTTCGGAAGGTGCTCACATTCAAATTGGCCGCCATCCATACTTGAGCCCCAATGGTTACGGTTTTGTAGGGTCCTGAAGGGGTGGTAGAGGCGGGTGTTGGTGTTGTTGCAACAACGGGCTTTACCGGTGGTTTTAGTTTAAGCAATTCCGCATTTACCAAGGTTAAGCTGTCTTGCTTTACCTTTAATTGTGCCTGCAAGGCCTGCAGTTCTTGTTGTTTTCTCGCTGTTGCGGCTTTGTTGGTTTGCACATCCGACGTTAAGGTACTCACTTGGGCATTCAAAGATGTAATTTGGGCAGTATAGTCAACTATTTTCGCATTGAGTTGGGTTATAGAATTTTCCAAGCTTGTTATTTTCAGAGCATTGCTGTTGCGTTCGGCGCGTAATACACTGTTGAGGCTGTCCACGCGCAGCGTTAATTGTTCAATCTGTTCTTTTTTGGATTGGGAAAATACCAAACCAACATAAAGTAGCAGGGCAAATGATAAGGGAAGTTTCATTGTTTTGTGTTTTTAAATCCAGGTCCTAAGGTAATAATTAATTTATGCATTTACGCACCCGCACCCTAGGCGAAGAGGGAGGTGACTATATTTCTATTCTACATCATCCCCCTTAGTCCCCCTTCAAAGGGGGAGGAAGAGTTTGTTTCCCACAACTCACCCTTCGATACGTCCTTCGGACTACTCAGGGTGCGTGTAAGTGGCAAAAATTTCGAGCATTACTCTTGAAAATTGAGCGTTTCGCTGATTATTGATTTTTTGTGAGTGCGCCTAGGCGAAGAGGGAGGTGACTGTATTTCTATTCTACATCATCCCCCTTAGTCCCCCTTCTTCGCCGCGGCGAAGGGGGAGGAAGAGTTTAAGACGGAAAGACTTTAAGATAGAAAGACTTTAGGATATTAAGACATGAGGCAGGGGGAGGATACTTTTGTTTCCTCCTTCTCCGCCACGGCGGAGGGGGAGGAAGATTTTGTTTCCCACAACTCACCCTTCGATACGTCCTTCGGACTACTCAGGGTGCGTGTAAGTGGCAAAAATTTCTATGGGTGCGCCCTTCGTTCCGCCAAGTCGGACTCAGAGAACTCACCAGACATAAATTATTTTTTGATTCAATGCGGTCCCTGAGTAGTCCGAAGGACGTATCTCCGCCAAGGCGGAGGGCCGCTTTCCAGGCAATTGCATCCTAAAATCCAATAAGATATTAAGATATTAAGATATTAAGAGAATACAAAGTCCAAACGTCCTAGAGTAATAAAATCCTAAAGTCCTTTTATCCTGAAGTCCTAATATCCTAACGTCCTAATATTTATTACATTTGAAAAAAAACTTCATGTCAATTTCCTCGATAGCCTCCCATTTCCAAGAAGCCGAATCCGTACTGAAGCAATTTCAAACGGAGGATAATTTCAAAAAAATCGAGCAGGCCATTGATTGGATGTCGGAAGCCATTCAAGGCGGTGGTAAAATCATTTCTTGCGGGAATGGAGGTTCCATGTGCGATGCGATGCATTTCGCAGAGGAGCTCAGTGGAAGATACAGAAACAATCGCAAAGCGCTCGCCGCGATTTCCATTTCGGACCCTTCCCATTTAAGTTGCGTGGCCAACGACTACGGCTATGAGTTTGTATTCTCCCGCTTCATTGAAGGATTAGGCAATTCAGGCGATGTACTGTTGGGGATTTCCACGTCGGGTAACTCAACCAATGTAATTCATGCCGTGGCTGCAGCCAAAGAAAAAGGAATGAAAACGATCATACTCACAGGGAAAGATGGCGGACAATTGGCCTCATTGGCGGATCTTGAGATTCGTGCGCCACACAGTACATACGCCGACCGTGCGCAAGAGATTCACATCAAAGTGATTCATGCCTTTATCGACGGGATTGAACGGAAATTAGGATTGTAATAAGCGCTTATCCAAGTTAAAGGGGAACTAAGGTCTAATGACTCGGACTTAGGGGATGATCTCTTCACAGAATAAATACAATAGGTGTCACCATCCTCTATCCATTCTCCGAGGAGGGAAGTTTGATTTCTAATCCCGCTAATCGAGTGGGCGGCGAAGGCGATTGTATCGATCATTCACGGCTGCAGAGAAGGAGTTCGATAAACAATATATCAACAAATAAAAGCATCTATTATTTTTCTTTTGTCTTGATATTTCGAGTACCTCAACACAAGTAAAAAAGAAACAAAAAATCTATCGCGACGAGTTTTATATTGGTGCGCCCTTCGATACGTCCGACGTTTCGGACTACTCAGGGACCGCACCTGTTATATTGCAAATAAATTAAAGCGTTTCCTGAGCTTGTCGAAGGACGCTCCACTTGCTAGAAAAACAATCGCTTGGAAATACAAACAGCAAACTCCAGAAATGGTAATAGAGATAATTAAGCATATAGCAAAGCAAACTGAAAAATTCTTTCCCGAGGGATTGGAAATCCCTCGGGAAAATAAAATAATCCCCTTTTACTTCGCTCAGCGTAAAATTGTCAAATTGACAAATAGTCAAATAAATTAAATACAATCAATCCCTGAGGCAACGAACTGAAAACCCTTCTTCCTTAAAGTTGTTGTCTCTGAAAAGGAAGCCATAGTTGTGGAACAAATAACGGAGGCATGCGTCGACTGTACTGGACTCTGAAGCACTCCACCAGTAACCGTTGCTACCACGGCCATTGAATGGACCATAGTAGTAGCGGTAGCCGCCCGGAAGACCTGAAAAACCGGATGAATTTGTCCCATTACCTGAACCTGGATCATTTATTTCACGCGTGTCTTTGCATGTATGGCACGAATTCTTTCTGCGATATTCCTCATTCCAAGAAGCACATTTAGGACAATTTTTTGTACCATCTTCCCAACCGCTGGTTGTTTTCATTTTTTTACCTGCTACATCTTCGCCACCCAAATAATCAGTAAGAACGGTCCATTCCGCATCCGTAGGAATATGATAGCCCTCTGGCGCTAAGCCCCTAGGGTCGTTAACCGCATACCAATTGTACAATTTACCGTATTTAGTGCCATTTTTTGGATCATTGTCGTAATAACACCAGGCGGGTTGCTTGTTTTCTCCCGCAGCTCTCCATGCTTCATCCGTACTTGCTTGGGGAATTACGTCCCCATTGCGAAATGTAGAAACATCCAAATTCTTCGTCATCCACACTTGTGTGCCAATGCTCACCGTTTTAAAAGGCCCTTTACTCACCACCGGTGTTGAAGCAATTGGAACCTGTTTGGGCGGTGGTTGAAGGGCTAGCATTTCTTTTCTAAGCGTTTCCATCGAATCTGTTTTCTGCTTAATTTCCGCCTGAAGCTTGCTGATTTGTTGCTTACAATTATCCAGATTTGCTTTCGAATTTTTTAACTGAGTTTCTACTAGGACAAGATTGTTGTTAAGGCTAATCACTTCTGCATCCAATACACTAATTTTATGGGTTAACCCATTGATTTCATCGCTTTTGCTATTACTTAACGTTTTTTCTTTTTCTAAAACGGTTTGCAAACTATCCACCCTCATGTTGAGCTGTATAATTTGCTCCTTTTTAGATTGCGCAAAGATTACCTGAACCGTTAATATGAAAATGAAACTCCAAAATATCTTCATCACATTATTTTTGTTTAAAATTAAAAAGTTTTGCTCAACATAGTACGCTACATTACAATTTCATCCTATTCGCCGGCCCGCCAAACGAACATCAACGATACACTCCTTAAAAATCCGTTGCCTTCGCTTGGCGACAAAGTCATAAACGGAATCGCGCAGCCCACGAGGAAAAAGCCATCCCAAGCGCAGCACGAACACGTATCCCTTTAAAAAAGGCAACAGCTTCAAGACCGCCGTGGATTTACTGTACAGTTGATTTCCATCGAAAAAATATACGGTATCCTCTTCCCTTTTATATAACGTATGCTTACTAAGAAATTCGTTAGCTGCTGCTGTATCCAAGGCCGAAAATAAGATCTTGGAATCTTTCTCATGGTTTAAGATAAAGGTCACCACCCGATTGCACAAGGGACAATCGCCATCATAAAAAAGTATCGCTTGCTTAGATAACATTTCGTACGCCATACCATGAAAATTCTTCGCCGGAAACCAAAGCGATTTCAGCCTCGGGAAAGATCCTTTGAAAATAAGCAAAATCAGCCTCCTTGAACGGATAAGGTTCGGTGCTCAACAAAACCACTTCCGGCTGGCAGTTTTCCAAAGCATCTAGCATGGGATACCGCGATTCATGAACGCAATTTTGATACCCTACCGCCTCCATGTAGGCATCAATGTAGGTTTCTTTTCCCACCACCATGACGGGGTCTTTCCATATCACATACAGCGCTTTTTTGCCAGCTCCTTGGTTGCTGTACTCCTTGAAATATCCTTTCCATTGTTCGATAATTTCAGCTCCTTTATCTCGACAGCCTACGATATCGGCAACACTCGCTAAAAATTCGTACATATCCTCGATGGAATTCACATCGCTCATCCAAACGGGGGCTATTTCTCGTAAGCGTTCGATATCCTCCACCCTGTTTTCTTCTTTATTTCCAATAATTAAATCAGGAACTAAATTTTGGATTTTCTCAAAATCAGGAGTTTTGGTGCCCCCTACCCTCGGTTTCGACTTAAACCACGCTTCCGGATAGATGCAAAACTTCGTAATACCAACGACACGTTCCTCTAGACCGAGCGCGAAAAGGTATTCGGTAATCGACGGCACGAGGGAAACGATGCGTTGGGGTAAGCTCGTTACCGAAACTTCACGTCCCATTTGATCCCTGAACGTTTTCATCAGGCCATGGCCGAAATGATGTCGTAACGCGTTACAATGTGCGATTTTCCTCCTTCGAGTTCCACCAAAACTGCCGGAGTGTCTTTGTTAATCAACTTGCAAAGATCCTCCAAAGAAGTTTGGGCTTGCACTACCGGGAAGGGAACCCCCATCACCGATGAAATGGAAGCATCGCGCAACGCAGGTTGATCCACCAACAATTGATACACGTGGCTATCGTTCACCGAACCAACGATTTTACCGTCTTTCATTACGGGTATCTGCGAAATTCCATAGGTACGCATTTTAGCAATGGCATGTGAAACCAATTCCTCCGCATAGACCGTAACCAAAGGCTTATCCTTGTGCTTGGCGACCAATTCACCTGCAGTCAACACTTTTTCCTCCAAAAAGCCCCTCTCGCGCATCCACTCGTCGTTGAAAATCTTCCCCACATAGCGGCTGCCGTGGTCGTGAAAAAGTACAACCACCACGTCGTCTTTGGTGAGTTGTCCGCTCAATTGAAGAACCCCTTTAATCGCAGCTCCTGCAGAATTCCCAACGAAAATACCTTCTTCGCGTGCCAATTTACGGGTGTAAACGGCTGCATCTTTGTCGGTGACTTTTTCAAACAAATCGATCACGTCAAAATCGACATTGGCCGGCAAAATATCTTCCCCGATTCCTTCGGTGATGTACGGATAGATTTCGTTCTCGTCAAATATTCCCGTTTCTTTATACTTCTTGAACACCGAACCGTAGGTGTCAATTCCCCAAATCTTGATGTTGGGATTCTTTTCTTTCAAGTATTTTCCAACCCCCGAAATCGTACCCCCCGTTCCCACTCCTACCACAAAATGTGTGATTTTTCCTTCGGTTTGTTCCCAAATTTCTGGTCCGGTTTGTTCGTAATGTGCCGTACGATTCGATAAATTATCGTACTGGTTAACATACCAAGAATTAGGAATCTCGGTGGCGAGCCTTCGAGAAACGGAATAGTATGAACGTGGATCGGTCGGTTCGACGGCCGTTGGGCAAACCACGACCTCGGCGCCAACTGCACGTAGGATGTCCATTTTTTCCTTCGATTGCTTATCGTTCAGAACACAAATGAGTTTATATCCTTTGATGATGCATGCGAGGGCTAATCCCATTCCGGTGTTACCAGATGTACCTTCAATGACCGTTCCTCCGGGTTTGATCAATCCTGCTTTTTCCGCATCTTCGACCATTTTAACGGCCATTCGATCCTTGACCGAATTTCCAGGATTGGTGGTTTCCACTTTTGCCAAGACCAATGCGGGAACGTCTTTAGCTAATTGGTTGATTTTAATCAGCGGTGTGTTGCCAATGGTCTCGAGCACATTATTAAAAACTCTCATGGGTGTATTTTTCACAAAATTAGCAATAAAAGGAACGCGCAGCCTTTCGTAAAATCAAGGATTTTAGCGTATTTTTGCACATGCAATTTCAACGAAAAGTAGCGGTTTACACCCTCGGGTGCAAATTGAATTTTTCTGAATCTTCCACCTTAGCTAGAAGCTTTGAAGAGGCCGGTTACGCTCGCGTGGACTTCGAAGATGCACCCGACGTATTTGTTATTAACACCTGCTCCGTTACCGAAAATGCCGATAAAAAATGCAAGCAACTCGTCCGAAAAGCCAAGGAAATTAATCCCAGCGGATACGTGGCCATCGTGGGGTGTTATGCCCAACTAAAACCTGAAGAGATTGCCAAAATCCCAGGCGTCAACATGGTATTAGGGGCGAATGAAAAGTTCAAACTTGTGGAGGAAGTCGAGGCCAATTTCGGCCTGGAGCAACAAGTCGTAAAAAACGAAAGCATCAAACACGCTTTGACCTTCCACCCGTCGTTCAGCGCTGGTGACCGCACCCGAAGTTTTTTAAAAATTCAAGACGGATGCGATTATTTTTGCACCTTCTGCACCATTCCTTTGGCGCGTGGCAAGAGCCGAAACGCTTCTATTGCGGAAACCCTACAAGAAGCCAAGAAATTGGTGGACAGCCCGGTTCGAGAAGTGGTCCTTACCGGGGTAAACATCGGAGATTTTGGTCAAGGAGGTAATGAAACTTTTTTTCAATTGATTCAAGCATTGGATACCCTTGAAGGGATTGATCGGTTTCGCATTTCCTCCATCGAACCCAACTTGCTTTCCAATGAAATCATTGATTTTTGCCTGAATAAAAGTAAGCGCTTCATGCCACATTTTCACATTCCGCTGCAATCGGGAAGTGACCGTATACTAAAGCTGATGCGCCGAAAATACGACCGAACCCTGTTTCAAAACCGCGTAGAACATATCAAAGGTATCAATCCGGACTGTTGCATTGGCGTTGACGTAATCGTAGGTTTCCCTGGGGAAAGCGATGAGGACTTCCAAGAAACGATGGATTTCTTGCATTCGCTCGACATATCCTATCTGCACGTCTTTACCTACTCGGAACGCGCCAATACCACCGCGGTTAAATTGGGCGATCCTGTTCCAATGCATGTTAGGAAAGACCGCAGCAAGCAATTGCATTGGCTCAGCGACCGTAAAAAACAACAATTTTACCATTCGCAGTTGGGAAAAAGTAAGAACGTGCTTTTTGAGCAGGAAGAAGACGAGGGTAAAATGTACGGTTTTACCGAAAACTACCTTAAGGTGGAGAGGCCTTTTGACGCAAGCTTGGTCAATCAACTTGTCCCGGTTCGTGTCGATCAAATGACCTTGGACCAAACCGTAAAAGCAACCATAGAACAATAATTGAATACGATGAATAGAGTGTATATTACACGAAGAGAAACCTTCAATGCCGCGCACAAATTATGGCAACCCAATTGGAGCGACGAAAAAAACCAAGAAGTGTTTGGCGCCTGTTCGAATAAAAACTGGCACGGTCACAACTTCACCTTGTTCGTTACCGTAAGCGGCGTACCGGACGAAGCAACAGGATTTGTCATGAATCTGAAAGACCTAAGCACGCTGATACGAAGGGAAGTAATCGACCATCTCGACCACAAAAACCTGAATTTGGACGTTCCTTTTTTAACCGGCATAATGGCTTCTACTGAAAACTTAGCCATCGCTATTTGGAATATCCTCTCCCCAAAAATCGCGGGTTTCGGGGCAGAATTGGAAAAAATCAAGTTGGTGGAAACGGAAAATAATTTCGTGGAATACTACGGCGAAAAAAAACCTTTTTAACGTAATCACGTTCGAACCTCAAAACTATACTTTTGGACGCTAAAGATCTCACCCAGCATTACAAAGCACTCATTGACGGAATTGGAGAAGACTCCAACCGAGAAGGATTGCTTAAAACGCCCGAGCGTGCTGCGAAAGCATTGCAATTCTTAACGCAAGGCTACGAATCCATACCTGATGAGCTTATAGAACAGGCCATTTTTCAAGAGGAATATTCGGAAATGGTCATTGTTAAAGACATCGAAGTGTATTCGTTGTGCGAGCATCATTTACTGCCGTTTTTCGGAAAAGCGCATGTTGCCTACATCCCGAGCGGGAAGATTGTGGGCCTGAGTAAAATCCCTCGCGTGGTGGATGCCTATGCCCGCAGGTTGCAGGTTCAAGAGCGCCTTACCATCGAAATACGGGATTGCATCCAGCGCACCTTGAATCCCAAAGGTGTGGCAGTAGTTTTGGAATGCAACCACATGTGCATGCAAATGCGCGGAGTGCAAAAACAAAATTCGAGCACAACCACCAGTGCCTTCACCGGAATTTTTTTGAGCAACGAAGCAACAAGAAAAGAATTTATTAACTTAGCAACGAAATAAAAAAAGCCTTATGCAAGAATATTCTAACAACTCGTATCAAGCCAGTGTAGCGAGTAATTTCATTCGCTCGGTTTACACCTATATGTTTCTCGCCTTGGCAATTTCTGGAGTCATTGCCTATGCCATCGGAAGCAATCCAGCAACCTTTATGAGTTTATTTATGACCTCCACTGGTGGTGTTTCTATTCTCTTTTGGGTAGTCATGTTGGCACCTATTGGTATTTCCATTTTAATTAGCCGAGGTTTAGAGCGTTTTTCTCAAGAAATGTTGTTGTTTTTATTTGTAGTGTACTCTGCGTTAATGGGATGTACTTTGAGTTCCATTTTCGTCGTGTATGAGATGCATTCTATCGCCTTCACCTTCTTCGTGGCTTCAGGAGCTTTTGCTGGAATGGCCATTTTGGGATATACTACCAAAACCGACCTTACCAAATTTGGAAGCCTCCTCTACATGGTATTGATTGGAATGATCATCGGTGGAATTGTCAATTATTTCATTGGCAATGGAATGTTTGACTTCATTTTAACCATTGTAGGCGTATTCGTTTTTACAGGTTTAATTGCTTACCAAATGCAACAACTGAAGAACGTTGCTTTTTCCCCTGAGTTCAATGACCAAACAAGAAATAAACTGGCGCTGGTTGGAGGACTTCAATTGTACATCCTATTCGTGAATCTATTCTTAACCCTGCTCCGATTATTGGGAGGAAGAGACTAATTTTTAAAAACCATCACTATGTCCGATAATTTCCTTTCTAAAAAGATTTTTGATAAAGCTACCGCCCCTTTAGCCATTATATATGTCGTTGTTTTACTTTCGATTATTTTTGGCATCATTTGTTTTGGCTAATCTTTAACAAGAAACCAACCCATGTTGGTTGACACGCTTTTCTCGACCTACATCAAATACCGTCTTAAAAGGATCGAGGTTTATCGTGATTTTCCTAGAGTTTGCCAGGAAAAAGTTTTTCAATATATAATTCGATCGGGCCAAAGAACCAATTTTGGTAAGGTTCATGGTTTCGGGCAAGTAACAGACTACACAAAATTTAAGGAAAATGTTCCACTTCAGGATTACGATTCCTTGGAGCCGTACATCTTACAAGCCATACATGGCGCCAAAGATGTCTTATGGCC
>Ga0078894_10004788_pt1 | contig 10384 bp, 7 predicted proteins | sample LauGreSu1BDMLBSD_2_FD_67506 | JGI IMG/M metagenome (GOLD analysis project Ga0078894, IMG submission 67506) | Freshwater lake microbial communities from Lake Michigan, USA - Su13.BD.MLB.SD (version 4) (version 4) | ecosystem: Environmental > Aquatic > Freshwater > Lake | place: Lake Michigan, USA... | reverse complement strand
TGGTGGCAGGCCCACTGCTTACCGCCCCACCTTTGGTCCCCAGGCCTATCGACACCAGTGACTAACCTCACTCTCTCAAACTTGGCAGCTATTGCAGCCGTACTGTCAGTAGAGCGGTCATCCACAATAATAATCTCGTAGTCTGGATAGTCTAACACCGCCAGCGATGCGAGTAGGCGCGGCAGATTTGCCTCTTCGTTCCGCGCTGGAACGATGACCGACACGCGCGGCCACGCGCCCAGCTCTGACTGCTCTGACTGCTCTGACTGCTTTCGGTATGGCAACTTCTTGCGAACTAAGTCACGCCACGGCACTAGTCGCGTCATAAATAGGCCTAGTCCGAGCGCCGGCACTAGCCAAGATGAATGATCCATCAATTTGCCTTCTGTCCCTCAATCGGGCCGATTGCACTGGCAAGATTACCGATCCGTACAATCTGGTGCTTGCGCACAGCAATCTCGTAGCCCTCTTGATCATATTGCCTAGCTTGAAACTGAATCCACCTACTGCTCTGATCGCGCCAAAAAACCACTTGGCGACCATCGCGGCATTGGACCCATGTTTCATCGCCACGATTCTGTTTCGCTGTCATAAAACACGAGTACTTCTCAGATAGCACTTTCACCATCACCCAGTACAGCCTGTTATAATCGGGAATGGTGCGACGCCGGGCCACAAAGGCCTTAGCCGACCCGACGTAGCCATAGACACCACCCTCGTAGAGCTCAGGCGTCTCAATCGGTGCCGGCACCGACCTTTTGGCAGGTCCGTTGACCAGAGCGTTATAGAGCGGGCGATCAGGGCTCACGTGGCCTAGAAAGTCATGCCAGTTGGGCTTAAGCTTGAGGTCCTCGTCACTAAGATCCTCGGCGTCGCCCTCGACCCTTGGCGAGACACAACCATGGGCGCATAGGGCCGATAGGAGCACAACGGAAGCCCCTACCAAGTTTCGCCTAAGGACGAGACCAAGCCTAACTTTGGTTAGTTTCCATTGCAGGTACTTCATGATGCCTGATGATCTCCCTTCTCCTGGGTTTGATCCCAGCTGAAGGCAAACTCACAAAGATACTGCACGAGCATCTCACTCTGCCTAGTGCTTAGGTTCGAGATAAAGACACCGTGCACGAATTCATTACCCTCGGCATATCCCCACCTAACCTCACCGTGAAGTAGCCGCATACCTTCTTTGGCCAATAGATCCTGTAGCTTCCCGGTAGGACTATCGAGACTAATCGCCATGCGAGTGCCACGCACCAGCAACTTTTTAAGCCTGATACTGAAGCCCGAGTAGGAGAAGTTGACGAGTTCAGCTTGTCCAAAGTCACAGCTGACTGTGATCCGGTCCGGGTCGTTGACTGGCCAGCGCCTATCGTTACGATTGATGTTGGCAGATTTACGAAAGCCTTCAATCGCTACGCGACGCATATCGGGCTTATCATAGAGCGGATCGTACTCGTAGGCTTCCACCAACTCAGAGTGATGCTTGATACGAATCTGACGCTTAGTCACTGCGGTGATGGGAAAGGGTCCGTTCTTCACCAGATCGTATGTGGTGGCACCGACCAGTACCGAGTGCATTTCGCAGGCACCCTCGAGGCGCTTAGCAAAGTTTACGCCGTTACCGACAACTGTGAAGTCAATTCGGTTCTGGGATCCTAGATCTCCTAGGTAGCACGACGCAGTATTGATACCTATACGCAGCGGGTACACTGGGTCACCAGAATTTGCGGCGTCAATGTTACGCTTGACGTTATCGGCTTGGATCTTCATGGCACAGCGCAGAGCCTTCTCGGCATGATCAGGAGAGCTTGCGTCGGCATCAAACCTGTAACCAAAGTAGCATAGAAGCCCGTCGCCCAAGGTTTTATCAATCACGCCACCAAACTCGTGGACTGCTTGACCTAGCGACGACAGCATCGCTTTTAGCTGCTCAAAGGCTATACGTGGCATCATGTTTTCTGCCAGGCGAGAGAACCCTACCACGTCGATAAACATCAACGTCACGACCCGCTCGCGTGCTTCGAAAGAAATCGCTTCTGGCGTTCTTAAAAGATGCTGAAGCTCGCCTGGTGCCACGGCCCCCTCGAGAGCCTGCCTTAGCCCTTCGGTGCGACGCTCAAATATGCGGGTCTTTTCTGCGAATATCGTAATTGCGTTACCTATAAATCCCGCCAAGGGGAATATCCAGGGGATGACGATATTGTAAGAGGAAAATAGGTACTGACTAAATACTAAGGCAGAGGTGCAAAAGAAGATAAACACAAGCCAAAACGGGGTTGCAAACAGGTACATTCCGACAAGCCCACCAGTCATAGTAAATACAGTGCTGAGAGCAACGCCTCCCATGAGAGGCTTTAGCCACTCCCCTGTCACCACGCTGTTGAACATTGCCACCTGGAGATAACCACCGGGCAAGTTACCAAATGGAGTCTCATGAAAATCGACGTTTCCAGTAAACATCAGCGGCAAAAGTATGACGACGTCACCTGGCTGAATCAGTGATGAAGGGCGCCCCTCTTCGGCGAGATTTACCAGCCCAAGCATCGATTTAGTCTTGGACATGATTTCCCGTGGATGAGGCAAGTTAACAACAACCTGGCCCTCGGGATTCAGCGGAACCAGGGTGCCATTAAGGTAGAATCTTCCATCTACAATCTTGCGCTCCTTAGCTGCATAGATCGACATGTGTCCCAACGCCGAGCCTTGACTGAGTCTCACTAAGGGTGACACCAAACCGTCGTCATTGTAAATCAAGTGACCGATATAGCTTAGCGAAGGTCGCAAAACGTTAGCAGGTCCAAAACCAAACCAACTGCGACGATCTGTCAAAGGGGGCAGGACGTCGTCGCTAAACTCGGCTCCCACCTCTTTACCGAGCATTTTGGCTAAGGAATACTCAACACGATCAGTTTCAAGCTTCTCTCGGTATTTAATGGGAAACGGAGTGAAAAAGGCACCGACCCCGACGTCCACCTCGTTTGCTCGGGCTTGATCCAGTGCGGCACGAAATTTCCCGCTCTGATCTACCGCTAGGGTAAACATCTGATCGATAAAGATGGCTGATGGGCGATTCCTTACGATTAAATTGATGAGCTCCGCCCATTTATCGAGTGTGAGCATGGTCGAGCCAACCTGCCCAACGGTAGAGTCATCTACCGCATATATTTTGATCCTATCGCTGATCTGTACCGATTTTCCAAGCATGTGGCGGACACGGAAATCTATGGGTCTAGCAAATCTTGATTCGAAATAAGCCCCGACCGGCGATTCTTGCGTACCGATGATCAAAGCTAGCCAGACGAGCGAAGCCACGGCAAACCAACGCCAGCTGACGCTAGACTTTTGTAGATGATGCTCAGTTGGGTGCGACCGGTTCATAGACCCCCTCGCTCAACCAAGCTATCGGCACCTTACACGTCAGCCTGAAGCCGCCGCTGTCGCGACTGGATAAAAGCCCCACAGTATGCGGCGAACTTCACGACAAATTTTTAAAATCTTGGCCCTAAATCCCAATAACGCCAAAAAGCGGCAGGAGGAGACGATGATCGCCTAACCAGTTGGCAAAATGCAAATGGGGCAGCAAAACTTCTTTGGGCTGATGACCAACGGCCGTCCCGACCAGATTGAGCATCTGTAAATCGTTAGCCCCGTCGCCCACTGCAGCTGCATCCTCAAGACCAATGCCGAGACGCCGGCATGTGGCGGCCACAAAGTCCCGCTTGCCACGGGCATCAACGATGTCACCACTGAGACCACCGGTCAATCGACCATCGCGGATGTCAAAGCGATTAGCATGATAACCATCGAACCCAACTTCAGCCGCGACATGACTCGCTAGCTCCACAAAGCCACCTGACACCATAAAGCACGGTATTTTGGCAGCGTGGCAGCCCGCCACCAGCGACTTGATACCCGGCATAAGCGTGAGCCTACCGGCTAGCTCACCAAATGCGGATACGTCGAGACCCCTTAGTAACGACACACGCTCACGCAGGGCGGCGGCAAAGTCGAGACTTCCGGCCATGGCTCTCTCGGTGATCTCATGGACCTCTTTCTCGACGCCGGCGAAGGCAGCAAGAGCGACCAAGGATTCCTCGCGGATCACCGTGGCATCCATATCGAAAAAAACTGCGCGAGGAGAAGGCCTGATGCAGTAGCCGATCGTATGTCTCTCGGCCATTAAATCGGCGCAAATATTCCTGATGCGCTCCGACTCGAGAGCAGGTACCTGCGTCAGCTTAGCTACGCACGAGACCGGGCGCCTGCCGCCCTCGGCCGGTAGGGCTAAATCCTTAAGTGGCAAAATATCGCTAATCGCTGTTGGCGCCGGTGACTCGCTCACCACGCGCATGCACTCAACTTGATTCACTGGTCATCCTAGGTAGCTACATGGCTGATAGCAAATAGTTCGCCCACTCTACCCCAGAATCCTGACTTAAGCACGCAATGAGCTCGCGCCAAGACGGTCGCTTAGGCACCTTTCGTAGCACCATACCAGCATCCGACAAGGTCAGCGAGCCTTTGCGACGGTTGCAATCATGACAGGCAGCCACGACGTTGTCCCAGGTGGTTTTGCCCCCTTTAGACTTGGGGATGATGTGGTCCACCGAAATCTGCGAGCCGCGACACTTGAGCCCGCAGTACTGACACTGATGTAGGTCGCGCAGGAGTATATTCTTCCGTGTACAACGAACACGCCCAAAGTAACTGACTGCGCTCACGTACCGCACCAACCTCACGACACTTGGTAGCGGCATACTCGTTGACACCGATCTCACAACCTTATCGTAGCGAGCGACGATCTCGGCTTTCCTAGCCACAACGAGACAAAGAGCCCTCTGCCAGCTGATTAGCTGCATGGGCTCGTATCCTGCATTGAGTACTAAAGTTCGCATAGTCTTCTCGGTCTATCAGGCAGTTGCTCAGTTGCTCACTTTCCTGGTTATGGTCTACCCCAAGTCCTCACTTGCTCTTGTCGGCAAAGCCATGGAAGACTTTAGGTTATTTATAATGACTTAATTTAAGCCAAACAAATCAGATACTTATTTGAAGCCCTCATACAGCCAATTTAGTGAGCCAAAGCAACAAATTCTAATCCGTGCACAATCCCCCTTACTCACTTAGTCCATTTCTTGTGCACCCCCTGCCTAAAGTTAGGACATAAGGCCACCGATACAAGGCCTGCGGCTAGGTGAAAGACCAAACCCTGTCGCGTCGTAGTCGCAGGGATCTAACGGGTTTCAAAGAAAGTTTCGCCACTAAATAATCCTAGTTTGATTACCACTTCGCCTACTACGTGTCCAATCTCATCTTGGCCCAGTTCATGCACCGTAACTTGAACCGTTGTAGCTTCGATCCATGGTAGGAGATTTCTATGCTCAAGAGTCCGCTTCTTCTAAGTGTCGCCATTGGCATGACGGCCTGTGTGCCGAAGAAACCCGGTGCTAGCGTTGCCAAGAACCAGTCCGCGGAGGTTCCCGTAAGGCTCGGTCTTGGCTATGACACCGAAATGATGCGAAATAAGGACGAGTGCATAACCTTTAAAAAAGAATCACTCGGCGGCTCTGGCGTGAACATGACCTTTGAGCGCGTAGAATCTCTAGAGAGCAAGATGTCGAGCCTAGGCTTCAGCTCGTCCATCGCCCTTTCTTATTCGCTCGCGACGGGCAAGGCCTCAGCAGACTTTGCTTCGTCTTTAAAAGAGACTGCCTACTCGGCCACTTATCTTCTCGACTTCAGCGCTATGAAAGGTTCTTACCAAGCATTGAATGTTGAAGTGGCGAAAAAGACTGACACCCCGCAAGAGTTCCGCAAACAATGCGGTGACCGCTACGTGAGTCAGGTGACCGAAGGTGGGCGTCTTTTGGCTGGCGTCACCTTTATGTTTGCCGACAAAGAGAGTAAAGAGTCGTTCAACTCGAGCTTCTCGCTTGCCATCAAGACGATCACGGTTGGCGCGGATGCGCAGGCCAGTGTCTCGAAGGCACTCGAGTTAGCGAGCGAGAAAACAACGTTGAAAATCACCCTGAATCAAAAAGGCGGTGATCCAACGGATCTCAAAAAGTCCTTTGCCAAAGGTGAGGACGTACTGGTCTGTGACCTAAAAAACCGCAACGAATGTAAACAAATTGTTTCGGCACTATTCAACTACGCCATCAACGTGTTCCCCGATTCGGTTGATAAATCACCCTACGTCTACTCGTTCTTAACAGAGTCTTATCCTGGGTTACCCAACCTCACTGATCTCGGAGATGAGACTGTCAAGGCAAACAAATTGGCTACAGCCGAAGCGCTTGAGAAAGCAACTACCAATCGGCTGATTGTTAAGGATCTCATCTCGACCCCTAACGGATACGGTACAGACAGCCGCCGTCAGGAGTTAGAAAAAGTCCTTGGCATTATGAGCGCCAACCACCGAAAGCTTTCTTCAAACATCAAAACCTGCGTCGATGGCGACGGACCGTGTAAGCCTGTGGCTGACCTAGGCCTCGACGACAGCGTAAATGGCCAAGAGTACCTGACACCTGCTGGCGAGCTGATGAAGGCTGGATCCATCGGTGGATCTGGTGGCGGCGAAGTGACACAGACTTGCAAAGACTACCTGACCGGTCTCCACGGCGAAAGCGGCTGGATCCTAGATAGGGCCGGCGCCGTTTGTAGCAACGGCGAGAAGCTAGCGCAGCTTGGTATCAATCAGGCAACTGCCTATGATGTACGCTGCCCGGGAGACGCCGTGGTGGTAGGCATCAAAGGGACCCGCGAGACTTACAAAGGCAAGACAGCCGTAGGCTCCCTAAGCCTAATCTGCGCAACCCAAGCCAACATCAGAGCCGGCAACGGTAACGCGCAGCAGGTAGCAGTGTTCTCGCCAGATGAGCAGGGTCAATCCCTCGAGTACCGCTGCGCGAGCGGCACGGCGGCAAAGGGCATCCTCTTCCGCGCTGGGCACTGGATTGATGCCATTGAACTTCAGTGCATCAAAGTGTTCTGATGTCTCGGCTTTCAGACGTCTTGTGTGATTAGCCGCCGCAGGGAAGACCGCGGTGGCAGTATTAACTGGTTATGTTATTATTTAAATTAGCCACTTAATCAGAATCTATTTATCATTTTATCCAGGTCGAGGTCTGCATGCGTGTTAGCGCCGTATCAAGATCGGATGGTAGATGGCTTCCACTTGCACTGACACTGGCTGCCGCAGTCACTAGTAGTTGCCGCGCAAGTCGGTCAAATTCGGACCCCAAATTTGATTGGGATAATAACCTCCCTCCGCTCACTATGCCGGAGCCGAGCAAAGATAAAGATAAAGACGTAGCCGACTACGATCGCAATTTTTGCAAGGGGATGGATCCTGGCAGCTGCTTTACCCTCCTAATGCGGATCCCGCGTGAGGATCTCATTCAGGACTTAGGTCTCGCAACCCTTGCCGTAGGTGCCGAATCCCGCAGCTTTCGCGCTAAGTTGGAGGAATCCTGCCAAACAGCATGGACAGACTACCGGCAAAAACACCTAGCCTCTGCCCTACGCCCACTAAGAAACAGTTTGGCCCAGAAGATAAAAAAGATGCGCTGCGTCTTTCTCTTCATGGGCGAGGAAGTAGCTCAGGAGAATTTTAAACTAAGTGATAATGAAATCGCTCTGAGCGTGCGCCTGACTAAATTTGATATCAGCGCCAACACCAAGGGAGCGCAGATCCGCGGCATTGGCCTCAACCTGACCAGTATCGATTCCGTAACCGACTACCGCAGCGCCTTCCTCTATAGCGGTGAGGCAGTGCGTAAGGATAACGCCGGCTGGACGATGGCTGAAGGTCTTGGCGTTAACCCCATTAGGTTAAAGGCTCGCCTCGACAAGGACATCAACTGGGCCATCGATCCCGGAGCCATTATTGAGAACCTCGACAAAATCACTCAGACCGAGGCTGGCGCTGACGACCGTGTAAAGTCGTTCCTTGACCAAGCCAAGACCGCACTGACAGCTATCAAGGGTCTAGAAAATCCAGTCCAGTCGTCCATCGCTATCGTGACCATTGGCTACAATGCGGTCCGCGGGCTTTGCGGTGAAGATATGTCCAAGTGCAAAGTGACCAATAGCGACGAGCCGCGCACCCCGTCGATAAAGGATGATCTAAGCGATCTCGTGCCCAGCTCAGAGACCAATGAACTACTGCGGCTGGCAATGATCCGCAGTATCCAAGGCGTCCTCGACAGTGTGCTTACCGATGCAAAGGCAGATCAGCTCAAAGCTAAATTTAATATCAATTAAACGTAGCCTTGATCATGCTGGCAATACTTTAGTTGGAGGATCTACCTAGTGTTTTCAGCGCGTCATCTTTATGTGATCGGAATTATTTTACCTCTAACTGTTATTGGCTGCCGTTCGACTAATTCGTCGCGCGGTAAGGATGTGGTGCCTTTCACTACTGGGGATGTCGAACCAATTTTGGGACAGGGCTATGACTCCCTAGTGCAAGAATTGCGACAGGCCAGCAGTTGCGTCAGCGGTCAAATAGCCAAAGTGGGTACCAATGCCGGGTCGATTAACCTCGGCCAAAACGTTAGCTCCGACAGCATCATGAAAGAGCTATCGGGCGAGGTTAAAGGCACAGCTAAAGTTGCCTTCATGGATGTTGGTGCCGGGGCTGGATTTTACCGGTCTATTAATCGCAGCAAGAGTGCGGCTAATCTGGTTTATGCCGTTCGGATAGACACTGGCAGCGAGCAATTGCGCAGCATCAGTCTAACCGACGCTGCTAAAAGTCTATCAACTGAAGCGATGATGCAGACCTGCGGTGATGACTATGTTATGCAAATCAACCGCGGTGGTATGCTGACCATTACACTGAATCTGGATTTTGCTAACGAGGAAAGTCGTCAAAAATGGCAAAGCCAGCTTAAGCTGACGGGCCCCTGGCCCGAAGTATCCAAAGACCTGATGCGCAAGCTTGAGCAAAAGGGCATGGACGGGACTCTAACGGTCAACGTCACCCAGCTCGGCGGCACGCCTAATCAGTCCTTGATGGCCGTGCGTAGCTGCTCCATGACCAGCGTCGAGGAGTTTAATACTTGCCGTCAGCGCATAGATGATCTGATGAACTACGCCAGCACAGAGTTTCCGCGGCAGGTTGAGAGTCAGCCGGCAGTGCTTAATTACATTACCGCACCGCTGAAAAACCTAGGCGTCAAGGGACTGCCAACTCTCAGCGACGAAATTATTGCCATCCGTTCTGAGCTAGAGAAGATGCGCCAAAATTCGCTGACGCTTGAGTCGGCCCTTAGCCTCGCCAAAGACAAAAACCTTGAGCTCGATTCAGCACTGGCAGGCAGCGTTAAGAGCAATGCCGACCGCATCAAGCAACTTGCCAAGGCATGCTTCAGCTACCAGCTAACCACAGCGGGCGCGGCGGATTTTGGCGCGTGCACCTCGCAGTTTGCTCAACTGAACGGAAGCCTCCAGGATATCAATAGAGCTGCCCTCGATATTAAAGAGCTTGGCATCAACGGCGATAGCCAGATCGGTAATTCGATCGTCAACAGCACCACCAAGACGATCACGGTTGCCTACGCCATCGGCGCAGGCAAAACCTGGGATTACGGCAAAAAAATCCCTGTCGGCGTCGACGGCGTCCCGACTGATGGCAGTGCGGCAACTCTGAGTTCAAACTCGCTCAGCCCGACCGACAAGCTGGGAGCTCTGCTACTGCGCGTTGATCAGACCTATCGTCGCGCCGACAGCGCAGGTCGCGTCGATATCGCTCCGGGTGAATCCATTAGTTTCGTCATGAACGATGGCCTAGGCGACTACGGCGACAATGTTGGGGCCCAGCAAGTCTACTGGCGTTGCGTCAACTGTCGCGATCAAGACGAAAAGCGTCAGACCTACCGCCTCCGCGTTAAGGCCTCTGATCAGGAGGGCGTCGTCTTCAGGAATCCCGACGGGATCACCGCGACCTACCATGTCGCAGCCTACGGAAAGTGGCGCAGTAGCCGATTCGCGGCCTTTTCGAGCCCGCAGGGACTAAACAATGAATGTGGCGGAAGCTGTGCTATGAGCTCAGCACCCAGCCAATCATTGGTCATGGTCCAAGGCACCTACTCCCCAGTACTAGTCGGTAGTCGCGGCAATATTGGCATCAAACCCAGCGAGCCGGCTCGCTTCACATTGAATGATAGCCGTAGCGGCTACGGCGATAATGAAGGCGAAATCGAGATCATTCTGCAATGCGTGAAGTGCAATCTTGCTAGCCATGCGTTGATTCTGGACCCTGAGGAAGACTGAGATTACAGCCAGTTAAGCTGTGATTTGGCGGCAAATCCTGGGCCCCACGGAAAACACCTTGAGTCATCCCTGCAAAAGGATGATGATCAAGGTGTTTTGGCATTTCCCG
>Ga0078894_10004787_pt1 | contig 10385 bp, 11 predicted proteins | sample LauGreSu1BDMLBSD_2_FD_67506 | JGI IMG/M metagenome (GOLD analysis project Ga0078894, IMG submission 67506) | Freshwater lake microbial communities from Lake Michigan, USA - Su13.BD.MLB.SD (version 4) (version 4) | ecosystem: Environmental > Aquatic > Freshwater > Lake | place: Lake Michigan... | reverse complement strand
ACGTCGGTGCGCGTCTGCACTTCCTTGCTGCTGCCGAAACTGCCCACGTTGCGCGGGTTCTGGTAGTGCTCGATGACCTTGTCGCTGTATGCCATGGTTGAATCCTTTCGCGCACCTCAGTGCGTCTGCCACTCGATCTTGCTGATGTCCACGCCTTCCTTGTACAGGTCGAACAGCGGGCTCATCTGGCGCAGGTGATGAACGGCCTTGGTGATCTTCTCGATCGCGTAGTCCACTTCCTCTTCGGTGGTCCAGCGGCCAAGCGACAGGCGCAGGCTGCTGTGGGCCAGCTCGTCGCCCACGCCCAGGCTCTTCAGCACGTAGCTGGGCTCCAGGCTGGCGCTGGTGCAGGCGCTTCCGCTGCTGCAGGCGATGTCCTTGATGCCCATGAGCAGGCTCTCGCCCTCCACGAAGCCGAAGCTGATGTTGGCGATGTTGGGCAGGCGCTTGTCGGCGTGGCCGTTCACCTGCGTCACCTCGATGCGCTTGGCCAGTTCGGTCTCCAGCTTGCGGCGCAGCTTCAGCAGGCGCTCGCCGTCGCGGTCCATCTCGGCCTTGCACAGTTCGCAGGCCTTGCCGAAGCCCACGATGCCGGTCACGTTCAGCGTGCCGCTGCGCATGCCGCGCTCATGGCCGCCGCCGTCGAAGATGGCTTCCAGGCGCACGCGGGGCTTGCGACGGCGCACGTACAGCGCGCCCACGCCCTTGGGACCGTAGATCTTGTGGCCACTCCAGCTGAGCAGGTCGATGTTGTCGCGCTCCACGTCGGTGGGCATCTTGCCCACCCACTGCGTGGCGTCGGTGTGGAAGATCACCTCGCGCTCGTGGCACAGCTTGCCGATCTCGGGCACCTCGTTGATGGTGCCGATCTCGTTGTTGGCCCACATGATGCTCACCAGGATGGTGTCGGGGCGCATGGCCGCCTTCACCATGGCCGCGGTGATGATGCCGTCGGCCTTGGGCTCGAGGAAGGTGACCTCGAAGCCTTCACGCTGCAGTCGCTTGCACGGATCCAGCACGGCCTTGTGCTCGTGCACCGCGGTGATGATGTGGCCACGGTTGGGCTGACCCTCGGGCGCCTTGGCGTACATGTGCGCCGCACCCTTGATGGCCAGATTGTTGCCTTCGGTGGCGCCGCTGGTCCAGATGATTTCCTTGGCGTTGGCGCCGATCAGCGCGGCGGCCTGCTCGCGCGCGGTCTCCACGCCTTCCTCGGCTTCCCAACCGAACTTGTGGTTGCGGCTCGAGCTGTTGCCGTACTTCTCGGTGAAGTAGGGCAGCATGGCCTCCACGACGCGGGGGTCGCAGCGGCCGGTGGCGGCATTGTCCATGTAGATCGGAAGCTTGGGAGCCATGCGTTTCCTCGTGAAAATGAATGCGGAGGCGAGAGCCGGGCCAGTATAGGCACAGCCCCCCTTTCAAGGAAGAGTCGTCCGGGATTCCGGAGGTGCAGGTCCCGAGGGAACTTGGGTGCCAAAACCGCCGCTGAACCCCGTCAGGGCGTGCGGATACGCCTGGAGAACCCGGCGTCGTCCTCCACGCTGCGGGCCCGGTCGTTGATGAAGCAGCGCTGGCGCAGTTCGGGCAGCGGAATCGAGTTCTCGATGGTGCCGCGCTCATACATCACCTCATGCAGGTGGCCGTTCACCACCCAGCGCCAGTCGAAGCGCGCGTTGGGGGTGGCCACGCGGCGCGACTGGCCGATCAGCGTGGTGGTGCAGTTGTCGGTGAGCGCGTTGTACCACTGCGGATGCTCGCGCAGGTCGGTGGCCGCACGCAGGTACTCCACGAACACGGCCTTGGCCGCATCCAGCGGCACCGCCAGCGGATACAGATACACCTGCTCGCCGCGGAAGTTGGTGCGCAACTTCACCAGATCGGTCTCGTCGGCGAATACATACGCCAATTCGTACTGCCGGAAGAAGCCGCGCAATGCGTCGTAGGTCTCTCCCTGCTCGCGGCGCGTCTCCACCGACAGGCACACATGGCGGCCATCGTCGAAGCCGAAGCTGAGCATGGTGTGCGCGATGTTGGGACTGCCCCAGAACACGTGGAACAGGTCCACGCCCGTCATGTGCGACAGGTCGAATGTGTCGTCGTGATGTGCCACGGTGTAGTCCGTCTCACTGCGATAGGTGCAGCTGCGGATGTTGTGGATGGTCACGCGGTCACCGTTGAACTCGGCCCACGGCAGCACTGCCATGTCGCGGGTCCAGGTGCGATCGTTCGAGGCCGCTTGCGCGAAGAACACGGCCAATCCCAGCGCAAAAACGCCACCGCCCCATGCCACGCGGCGCGCCCACGAACGCGAGCGCCACAGTGCCACCACGGCCACCACCAGCACCGCCAGCGCGGCCGCCTGCTGCACCACGCTGGGCGCCGGCAGACAGAAGTCCATCACCAGCGCGCTCCACGCGGCCAGGATCAGCAGCACCACCGCAAGCACCGCGCCCGCGATCCATCGCAGCCACCAGCCAAGTGTGGTGGTGGCGCGTGCCGGGGTTGCCGAAGGCGTGGCGTCAGGGTGCATGCTGCTGGGTTGCCGCAGGCGTGACAGGTGCGGCGGGCTGCTCGGCGGCGGTCGCCGGCGCGGCCTTGCCCACATCCGCGAAGTAGTCGTTGTTCAGCAACCAGGTGCCGTTCCCGAGCGACTTCAACGGCCGACCGTTGGCGGCGCCCGCGTCGCGACGATCACGCAGCACGGCCACCACATCGCTCATGGCGGCGGGATTGCCGAATACATACGCGTGCGACGATCCGCCACCCTTCACCTGACACTCCACCAGCTGCATCTGCGGCATCTGCTCGATCAGCTTGATCTGTCCGGGCGAGAACGGCATCTGCGACAGCGTGCCGATGCGCGTCTTGCTGGAGAACAGCCAGTTCGAAACGCCGATGGCCTCGTCCTCGGCGGAGAAGTAGATCACGGTGCGCTTGGCCACCGAACCCAGGTTCTCCAGCCAGAAGCGCTGTCCGAACACCTCCAGATCCAGATCGGGGGCTGCCAGCATCAGGGTTTCCAGCTTCAGCGCCTCGTGCGGATCCTTGCCCGCCGCGCGCATCGCGATGTTCAGTTCGCGCAGCGCCGTGGTGGCCACATCGGTGCCGCGGCTGTGCGCGATGATGTGCAGTCGCTCCAGTTCGGGCAGCTCCACCAGCGCCTTGATCATCTCGCGCAGGTGGAAGATGGTGAATTCGCCCGACTCGCGATCGTAGAAGTAGCCGAACGCGCCGCCGAAACCGGCTGGCCACGTGTAGGCGATGAACACGCCCTGCCGCGAGATGCTGTGCCAAAGGATGGCTGAGCGCGCGATCGAGTCGTAGAAGCTGTTGTTGAAGCCGTGCACGTACAGGTACACGTCCTTCTGCTTGGACTGGTCCAGTCGCGACTTCACCATGGCCAGGAAGGCGGCCTTGGTCTTCTCCAGCTCCTCGGCCGCCTCGCGCGTGCGCTTCAGCTTGCCATCCACCACCTGCAGCGACTTGGGCGTGAGCACCACTTCGCCCTTCTGTTCCACCGTGGTCATGTCCAGTTGGTACGACGGATCCTCGGTGCCCTGACCGCTCATGCGCACGAGCTCGTCCCAGCTGGGGGCCGGATCAAGCCGCACCGTGGCGGTGCCGAAGGCCATCGCCGTGGCGCGCCCGAAGCCGTACTCGGGGCCACGCTTGCTGCGTCCCGTCTCCGAGCGGTCGGTCACGTACAGGATCTCCATCTCGGGCTTCTGCTGGTCGGCGGGCAGCGCCTGAAGCGCCTTGGAGCCTGAACCGTCGCGGCTCACGTTGGGCGTGGGCGGCATGCGCTCCAGGCTGCTGCACGCGGCGATCAGCGTGAAACATGCCGCGAGCAGTGCTGCACGCAGCGAGCAGGAAACGGTGGTCGGAGCGATTCGCTTCATGGGGGCGAAGCATAGTGGCGCTTCGATGTGGCGGTGGCCGCGCGGCGCCATGGATTGGTGCATTTGCGCGGCGATTCGTGCTATACCTCGCCACCTATGGCCACGACCCACCTGCCCATCCTGGACTTCATCGCGAGCAACTACCGCAACTTCAACTCGCGCGCCACGCGCGACGCGCTGTATGCCTACTGGGATCACATCCGCGAGGGCGGCCGCATGTACTGGGCGGTGGCGGGAGCCATGAGCAGCGCGCAGCTGGGCATCTCGCTGGCACCGGCCATCCGCGCGGGGCTGGTGCACGGACTCAGCGTGACCGGCGCCAACCTGGAGGAGTCGCTGTTCCGCCTGGTGGCACACCACGGCTACAAGGATTTCCCCGAGTACCGCTACTTCACCAAGCAGGACGACACGCGCATCCTGAAGCAGCGCATGCGCCGCGTGACCGACACCAGCATTCCCGAGGACGAGGCCTTCCGCGCCGTGGAGAAGATCCTGGTGCCCATGTGGAAGCGCGCCACCAAGAACGGCGATCGCCGCTTCTGGCACGAGTACTTCTACGAGCTGGTGCTGTCGATCCCGAAGAGCAAGTACCAGGGCAACCCCGACGAGTGCTGGCTGCTGGCGGCGGCCAAGGCCAAGCTGCCCATGGTGGTGCCGGGCCACGAGGACAGCACCTTCGGCAACATCTTCGCCTCGCACGTGAAGTTCAACGAGTGCAGCGCCAACATCGTGAAGAGCGGCATCGAGTACATGGCCAACCTGTACGACGACTACAAGGCCATGGCCAAGGGCAAGGGCGTGGGCTTCTTCCAGATCGGCGGCGGTATCGCGGGTGATTTCCCAATCTGCGTGGTGCCCAGCATCAAGTACGACCTGCAGGAGACCGCGCGTCCGTGGGCGTATTTCTGCCAGATCAGCGACAGCACCACCAGCTACGGCAGCTACTCGGGCGCCACGCCCAACGAGAAGATCACCTGGGACAAGCTGACCGAGCGCACCCCCATGTTCGTGGTCGAGAGCGATGCCACCATCGTGGCCCCGCTGATGCTGCAGGCGCTGCTGGAGTGCAAGGCCAACCCCAAGGCCGCCGACGCCATCATCAAGGCCAGCCGAGCCGAGACCAAGAAGTCGCTGGCCCGCAGCCGCTGACACGCGAACGATCCGTGTCAACGGTGTCCCTCGGCGGCGCATGACGCGCGTGCCATGGATATCGGGCGATGACGGCGCGTGAATCGTGTCGCAATGTGGCATTCCAGCATCGCGCAGGTTGGCGAACGCGCTTTTCGTGACATGGTGCCGCTGTTCTCTGGCGTTCCCCCCTCGGCTTCGTGCACGGTTCCCCCTTTTATGCATGAAGACGCGGTGTCCAGCTGGAACAACGTGTTGTGTCGTGTTCCCAGTTCCTTCGTTCGGAGTTCCCCTTCATGCATTCCTGCTCGCTGCTCGGCGCTGTTGCGTGCGCGTCGCTGCTTGGCACCATGGCCCACGCGGGCGTGGTGGTGACGCCGAGCCAACTGCTGTGGAATCAGCGCGTGACGAGCGGTGGCGAAATCGTCGGCACGGAAAGCTTCAACTCGTATGTCGGGTACTACGCCGACACGGTCACGGGCGTGGTGGGCGACGTCACATGGACGGCCTCGGCAAGCCCGTCGGGCCTGTCGGCGAGCGGCGGACTCCTGCGCTCTAGTGATGCATTCGCCACGCTGACCTTCACCTTCTCCAAGGCCGTTCGTGGCGTGGCGGGCAACATCTTCGGCACCGACGCGCCCGGCAACGCGGCGCTCTCGATCATTGATGTGTCCGTGACCGGTTGCGCGGCGTACGAGGGCTTCGCCAGCGACGCGGGTGCATTCATCGGCTTCTACTCCAGCAGTGCCAGCATCACGTCGCTCTCGATCACGGTGGCGTCACCGCTGCCCAGCGCCAGCGTCTTCGCCTCCATCGACAATCTGTACCTCGCGGTGCCCTCGCCGGGCGCAGCGGCGTTGGTTGGACTTGCGGGCTTGCTAGCCAAGCGTCGAAGGGTGTGAGACTGCTACCTTTCGCGCACACATGGCCGAATACCGAACCCTTCGCCTCGACTCGTTCAATCTCACCAGCAAGATCGAGATCGACCGCGCAGAGAGCGCGCGCGTGGATGCAGAACTGCACGCCACACGCGCACGCTACGAGTCGCTGCTGTTCGATTCGTTCCCGGGCGCGTACTTCGAGCAATTCCGCGTGGGCGTGTTCGGCGCCACGCACGACGCGCACACGCCCGACGAGGTGGCGTGCATCACGAGCATCACCAGGCGGCTTGGCGAGCAGTACGGCGCCTCCATCGTGACGGGCGGCGGTTCCAGCGGCATGATGCTGGCGGCGGCCGCGGGCCTTGCGGCGGCGAAGGCCGAGGCGCAGAAGGCGGGCAAGCCCATGACCAGCCAGAACATCGGCGTGATGATGGACTTCGCGGCCGGCGAGCGGCCCAACACCCTGCTCGACGTGACCGACAAGACCAACAACTTCAGCACGCGCATCGAGGAGTTCATCCGCATCACGCACGGCGCGTACATCGCGCCGGGCGGCATCGGCACGCGCCTGGAGGCCACCATGTTCTTCCAGCTGAAGCAGCTTGGATGGCTGGAGGCCACCTACCCCGTGGTGGCGCATCCGTTCTGGAAGCCCATGGTGGAGCAGTCGCACGAACTCATGTTCACGCAGCGCGTGCGCGACGGCAAGGCGCCGCTGACCGGTGCCAACGACCTGTCGTTCCTGCGCTACTCCGACGATGTGGAGGAGGTGGTGGCGATCTTCGGCGAGGCGCACAAGGCCTGGCTGAAGCTGCGCGAGAAGGTGGCGTGGAAGCCGGCGGGGAAGTGAATCTCGGGCGCGCGCCGCGCAGTTCCGTTTGTGCCCCGCCTGCCTTACCATCCGATTCGTGACGAGAGCCAACGCGGCCATACTGCCTGAAGTCCTGCGGCGCATCGTGGAGGCCTATCACCCACTGCGCGTCTATCTTTTTGGCTCTGAGGCCCGCGGCGATGCCGATGCCGACAGCGATCTGGATCTGGCCGTGATTGTGGCCGACAGTGCCGAGCCCCAGCACTGCACGCCTCGGCGCGCCGCCGAGGTGCTGTGGGGCCTGGAACGCGGCGCCGATGTGGTGGTGTTCAAGGAGAGCGACTTCGCCGCGCGATGCGATGTGGTGGCTTCGCTTCCGTGGACCATCACCCGCGAAGGACAGTTGCTGCATGGCGCCTGATGCACCCGATGTGCGCACGCTTGAGGTGCGCGGATGGCTGCTGCGAGCAAGCGAGGATCTGCGGGCTGGCCGACATGACCTGACCGCGATGCCGCCGCTGGTGAATGACGTGGTGTTTCACGCGCAGCAGTGCGTCGAGAAGGCGATGAAGGCTTACCTGGTGCATCGCGAGCAGACCTTTCGCAAGACTCACAACCTGACTGAGCTTGGCGGCGCGGTGGCGCGCCTGGAACCCGCGTGGACTGACCTGATGAAGCATGCATCGCTGCTGACCGAGTTCGCGTGGCGCTTTCGCTACCCGGGCGAGCCCGCAACGGTTTCGCGCCAGGACGCCGAGCAGGCCATCGCGTTGGCAGGCAAGGTGCTCGACGAGGTGATGTACCGGCTGCCATCGAATTGCCGGCCTGCGTAAGGTGGTTGGACACAAGCCGCTTGTCTCTGAGTATCCGAAACTCCCCGCACAAGCCAGATGCGCGAGGTCATGGCCGCCTTGGCAATGATCAGGCGGGCGTAATTCGCAAAGCGGTCTCGATGCGCCTGAAAGTAGGCCAAAGCAGCCGACCGCGTTTGTTCCCTCTTGAATCTGTGGCATACTTCTTGGGTCGAACCCCATTCCGGGGTTCCGGGAGAAATTGAGAATGAACAATCCGGGTCCCCAAATGCGCCAAGAGGCGCCGAAATTTCAACTCGCACTCACAACTGCGCTTGCGCTCAACGGACTTGCATTTGGGCAGGCCGGCAGAGTCATCGCATGGGGCGACAACACTCTCCTGCAATGCAGTGTTCCGACCGCCGCAACTTCGGGAGTCTCAGCCATCACCGGCGGATTCAGCCACACCGTTGCCCTGAAGAATGGCGAGTTAATTGCATGGGGATCCAACGACGCGGGCCAGTGCGACACGCCGCAGGCTGCACAGTCCGGCGTCACTGCGATCGCGGCAGGAGTAGGCCACACACTCGCTCTCAAGAGCGGTGTCGTCATTGCATGGGGCCAGAACAACCGATCTCAATGCTCTGTGCCATCAGCAGCAACCTCCGGCGTGAGCAGCATCGCAGCAGGCGGCGAGCACTCCCTCGCCATCAAGGATGGAGTGGTTCTAGGCTGGGGAAACAACGCATTTCAACAGTGCGACATCCCTGCCAGCGCGCTCGCGGGCGTCACGGCAATCGCAGGCGGGGGTCAGTTCACAGTCGCTCTCAAAAGCACAGGCGTATTAGCTTGGGGTGAAGCAGTACACGGACAATGCGAGATCCCCAACAATGCAACCTCCGGCGTCACCTCGATTGCGTGTGGCGGATGGCATACCGTCTGCTTGAAAAACGGATCTGTACTCGCCTGGGGATATAACGGCAATGAGCAATGCAATGTCCCTGCAGCGGCCACCAGCGGCGTCTCTGCGATCGCCGCTGGTCAATCACACACGCTTGCGCTCAAAGATGGCTCCGTTCTCGCCTGGGGGCGCAATGAGGGTGGGCAGTGCAACAGCCCTGCAAATCTCGGAGGCGTGAAAGCGATCGCGTGTGGACAGAAATTCTCCATAGCACTCATCAATAGTGCTTCTATCACCGGCGTGCAGCCAATCTCGGGTCCCTCGAGCGGAGGAACCCCTGTCACGATTACAGGTACGAACTTTGAAAGTCCAGCGGTTGTAACGATCGGTGGTGCCGCTGCCACCAACGTAACTGTTGTTTCAAGTACCCAAATCACGGCGACCACCCCACCAGGCTTTCCGGGTCCAGCCGTGGTTTCCGTCAATCTCGGGACGTCCACTGCCTTTTACTACCGCCCCGAGTGCGGATCCGACCTCGATCAGGACGGCGAAGTCAGTGCCGCAGACATCTCGATCGTGCTGCTCGACTTCGGACCGTGCTACCAGTCACCAAGCGCCGCACCCGACGCTGGACCATTGCCGCCAGCGTTGCCGGACGCACCCGCCGCGACATCTGTAAAGCCGCAGCAGAAGTAACGCGAAAAAAGGCACTTCGACGCACCGCCCCACTACGCCACACGCCGGCGCGCCCGCTGCAACGTGAACCGAACCTGCAGGCCGCACGCCTGAAGCAGTCCGATCAGGCAGTCCACGCTGAAACGGTCAATGCGACCCTGCACCAGATTGCTGATGCGCGGCTGCGTCACGCCCATCACCCGAGCCGCTTCGGCCTGCGTCCATCCCTTGCGACGAATGTGCTCTCGAAGCGCCAGCATCATGCGCGAGCGAACGGCCAGGCTGGCCGCCTCGGCCGGGCGGAACCCGAGATCACGGAAGACGTTGCCGGACGACCTGTGAATGCGTTCGCTCATGCCTGATCCTTGCTGTCAAGATGCCGCTGCAAGACTTGCCTGTACCGGACGCGGCCCAGCGCCAGGTCCTTGCCCGAGGTACGACGGGACTTCTTCTCGAATACGTGCAGAACATGCACTGCGTCACGCAATCTGGCCAAGTAGAGCACGCGATGCTCACCCGCCACATGGATGCGCACTTCGCGCACCCCCAAGCCAACCGCAGGCATCGGCTTCCAGTCGGCTGGATCCATGCCCCGCTGCACGGCATCCAGCTCGAAACCAATCGCCCGCCGAACCACCGCAGGCAGCCGACGGACATCCTGCAACGAGGTGCCGATCCAACTGAGTCGCCTGCGGGGGTCGTGTGACCCGTCTAGATTATATACAAATGTGCATTGCATGCATTGCGCCTCCCCTTGCGCGCGGCATCTTGACCACGCCACGCGCCCACGCTGAATGTTGAGGCCCTTTTTCCGCAGAGCGGCGCACCAACCCGCCTCCACTAACCTGCTCCCATGCGCGTCATCGAACACATCGAAGACCTGACCTCGCTGCACCACGGCGCACTGGTGCCCACCATGGGCGCGTTGCACGTTGGCCACGGCTCGCTGATCGAACGCGCGGTGGCCGCCGCCGCAGGCCCCGTGACGGTGACCGTGTTCGTGAACCCCACGCAATTCGGGCCCAAGGAAGACTTCAGCAAGTATCCGCGCACGCTGCAGGCCGACCTGGCGCTGGCCGAAAAGGCAGGCGCCGCCGCGGTGTTCGTACCCGATGCCTCGCTGATCTATCCCGATGGCCTGGAAGCCGCAGCGCGCGAATCCGCCGCGTGGGCGCTGCCCCCCGCCGCCACCGAACCGAAGCTTGAAGACGCCGCGCGCCCCGGACACTTTGGCGGCGTGTGTCAGGTAGTGGCGCGACTGTTCGACCTGTGCAAGCCTGCCGCCGCGTTCTTCGGCGA
>Ga0078894_10004786_pt1 | contig 10386 bp, 8 predicted proteins | sample LauGreSu1BDMLBSD_2_FD_67506 | JGI IMG/M metagenome (GOLD analysis project Ga0078894, IMG submission 67506) | Freshwater lake microbial communities from Lake Michigan, USA - Su13.BD.MLB.SD (version 4) (version 4) | ecosystem: Environmental > Aquatic > Freshwater > Lake | place: Lake Michigan, USA... | reverse complement strand
GATATATACACGTAAGCAATATTGTATTTATGGATAAGAAAATGGCCGAACAAATGAACAACTCTAACCCACTAGCTAGTTATTTTAGACAAGCTAAGTTATACACCCCGCTGCCTAGCAAGGGTAGATTTTATGAAGAAGGCAGCATCGACTGGCCTGCTACAGGCGAATTGGCAATTTACCCAATGACTGCTAAAGACGAAATGGCAATGCGTACACCAGACGCATTACTCAACGGACAAAGCACTGTCGAAGTGCTTAAGAGCTGTGTGCCTGCTATCCGTGATCCTTGGGAAATTCCTAGCTTAGACATGGACGTATTGCTGATCAGTATCAGAATGGCCAGCTATGGTAACATGATGAGTGTAGAGCCTAAATGTCCAAAATGCCAAAACGAAATGGCCTATGACATTGATTTACGCAATGTACTAGCCAGAACACTCAGTGCAGAATGGCATGATCATACCGAAATCAATGACTTGACCATAGGTCTTAGACCCCTTAGCTACAAGCAAATCAATGAAAAAAGCCTCAGAACTTTTGAAGAACAGAAGCTAATTTCTACACTAGAAGCCGCTGAAGAAGTGGATATGGCTGTTAAAATGCAACGTTTTAACGAAAGTTTCAAGTTCTTAACTAGCTTGACCATGGATACTGTTATTGATCAAGTAGACTTTATCAAGCTACCCGATGGCACCGTTGTTTCGGACAGAGCCCATATTAAGGAATTCGTAGAAAACGCAGATACTGCAATCTACAGAAAAATTTCAGAAGCACTAAATCAAAACAAAGAACGTTTTGATGTTGCACCTATGAACATCGAATGTGACGAATGCGGTAACAAGTTCGAACAAACGTTGGAGTTCGATGCAGTAAATTTTTTCGAGCTCAACTCTTAATACTTGACATTCAAGAAATCGAAGAGTTGAGCGACCGTAAGTTAAAAGAGTGCGATGAAATCAAAAAAGAGCTGTTTAAGCTAATGTGGTACATGCGAGGCAGTATTACGTTGGATCAGGCGGTGTTCTTAACTTACGATGATAGACAGTCCATTAGTGAGATTATCGAAGACAATTTGGAAACCACTAAGAAAACTGGCTTGCCCTTCTACTAAGGTATAATATACTATTAATGTCTAATCCACAAAAAGCAAAAGGATCAAGTTGGGAGCGTGATTGCGCTGCCTTCTTAACTAAAACATATGGAGAAACGTTTATTCGTGCTCCGGGATCCGGCGCCTATGTGGGCGGCACTAACAACAAACGGAAGCAGTTTTTACACGAAAATCAAATTCGTAGCTTCAAAGGTGACATTGTCCCAGGACAAAGTTTTCCTAAGATGAATGTAGAATGCAAAAGCTACAAAGACTTCCCGTTTCATCAACTACTTCATGGCAACTGTAAACAACTAGACACTTGGCTAGCACAGCTATTAGACGCAGAAGATGTGGGCGATTTCAGCATTTTAATGATGAAATTTAACCGCAAAGGCGCATATATAGCTGTAAGAAACTCACTATTAGCACAGCTAAATCTCCCACAAAACTATCTTATACATTCATCTGACAAACACGGATCATGGCTCATTATTGAACACGATACATTCTGGTCTCTAAACGCAGACACTGTTAAAACACTTTGTCAGTAAATCTCCCACATTAAGGTCCCCACATAGCAACGTTGTTTGGTCGAGGATGCTCGACTCCCATTGAGGCTGTACAGGTAGTGCTGTGCCGTTAGATACTTGGGTGTTGCAAGAAAAGAACTAACTTAAGGTTTAAAAGATCGGGCTCTGTGAAACAGATACAACCCGTGGGTAAGTGTTTTCGCTTGATAGGGAACAACTGCCTTCCGCGACTAATCGCGAATCTGGAGTAGGGTGTTAGCGAGTTGCCGCATCCGTTAGTAGCAGTACTAAATCTCCTTTGTCAAGTGTGCAAAAGAACTCAGATGATGCGTTCCAGTCACAGTTTGCCCGGCAACGGGCGAATTGTGACTGAATCTAGATGATACTTAAAAGAAAGATAAAGCTTCAGAGCGTAAGCGAATGAAGCAGTTGAGCTTTGCTCAACTTAAAACAGTTCTTAAAAACAACAAAACTTTAGAACATACCGAATGTCTTCGAACTAATGAATAACTGTGATTATGGATTTGCTGGCATAACATATCAGTAGAAACCATGATATTTTGTTGCACTGCCGCATAAATATCTACGCACTTACAAGGAGCGTATATGTGCAACTGGTGGCCCGTGTCCGATGAGGAATGGGATATTCTTAATGGGTTTAAGCCCATACCCAAAAAGAAGTAAATTTTAAAGGAAACTAAGATGGAAAAGATCTTAAATTTCTTGTGTTCTCTGGTGAGCTCAAAAGGTTCAGTGGGGACATTCTCGCATACTGAGTTGGCTTATCTAAACAAAGCCACTGATGTTGGAGACCTAGAACACAGGATGCGTCAGCTCGAAAGAGATCGTGTAAGGGGATTGTATGCTTAAATTTTTACGCAAAGTTGCGGAGTCTATTATAGAAGTTAAGACTCTAAAAGCCAAGCTATTAGTTGATAGCTATAGAGGTAGCTAAAAATAAAGGGGCTATATGCCCCTTTATTCTTTTAAACTGTAGAGTTTAATTTTACGCTTTTTCGGCGTTCTTGATATCCTGGATCTCAACACGGCGAGCCTTAGCTGCCTTGGTTAGTTCCTGTAGTGCTTTACGAGCACGGGTACCTGCGGCTTTAACGCCTTTGTTAGTGAACTTGTCACTTTCTGCAATATAAGCTTCATAAGCCGCTACTAGTGCATCATGTGGTGTTTGTGTTGCTTCTGTCATTGTTGACTCCTTTGTGTTTTTAATTATCGTGCGTTTGATGCACTGTTCAATTTATGCATGTTCTACAATATGGACATCGCTACTGTAGCTAGTATAACCGTTCTCTTTGACTACTTTGAGTACTGTGTTAACACGAGCAATCAAATCATCTCTGTGGCTTACTAGGAAAATACTCTTGTGACGCTCACGTGTCATTTTCTTTAAGACGCCAATAGCGGCGTCTACACCTGAAGCGTCTAGTCCGTTGTCTACTAACTCATCAACAAATAGTAAGTTAATGGGTTGATATAGACTTTCCCAAACGTCACGAAACGCCCAGCTTAGACTTAAAATCAATCTGTTGCGTTCGCCACGGCTTAGGTTATCAAAGTCTAGGTCTCTGCCTAGTTCGGTGATCTCAACTGAAAGGTCATTAACAAACTTGACGCTGTGTGGTAAGCCCATACGGTCAAGATAGAATGCCAATCGCTTGTTCAAGTAGCTAAGGTTCTGTTCGATGATACTCTTACGAATAAAACTGTCCTTACTGGTCAGCAACTTGTGTAGGAACTCTTGGTGGTCCTTAACTTTAGTTAACTCATTGATAGTCTCGTAGCTAACTTCTTGCAAGGCACGATTCTTCAATTCATTAATTTGGTCAATGAATGGATTTTCTTCATTGCCTCTTGCTTCAATCTGACTAGCAAGACTATCTAAACTACTGCGATGCTGATATGCTTCTTCGACAGTATCATAGAATGTCTGTGCTGGTGCAGTTAGTGTACCAACATCTGCGATCTCTTGATCTAGCAATGCCAATGCTTCATTGGCCGCAGACAACTCATCATTAGCTGATGCCAGTTCGGCTTGTGCTTGCTCTAACAATGTGTTGTAGTTGTTGTCATGTACTTCTTGACCACAAGCATGACACTTATGGTCATTGAGCTTTTCTAAATCTACAGTAACTTTGTTAATCTTCCTAGCCGCACTGTCACGGATAGTTTCTGCTTGACTACGTTGCTTGGTTAAGTTACGTAAAGTAGCACTGTCTTCCTTGAACTTCTTCTGAGCACTGTGCAATTCAATTTCTTGTTCAATGTTCAACGTTTTAAGTTGATCCATTGCTTGTTGCATACTATTGATATCGTCGGACTTCTTTTTGTCCCACATGTTGCTCTTTAGTTCTGTGCTGTTGATAGTTTCTTGTACGTGAGTATTACTATCCATGATAGCCTTGATGCGATATTCTTCGTTGGTAATCGCTTCTTTGGTAGCACGTACATTTTCTTTAAGAGCTTCTGCTTTTTGGCCTAGCTGTGTAATGCCCAGCAACTGCTCAATCAGTGTGCGTTGGTCTGCTGTTTTAAGTGTTAAAAACGGTTCTGTATAAGTGTTTAGCGCAAGTATATGCTTGAACATATCATGGCTAAGACCAATCATAGTCTCGATAGCCTTTTGTGTTTCACGACTATCGCCTTGACTTTCGTCTTCGACTTCAGCTTGCTCTGCACCTAACTCTTGGTCGTTAATGTACAACCGCAAGAATGTAGGCTTGCGTCCACGTTCAATGCGATAGTTGTTACCGTCCTTTTCAAACTCAATGCTAACAGCCATGCCTTTGGTATTGGTCTTGTTAACTAGGTTATCCTTGCGGATGTTAGTTAATGCCTGTCCATACAAGCCATAGCTTAAGGCATTGATGATAGTAGTCTTGCCTGTGCCGTTTCTACTACCACTGTCGTCACCGCCTAGGTCTAAGTTCTCTCCCAAGACCAATGTTAAGATTGATTTGTCAAAGTCTACTGCTTGGGTAACATTACCCACGCTCATAAAGTTTTTAACAGTCAGCGTCTTTATTTTGATCATAAGTTCCTATAAATGTCCAACAGTAGTGCAGGGTCGAATGTTTCGCTTTGGATCTTTAAGATCTGTTCGCTGACAATCTGGTCAACACTTTCAAATTTAATCTCGCCTGTGACCTCTTGTCCAAGGTCGAGATTCTTCTCTGCAATTAATGCCAGTTCACGACAGCCGTATTGACTTTGGAAAGTTTCCTTGACAAAGTTTGCTTCTTCGTAACTTACATCTTTATCTAGCGTAATTCTAAGGTACGTCCGATTATCCATGTACTCATCTGGGCTTTCTAATAGCTGACTAAGTTTCAATGTACGGAATCGTGGAGCACCAGGCCAAGTATGATATACTGGCGGCTTGCCCCACTCCTGAATCATCATACCACGTTCGTCATCCCATGCATCTGCATAGTTGTGTGGAAAACAGTTACCAATGTAGGTAATGTTGTTTTGCTTCTGACGAATGTGGAAGTGTCCAGAGTAAACATTTTCCACACCTTGGAAGTCTTCAGACTTAACATCGCCATGGTCTGGCATAGCTACCTTAGCATTCATTAAGAAGTTAGGTAGTTCAAGATGTCCAAACATGTACTTGGCATTGACTTTGGCTAGCTTCTTGTGATCGTCACCGATAAGCCAAGGAACAATAGCAACATCGCCTTCGGTGTAGATGCTTTCGTTAACAATGTGAATGTTAGGAATGTGTTGTGCCCAAGCTACAGACATAATGTCACGACGGTCACGATAGTAAAGGTCGTGATTGCCTGGGATAAAGAACACTCTGTCAAATGCCGCACTGAGTTTTTCCAAAGCACGTAGACTGTATTGCAATGTAGAAATGTTAATGCTAGCACGACTGTTATGCCAGTCGCCACAGAAAATTGCTATTTCACAATTCTCCTGTTTAGCTTTGATAATAAACCAATCAATAAAGTTCAAACAGTCTTGATTGTGTACTTCGCTGTTACTCTTTGCACCAAAGTGAATATCAGTGCATACAGCGGCCTTCTTAAAAAGATTTGCCATTTATACTCCTGTGATTATTCTTCGGACACTGGCTCGGTTGTGGTTGTTGCGTTGTTCTTGTCTCTAAGTTCTCGCATTAGTTCTTCGTTTTGCATCTGACGAGTAAACGAAGGATTCAAGTTGTTCATTTCGAGAATGTCATCACGAATGTGTTGGGTGCGCTTCTCTAAGTTAAGCACACGGGTAAAGCTATTAGTAATAGCCGCAGTATAATAAGCAAACGGATTCTGCGACTTTGATTCATCAAACTGTAAACCAATCATGCTTAACTGTAGCAATGCCTGTCCACGCATTTCGTCTACATAAGTGTAACCACGCCAGTTACTACGACTGCTATAGCGTTCGCAGAGTTTGATAAACATACGTGCAAGATTGCTGGTAATACGTCCCTTGTCCTTGCAGAAGTGTCCATTCTCCATACCGCCCTTCCAGTGACTCTTACCGACTACATACGGCTTGCCGTCTTCGTCTAGCATGTAGTGTTGGAATGGTGGAAAGTTTAGCTTAACGTAATGATCCGATGTTAGCTTTGGACTCTTTTTACGTCCAGGTGCCAAAGGTACGTGATCCCAGGTCATTACCCTAAACACAACTTCTGTGTTCTTAACCTTCTTTGGGTCAACTAGCTCAGCTTCTAATGCTTCTAATGCTTTTTTGCTTCTTTTGCCATCAGTTTTGATGTCATTTAAGCGTTGAGCACGATTCTTCTTAGCTTGACTAATGGTTAGTCTATTGATTCGATCCAAGCTGGGAACAATAAGATCGTAGTGTTCTGCGTCGTCATCTACATATGAGCAAAATGTATTCTTGCTTAGATGAATTTCTTTAAGCAGTTCTTTGTTGGTTAGATAAATCATAGATCTCCTGACATGATAGTTATCTATGTATTTTACACTCAGTTAAATATAATGTCAAGGAGAAAGTTATGGGTTTTCTAAATAATTTGGGTGGAGCATTTGTTGATGCAGGCAAATCGTCTTTGGGCGGCGCCTTGGGCAAAGCCGCTGGCAAACTACCCCCGCTTTTACGTGGCCCAGTTAAAGGGATTATCGGCGATGTATTTGGCACCGGTGGAGCAGTCGGCGGCGGAAAAACACTCAAAGTTAGTAACTCAAAGTTCATGCAAGATTGGCGTGCTAGCCTATTTTGGCCTGAGCCTGCATTAGCTCAGACAGATATTTTTAAATTCTTGCCCACAGGCGGGGGAGATGGCAGTCCAATGGTGGTTTGGCCTTTTACACCACAAGTAACAATTAACTATACAGCCGCTTACGAAAGTGTGCATACTGTTCAAACTAACATAGCTACTCCTGCATATAGTAACAGTAATGTATCAGATCTTAGTGTGTCAGGTGAATTCGTTGCAAACACTATAGCAGACGCCAACTATGTTTATGCTGTTATACATTTTCTAAAAAGTGCTACCAAGAGTTTTAACATGGCAGAAGAGGATGCTACCAAGCGAGGTAGTCCTCCCCCAATCCTATATTTTAATTACTTAGGTGCCGGGGGTTTCAGTTCAATGCCTGTAGTTATTACCAGTTTCAATATGACATATCCTAAAGAAGTTGACTATGTGGCAACTGGTTTTAATAAAGAAAACTCTATGATTCCAGCGGAATGTACTATTACTGTAACACTGATGCCAGCATATGATCGTGCATCTATGGCAGGTACCGTTAAAAATACCACCCAGTATAGTACTAGTGCATTTATCAAAGGCGACTTAATTAAACCAGGATTCTTCTAATGGCTTTATATTCTAATTCTAGCCCATGGGCCAACACTGCACAAATCGGAGGTGCGTTGGATATTTTTCAACCACGCTACATTACTTCAGCAGAGGATGATAAAATCTATCAAGTAGATTCTTATTACAATCTACGACCAGATCTATTAGCTTGGGACTTATATGAAAATCCTAAACTATGGTGGGTGTTTGCCATGCGTAACCCTAACATCATCAAAGATCCTATTTTTGATTTGTATACAGGTCAAATCATCATGGTATCTAGTCCGCAACACATTAAAACATTATTGGGTCTATAATGGCTGAAAGTTTAAAACGTGCCTCAAATCCATTAGAAAACCTGCAATCGTACAATTACAGTATTGTACTAAGAGCGTTTGACACTGACTTAGAAAACAAGTTCGGTGATACCTTAGAGTTAACTGAAGAGGTACTAGCTAGCAAAACCAGAGTATTGGCAGCAACCGGTGGTACAGCACAATTTAAAAATAGATACGGTCAGCCTGATCAACCGGGTGATGCATTTATTAAGTCACTTACTATGACTAACACCAACGGATTGAACGGTGGTGGTCAAGGACGTATTAGTCCAGTGACCGAGATGAGACTAGACATTGTAGAAACACAAGGTGCTAATTTTATTGCTAGTCTAATGGCTGGAACAGCAATCGCTAATTTAAAAACCAAGTCAGATGAAATTGTACTAAAACAACAAGCACCATTTTTACTATCGATTACTTTTCAATCATCCAGCGAAGACGGTAAGACTCCTGAGCTTCTTAGAGATACTACTAAACATATCAAGATTCAAGTTACTAAGTGTAACTTTAGTGTTAAAGCTACAGGCGTGACTTATGAGTTATTGTGTACACCATACAGCCACATGGCATTAACAGATACACTACAAAGTGTTGCCTATAATAGTGCATATTCGTTAACGGGTTTAACAATGGATGAGTTTGTTACCCAGATGAAAACCACCTTCAATAAAAGAGAAAAAGAAAACAACACTGATTCTAAGAATAACACTACTCAGATGGTATCGTACGACTTTAAGTATGTAGGCGAGATTGCTAACAAACTTTTTAAGACTGCTACCTTGAATGCAATCTCAGGTGAGAATAGTGATACTAACTTAGATCAGCTTCCTATGGCTAACGCTAATAGCTACATTCCGGATCCAGACCGAGAGGAGTCGTCTGAGCCAACTGCTCAGTCTAAAAATCAAGAGAGAAGTCAGAGTGATCAATCCAAAACTAATAGTGCAGCCGCCGGCGGAGCAAGAACAATTAACATTCCTAAAGGTACAGCAATTCATCAAGTCTTAGAAAGACTTGCTATGAACAGTACAATGGTAGGTGAATACTTTAAAGATACAAAAAATCCTCCATCTCATGTTCCGTTCATTAGAGTTTTTCCTATCATTGAAACAAAGTCAAACGTAGACAAAGAAAAGAATATCACTGAAAAAGTTATTGTGTTTAATATTGTAGGTATTGAGATTCCGGTTCCACGTGCCATGGACCTTAGAAACTCAGATCGTGTCAAGCAAGCACTAGATAAGATTAAAACACAGACATTCAGAGTGTACAACTATCTATGGACCGGCGGCAATCAAAGTATTTTAAACCTTGATATTCGTTATGATAACTTGTACACCCAAGCATACAATGTATGGCATAAAATTGTTGAAAATAGTAACCCTAATGCCGATCGTGCAACCCTGCCGGCAGGTACAGTTCCTAGTGCCGCACAATCGCCAACAGTTAATAATAAAAATAACGCCAACTCTCCAACAAACTCAGGTGACAGAGATAATCCAATCACTCCTATCCGTGCAGGTAATAGTGGTGCTAGTGCCGGTATGCCCAAAGATTATGACGGTGTTGCTGATAAAATTAGAACATTACTACCTGATATTTTTAATGATCAGGTTGAAAAATCAATATACAGGGCTAACATCGAAGTTATTGGTGACCCAGACTTTATTTCTGAAGTAGATACAGTTAGAACACAAGGACACTTAGAGAGGCTAGTTAAAGAATACGAAGAATCAAATGGCCGCTCGTTCTCTGTGACAACTGCCGGATCGACTGACGGTGCGACTACTGATGCAGAAAAATCTACTGGTGCGAAAGTTGAAAACAATACAGCTAGTGCTCCTGAGTCGAGCAATCCCAATGAAATCGTTGTAATCGGCCGTAAGATCAAACGAGCCTTTACTCCTTTTGAACCATACTATGTGCAAGTTCACATTGGTAATAAGGCAGGCAAACAATTTGGCGGTACTGAATTTGGCGGTTACTATTTGCCAATTAAGTTTACTCATAACTTTGGCGATACTGGTAAGTTTACTACAATAATTGATGCGGTTAAGGTACAGGGTTTAGATTTAAAAAGTACAGAATCAGCTCCTGCCCCAGGCACTAAAGATGTAATAACTACTCCGGCTCTAACCCCTACTAATGGTGCTATAGGATCAAGTACTGCCCTTGCCGGAGGATCAACTACCGGCGGCTTAACTCAAGCAGTAAACAATGCTAGTATAGTTACACCAAATCTATCTATTGTCACATCCCCTGACCCAGGTGCTATTGTTGTAACTGGCAAGGTTACGATTACACCGGGCGCAAATACTTCAATTACTGGCGGCTCTTCGCCCGCTGGCACTCAATTAATGACCGGTGCGGCTACACCTGGTGTACCAGTAAAGCTACCATCTACAGTTAGTGAACCTACTACAGCCGCTGCCGCTCAAGCATCAGCAGAAAAGAATTTAGGTGGCAGTATTGATAAAAATCCTGGAGAGGATGCGTCAGCACCTCCTAGAACTAATCTGTTCGATGCTATAAAACAAACCAACCAACTCAACACTGAAATGCAAAAGTTAGCAAACACGGCCGGTGATGCAGTGGCTAAAATGGGCGGCGAGTTGAATACTATGATGG
>Ga0078894_10004785_pt1 | contig 10387 bp, 8 predicted proteins | sample LauGreSu1BDMLBSD_2_FD_67506 | JGI IMG/M metagenome (GOLD analysis project Ga0078894, IMG submission 67506) | Freshwater lake microbial communities from Lake Michigan, USA - Su13.BD.MLB.SD (version 4) (version 4) | ecosystem: Environmental > Aquatic > Freshwater > Lake | place: Lake Michigan, USA... | reverse complement strand
CCAATTTAAGAAGGCTAAAAGAGGGAGAAATACCCACGGCTGTAAGTATGTTAGCATATATTTGCAGGCCCGCCGTCGTATAAAGACGCAGCTAAAGGTACCGGACGACCGCCTTGGTAATGCTGTAATGCTAATGTGTACTGTGCAACTCGCATAATGCTACATATTTTTGCCCGCCAGGGCAAAGTGTGACTGAACAATCTGCATAATACTTAAATTGCTTCGCAATTATAATAATCAACAATGTTTAGAAGAAAGAAAATTCGTTGAGCGAAAGCGAAAACGAATGTGAGCTTCAGCTCACAATTACAATAAATAACAAATATATCTTTGGATTGCAAAATGCGTATACAACATTTACTAATAGAATCACATCTTGAAAAGTCAAGAACTATACTTAAGGAATCGTGCGATGGATTAGATCTTGAGCAACGAAGAATTGTAGAGGGAATCTACCATGAGATGATTCCCTTAATTGAAGCAAGTTTAAGTGCTGATCAAATTAAACAACTGTTCGGAGAAGTTGAAAAAACAGCTACGGCAGCTGGAGGTAATAGAACTCTTATCGGTAAAGGCAAGGATGTTGCCGATAAAGCAAATGAAATCATTGACAATATTGGTAAATGGCTACAAGATACTACTCCAGTCAAGGCATTTGATCAAAAGTTTGAACAGCTTAAGGCCAAGGTTGGTGCAAAGTTTCCAGACTTGGATAAAAAACTTACAGCTATGGGATCATGGGCTAAAGAGAATCCCGGAAAAACAGCGGCCATTGTTGGTGTACTAACAGCAATTGCTTCGTTAGCAGGTGGACCACTAGGCGGTGCTATTGCCGGTCAAGTGTTAAGGGGTGCCGTAGAATTACTTAAAGGTGAAAAACTTTCCACAGCTATTGGCAAAGGTATTAAGACAGCAGCACTAGGTTATCTATCTGGTAAGGCATTTGAAATGTTAGGTGATTTTGCAGCTACTATTCGTATTAAATCGCTACCATTTGGTCCAGAGACTGCAGGATTTGAAGAGATATCATTTGGTGCTAGTAAAATGAGATTTGGTCCAGGATGGGAATGGACTGAACAACTTGAAGGTATTGACATTATTGTTGATCCCGAAATGGCCAGTGCTGTAAAATCAGCACAGAATTTATTAAGAATGGGCGGTGATGCTGCCATTGAAGGGTTTGATCAATTAAAAGGTGTTGCTGATGTTATTAACAGTCAAGACTATAAAGACATGATTGTTAATACTTTAGAGATTTCTAGACAAGAACTGTTGAAGAATGACAGTCTGTTGCAGTTTATCAACACAGCCAAACAAGGATTACAAGCAGCTAGTCAAGGTGCAGTAGCGGCAGCTGGTGTAGCAGGAGGCGATAAAGCTGCCCCTGCAGGAGCAGCACCTGCCAAAGAAAGTAAAAATAATAAAAAGCGTCCGTTAAGTGAAGGTCAGGTCTATTTAATTTTTAATAGAATTAGTCAACAGCAACTAAATGAAGGCCCGATGGATGCTATCAAAGGTGCTGCTGGCAAAGCTATGGATTGGGCTAAAACTAAAGGGACTAATCTAACCACTAAAGTCACCGCAGATAAATTAAATTCAGCTTGGCAAAAAGCTGGAGCGCCAACTGACAGCAATGAACTAGCTAAGTTTTTAGAAAAACAAGGCATTAGTGCAGATATTGTCACTCAGGTATACGGATCATTAAAATTACCGGCTCCTGGATCTGCAAACGCTGCACCAGCGGTAGATATTGAAGCAGTTAAAAAGATGGTTGCAGGATTGCCAACTGATAGAAAAGCAAGACTATTAAGATCTTTACAGAAAGGTGATACTGTTAAGCCAGCGGCTCCTACAGCAGCACCTGAAAAAGATTCACTTGGTCGAATTGAGCCAACACTGAAATAAGGACCTAAAATGAAAATACAAGAAATATTAGTTGAATCGCAATTACAAGAAGGACCTATCTTAAACAAGATAGGCAGTGCTGTTGGCAAAGGCGTTGGAGCATTAGCCAAAGGCGTTGGAGCAGTTGCAGGCGGTGTTGCCGGTCTTGGCAGTGCATTAAAGAAAGGTTATCAAGCAGGAAAAAGCACGGTATCAAAGGCAGGAGATGATGATTCTGCAGACGCAACAACTCCAGCAGATAGCGGAAATACAGCAGCAGCCGGAACAGAACCAGCAGGTGGTGCAACAAATGGCAGCGGAGCAGCAGGTGGTGCACCGGCCGCACAAAAGAAAGCACCAACATCTGCATTTGGAAAATTATCTGCAGCCGCAAATAGCGGAGAAGAGCAACCAGCGGCAAGCGGAGCTCCAGCGGGTGCAGCACCGGCAGCTAAGCCAGCAGCTAAACCAGCAGCTAAACCAGCAGCAGGTGGAGCTCCTGCGGAACTAGCACCTAATCCTAAAGCAGACACAGCGTATGCACAAGCACAAAAAGCAATTGCTAGTCTACCTCCAGAACAGAAAAAAGAAATTGTGACAATGTTGCAATCTGATCCTAAAGTTAAAGCAGCAATGACTGCTGCTCCAAAAGTAAAACCGGCAGCTAAGCCAGCTGCGGGAGGCGCCGGAGCAATGGGTGCAATGGCCGGACAGTTAGCTAAGGGTGGCGCAGCAGAACCAAACACAATGGCAAATGCTCCAGTTAGCAAAACAAATAAAGCCAAGCCAGGCAATCCAAATGCAGCGCCTACAGCAGCGCCAGCAGCAACACCTACAGCAGCGCCAGCTGTTAATCCAGAAGGCGAAAAGCCTGCTCCTAAGAAACGTGCTCCACCTAAAAAGAAAGCGGCGCCTGATCAAGCAACTATTGATGCCGATCGTGAACGTATCATGGGACCAACTTCAGATAGTGTTATTAGAAAACAACCTGCATTATCAGAAGGTTTTAGTTTGTTTAGAAAACATTAAGCAAAATAAAAGGACTCCTAGGAGTCCTTTTTTATTAGAAGAACGGTAATCCGCTTTTCTTTGTAGTTTCTAAATTGTCTTTAATGATGTCACCAACCATTTGCCTTTCTTCATAACTAAGAGTCATTGCTTCTTCGTAGCTCATTCCTCTCATATACCAACAAATTTTTAAAGCATCTTTTTTGATTGCTAGAGCCTCTTTCTCTAATGACTTTACATATTCTAGGATCTCAGCCTGAGGCAGGGTTAAGACCCTACTGCGAAAAAATTTGTTTGATCCATTGTGACTTCAACATTCCATTCATGTTCGCACTCAGTACACTTAACATCTTGTGCTTTTAACGACATCTTATCTTTCATTTCAGTAACATAGACGTTGATTGAATTGAACACATCGCTTGGTGCATTTTCAATAAACTCTTTAATTATTGCAGTATCAGTGACTTCACCTTCAGGTGTAATAATTTTTGTTATACAACCAGCAACAACATCAACTGTTAATGTTGTTAGCTTAACAAAACTTTCGCCAAATTTTTCAACTTTATCTTCATCTGACATTGTCTCGTCGTTAACTATAGAAAATATTTTCTGTTGCTCTAGTGTTTTAATTGCAGTCTTGCTTACTTCTTTATATGAATAAGGTCTAATGTGAACTTGCAATGGAGGTACTTCAAGCGTTTCTGAATACTCAATACTACTAACAGTATCTAGATAATTTACAAGATTCATAGAAAACTCATTGTAATGTTTGCAAGAAGGACAGCTAGCACTGATATCCATTGAATCGCCATATGATGCAATTCGGATGGCAATTAAAATTGCATCTAAATCTAGACTAGGCATAGCCCATGGATCTTTAATAGCGGGTACACAGCTTTTAATAACTTCAACAGTTGCTTGACCGTTCATAAGTGCGTCGGGTGTTTTAAACATTAACTCGTCTTTAGCGGTCATAGCATACACTGGATATTCGTCAATTTCACTTTTATCCAATGCACCTTCGGGGTAAAATCTTCCGTGACTAGGAAGTCTCATGTATAATTTTGGTTGCCTAAAATAATTGGCAAGCGGATTGCTTTTTTTACTTGGTTGTTGCATTGTTTGATCTGACATTTTTATCTCCGATAAATACTTTATCTACTCATATATTTATATGCGCAGTTTTCAAGGTCTAAACTAAATGGCAGAAGTTACTGGTGATCTCGGCGGGCAACCGATACAATTAAACAATGCGGCAACAGAAGTCACGCTTAAACAAATTTTAGCGGCCATGCTCGCGCAGGTACAACTTCAAAGTAAAAATACCAAAACAGATGCGAAATTACAAAAAGAACTTGAAAAAGAACTAGAACGGCTGGCCAAAGCTTCTAAGAAGCAAAGAGAAGAAACTGACAAAGCCACTGAAGCTACAAAGAAAGCTAAAACTGCCAAAGAAGAAGAAGCCGAGCAAGCCAAAAAATCCAAAGAGTTAGCTAAACAAGGAGCCGCACAACTCGATAATTTTGCTAACGGATTATACGGAGCTACAAAATCAGTATTAGGTCTTGCTTCAGGCATGACCAATTTAATAAACACTCTAGCCAAGACTGGAAATAGTTTAGAAGGTGCTGCTGGTGCAATGGGATCAATTCCTATTGTTGGCACAGCACTATCTGGAATTTTTGGAGCCGTTGCAGGCGCAGCAGAAAAAACCTACGAAGCATTTAAACAATCAGCCAGCGTTGGTGCAAACTTTGGCGGAAGTATATCAGCAATGGTAAACTCAGCATCGGCCGCTGGTTTAACTTTTGAGCAGTTTTCCGGACTTATTGCCAAGCAAGGACAAAATCTAGCATTGCTTGGTGGCTCAACTGAAGAAGGTGCCAAGCGCCTTGCACAGTTAGGAAAAGATATTAAAGGGAGTCCTATTGCCAAAGAACTTAATAGATTAGGCTATTCAACTGAAGCTATTAACGAAGGCATGGCAACTTATGCAGGACAATTGGCAAAGACCGGTTCTTTGCAAGGAATGACTAACGCTCAGTTAGTTGCAGGTACAGGTGCTTATCTAAGAGACCTAGATGCACTAACTAAACTAACTGGTAAAAACAAAAAAGAACTTGAAGACGAACGTAATGCCAGATTAAAAGATGCTCAATTTCGTTTCATCATGAGCAAAATGGATGTCGACAGCCAAAAGAATTTGCAAAACTTAATGGATTCAATTCCAGCTGAACATCAAGAAGGCATGAAAGAAATTATTGCCACAGGTACTGCAACGTCAGAAGCTGGCAAAAAAGCATTAGCTTTCTTACCTGACAGTGCTAAAAACATGATGAATCTTAATCAACAGATTCGAACTACAGGAAAGATGGGTGCCGATCAAGCAGCACAAATTAATTCTGCATACCAAAAAGAAGTTAAAGCATTTACCAAGTCTGGTGTCGCAGAAAACATGGCGTTGTATGGTGACGATGCTAGCAAACGATTCTTCGTAGGAGCCGCAGATGCTGCTGCAAGAGAAAAAAGTCTAGGCCAAGTTCAAGCAGAACAACAAAAAGCTGCTGAAGAAAGAGCTCGGAAAGAAAAAGAAGGATTAGAAAAAGGTCTCGATCCAGCAAAGATGGAAGAGATGAAAACTAAAATTGCTGAAACAAGCAATGCCTTTACAATGGTATTAGCTAACAGTGGCCTATTAGATCAGCTAATGATAGGATTTCAAGCACTAGCAGATTTTACAATGACAGTTGTAGTACCAGCATTTAAATGGTTATCGGATAATTTTACCGCTGTTGCTATAGGTGTTGGTGCAACACTAGCAGTGATAGGCGTTTTAAAAGCTGTAATTTTTGCTGCTACAGTTGCAGAATCATTAAAAACACTTGGAACAACTGCATCATTAGCACCATTAGCAGCCTTTACCATGCAGCTGATTGCTGCATCATTACCTTTTCTTAAAGTAATTGCAGTAATTACAGCAGTAGTAGCCATTGGATGGGCACTATACAAAGGATTTGAATGGATCGCTGATAAAGTAAAGTCCGCCGGATGGACCTTTAGTGATGTGTTTGAAGCCATTGGCGATAACATAAAAAGATTTGCTATTAACTATGTTGACATTTGGCTGTCAATTGCAGAAAAGATTGCCAAGTTCTTTGGCGGTGGTGATAAAATTACTGCCATGCGTGAAGGGTTAAAATTAGAAAAAGAAGAACTTGACGCCAAAGAAAAAGCTAGAGATGAAAGACGCCAACAGCAAGGTGACACTTACAAACGAGAAAAAGCTGCTAAACTTGCAGAAGAAGAAAAACTAAAAGCAGCTAAAGAAAACACAGCTACGACAAAAGAAAATACTGAAGCTAAAAAAGAAGAAGCTAAACCTGCAACAGGAGAAACTCCGGCAGCAAATACTATACCAGGAGTTAATTTAAGTAGTCCTCAAGCCATGTACGACAGCATGGTAAATCGACAAAAAGCGGGTGCCGCAAGCACTGCCCAACCTGGAACTACTGTAGCGGCCCCAGCTACTAAATCAGCTGCACCTGCTCCAATGAATCAAGACCAAACTAAAAATATGGAATTGATTAAAGCAGCTTTACAAAAGCAAGGAATTACTGATCCCAAATATATTGCTGCCACCCTAGGCAACGTTATGAAAGAGTCTGGCGGAAAAAGCCAAACTGAAAGTTTAAATTATGGTAAGACTGACAACAGTAGAATTAGAGCCATTTTTGGATCTAGAGCTGCTGGAAAATCTGATGCCGAGCTTAATGAAATCAAAGGCGACCAAACAAAAATGGGCGAGATGATGTACGGCAAAGATACAAAGATTGGTCAGCAAATGGGCAACAACGAGCCAGGGGATGGATTTAAGTATCGCGGGCGCGGCTTTATTCAACTTACAGGTAAATCCAATTATGCAGCGGCATCAAAAGCAATCTATGGTGACGATCGCCTAGTTAAAAATCCTGACCTAGTAAACGATCCGGCTGTAGCAGCTGAAGTTAGTGCTTGGTATATGAAAAAAGGCAAGTCGACTATGGCCAAGTCAATGGGCATTGACGAAAATAATATGTCTCAAGAACAGGCTAATCTGTTAGCTACTAGCCAAATTGCCGGACGAGATGTTAAAAAAGCCGGAGGCTATCTAGGTGGCGAGAATCTTAGCAAAGTAAATGCCTATGCTAGCCAAATGGCTGGTGTTGCTGGTGCGCCAGCAACACAGGTGGTAAAAAATACATCAACAGTGACCCCTACCACCTCAGCAGCTCAAACGGCAGTGACTCAAAGTACATCTGCCGCAACAACACAGGCAGCAGCAGATGCTAGAACCACAGCCGCAGCCACAGATCCAAGACGCACTGATGCTGCCAAACCTCAAACTGCCGTTGCAGGAGCCCGCCAAGAAACTCCTGAATCATTACTTGCGAGCTTAAATACTAAGATGGATCAATTGATATCAATAAACCGAAAACTTTCAGATGTTAATGAAAGACAGTTATCTAGACTTGGAAACATAGCACAAAACGGTGATTTATATTCACCTGCTATGTAAAGGAAAAATAAAAAATGAGTTGGAAAAAGTATTTCACACCAGTTAAGATGGACGGACAAATGGGATCGTCTAGCCCGTTATCTGGCGGAGGTCGCCCAGGTCCAGCTCGTGCAAATTACTCTAGCTACCTACCAGATGTATATGCTGGTACTCCAAATCGTATTGAGCGTTATATGCAATATGACACAATGGACATGGATTCAGAAGTTAATGCTGCTTTAGATATTCTTGCAGAGTTCTGTACACAAAAAGATAAAGAAAATTCAACACCATTTCAAACTTTCTATAGAGGCAATCCAACTTCGACTGAAGTTAAACTGATCAAAGAAAGTCTTCAAAAATGGGCCAAACAACAACAATTTGAAACTAGAATTTTTCGTATTGTTAGAAATGCTTTCAAGTACGGCGATGTATTTTTTATACGAGATCCAGAAACCAAGAAGTGGTTATTTGTTGATGCCGCCAAAGTCACAAAGATTATTGTAAATGAAAGCGAAGGTAAAATTCCTGAGCAGTATGTAGTTCGAGACATTAATTTTAACTTTAAAAATTTAATTGCAGTCACTCCACACGGTACTACAAATACCAGTCCAAGCGGAACGTCAACAAGTTATTCTGGTGGAAGCCAAGGTAGAGGCATGGTTGGTAATGTTAGTCAACCGCCTGGCACACGATTTGGCAATCAAACAAACGAAGTCACAGTTGATGCTAAAAATGTAGTTCATATTAGTTTGTCAGAAGGACTAGATGCAAACTATCCATTTGGTAATTCATTACTAGAATCGGTATTCAAAGTCTACAAGCAGAAAGAATTACTTGAAGATGCTATTATTATCTATCGTGTACAACGTGCTCCTGAAAGACGTATATTCTACATTGACGTAGGAAATATGCCAGCACACATGGCCATGAGCTTTGTTGAACGTGTTAAAAACGAAATTCAGCAAAGACGCATTCCTTCATCAACAGGTGGCGGTAATAGTGTTATTGATGCCAGCTACAATCCACTTAGTGCTTCAGAAGACTATTTCTTTCCACAGACAGCAGAAGGTCGCGGATCAAAAGTTGACACCCTTGCAGGCGGCACAAACCTTGGTGAAATTACAGACTTACGCTTTTTTACCAACAAGCTGTTCCGCGCATTAAGAATTCCTGCAGCTTACTTGCCTACAGGCATTGAGGAAGCGTCAAACACAGTTGCAGACGGAAAAGTAGGAACAGCCTACATTCAAGAGCTACGTTTCAACAAATATTGCGAACGTTTACAAAACAGTATTGTTCAGACATTTGACTTAGAATTTAAATTATGGATGGAAAGCAACGGCGTAAACATTGATCCAAGTCTATTTGAATTAAAGTTTAATCCCCCACAAAACTTTGCAGCCTATCGTCAAAGTGAACTAGATACTGCCCGTGCAGCTACATTTGCACAGCTACAGGAAATTCCACATCTCAGCAAACGTTTTGCTATGAAACGCTTCTTAGGAATGACTCAAGAAGAGATCACAGAAAACGAACGTATGTGGAGAGAAGAACAAGGCGGAAACCTAAAACCAGTTTTAGATGCTGCTGGACAAATGAGATCTGTAGGAATTACTCCTTCAGGAACTCAAGCAGACATGGCAGCACAAACAGCAGAAGCACCGGAAGAAGCACCAGCAGACACCGGAGTAGAAGGCGCAGACGCAGCAGCAGAACAACCAGCTCAGTGATAAATATCATATGCTCTTATTAGAATTCCTTTATTTTAACGACAACAACAACGACTTTGCGGTTGATCGTCGCTACGAAAATAACAAAGACAGCTCTGTACTGAAACGAAGGGATACTAGAAAAACTCGCCTTACACTAAGACAAATTAATAGACTGCGTATGCAGGCTGAAGCTCACGACTATGAACGTGACTCTGAGTTAGAATTTGTAAGACAGATGTACGGAGCGCCAGCAGGTGAAGCAGAGCAACCAGCAGAGTAATGTTGCATTCGTTCTAGGCAACGGCACAAGCAGACTACAATTAAATCACAAAAACTTGCTAGACAAAGGCATAGTCTATGCCTGTAATGCTATCTATAGAGAGTTTGAACCTCATCATTTAATAGCGGTTGATGTTAAAATGATCAACGAAATTGTAGCTTCGGGGTATCATAAAACTCACTCTGTATGGACTAATCCTAACAAAGGAATTAGTACTAAACACTACTTAAATATTTTTAACCCGCATAAAGGTTGGAGCTCAGGTCCTACTGCACTATGGTTCGCATCCGAGCAACATCACAAAGATATCTACATATTTGGCTTTGACTATCAAGGGCTAGAAGGTAAATTTAACAACGTCTATGCAGATACCTACAACTATAAAAAAAGCAATGATGCAGCTACATTCCACGGAAATTGGCTGAGTCAGACAGAGCGTACAATTAAAGATTTTAGAAACACACAATACTATAGAGTAATTAACCCCGGAGATTTTATCCCAGATCAGCTAGGGATACAGTTAAAAAATCTAAAACATATAACCTACGAAGAATTTAATAAAAAATTTCCGGATTGTACTTATACAGCTGAAAACGTTCAAAAAACTACCATTTAACCCCTAATTGTAATCTTACTGTTAAATAAAAGCACAGCCTAACCATCTTGAAGGAGAATATATTATGGCAGAAAAATCCCTACTTGAGCAGATGCTCGAGCGTTTGGTCAATGACGATCAAGCCAAAGCAGAAGAATTATTCCACGAGTACGTAGTTGGAAAATCTCGTGAAATCTATGAAAATCTAATCGAATCTGAAATCGAAGACGACGAAGAAGATGAAGAAGAAGTTGACGAAGCAGCTGAAGACGAAGAAGCTGAAGAAGATAAAGTTGACGAAAATTTTGAAGACATTGCCTACGAAGGCGATGACGAAATGCCCCCAATGGGCGGTGATCCAACAGACGACC
>Ga0078894_10004784_pt1 | contig 10387 bp, 6 predicted proteins | sample LauGreSu1BDMLBSD_2_FD_67506 | JGI IMG/M metagenome (GOLD analysis project Ga0078894, IMG submission 67506) | Freshwater lake microbial communities from Lake Michigan, USA - Su13.BD.MLB.SD (version 4) (version 4) | ecosystem: Environmental > Aquatic > Freshwater > Lake | place: Lake Michigan, USA... | reverse complement strand
GCGGGTGTGGAGGCGGGTGTGGCGGTCGGCGGCGCTTTGCCCCCGGGCGCCTCCTCGGGTCTTGGGGCACCACTGGCCGACTTCGCGGCGGTACTCCGCTGCGCTGAAGCGGAGGATGCCACGGGTTGTGCCGCGCCACCCGACGCTGGCGCGCGTGCAGGTTGTAGGGCTGAACCGATCGCAAGGGCGCCTGCGATCAAAAGCCCTGGAATGCCCACCACCCACAGGGCAAAGCGAAGCGGACGGTTCGCAGCTGAATCGATGATCCTCGCCAACATGCCGGGAATCGGCACAGGCCCTGCCGTCGACTGGGTGGAAGCGGTGAGGTCGTGATCGGACGCGCGGGGGGCCTCGGCGTTCCGAGGGGGTGTGGGTTCGCGCGCTACCGGGGTGCCGGTAAAGGGCTCTTCGCGCTGCGTACGGGTTGGGGTGTCGTCTGTTGGGGCAGTAGGAACCTCGTCTGCCGCTGCGGCGGGGCGAATATCCCAATGAAAAGCGGCTGCGCCAAGGGCTGCAAGGCAGGCATTCAGCGCCGGTGGGTGCTCGATGATAAGGATCAGCCGAAGCCCTGAGCCCGGCAGCGCCCGACACAGTCGGACCAGGAGCTGGATCGAGTCGGGCGCACGCTCGGCGTTCACCCGCACAGGCAGCACAGCCAGTCGCTCGACGCCGGTGGTCGTGTCGGTCGCCTCGCGAATTGAAAGCCCTGCGACGATCCGGTTCACGTGCTCGATGAGTTCGGTTGGGTCAAGCGGTGCGTCGGCCGCGACACGGACGGCCGGTGTGTCATGCAGGCGGCGCAGCAACCGGAGTGCCGAATGCTGGACCGCAAGCGGGCGGTCGCTGGACAGCACCAGGTTCAGCCGCTGGTTGACCAGCGAATCGAAGGCGACGTCAATCATGTCGGAATCTTAACGCTTGAGGGACCACGTTCAGTGCTGGGATGCCGCATCTGTCGTCTGTCGATCAGCCATCGCCTCGATCACCCGTTCGCGGACCAGCTCGGACGCAAATGACTCAATGAACGCAAATGTGAAATCGCGCAGATAGGCGCCCCGCCGAACGGCAACGCGGGTGGTATTGATCGGGAACAGCCCGGCGGCGCCGAAGCATTTCAGCTGACGGTCGCGCTCAGGATCAAAAGCGACCGAGGCGATGATCCCCACGCCCAAGCCCAGTTCCACATAGGTCTTGATCACGTCTGAATCAATGGCGGTCAGCACGATATCGGGCGACAGCCCGCGGTCCGCGAACGCGCCGTCTATGTGGCTGCGTCCGGTGAACTCCTTACTGTAGGTGACGACCGGATAGGTCGCGATCGCCTCCAGGGTCAGTGCTTTCTCACGAGCCAGGGGATGATCGGGCGGCACCACGACCGAGTGCGTCCAGGTGTAGGCCGGGAGCGCCACCAGCTCGTCGAAGTGGTCCAGCGACTCGGTGGCGATGCCGATGTCGGCTTCGCCGCTCAAGACCCACCGCGCCACCGCAGAGGGGTTACCCTGCTGTAGCGAGAGCCTGACTTTCGGATAGCGCTCGCGAAATGCCGCGATGACTGGCGGCAGGGCATAGCGTGCCTGAGTATGGGTGGTGGCGATCGTCAATCGCCCGGAGTCGCCCGCTGCGTAGTTTTCACCCACCCTTCGCAGGTTGTCGATCTCGAGGAGTATCCGGTCAATGATCCCGATCAGCTCCTGCCCGGGCGGGGTGAGCGCAACAAACCGGCGACCGTGGCGCTCGAAGATATCGACGCCAAGTTCCTCCTCGAACTCTCGAATCTGCTTGGACACGCCCGGCTGCGAGGTGTGCAGTGCACGGGCGGCGTCGGTCAGGTTGAGCTTGCGCCGAACGGTTTCCCGAACATAGCGCAGTTGCTGCAAATTCATAAGCTGATGCCCCGGTGGAATCAAAAACGCAGATAACAAAACTATATATTATTTTGATTCCCAGGCGCAGCTGCGGCTTCATCACCGGGCAACCTTCCGAGCGAGGGGCGATAATGCGCGCTCTGATGAACGAAGACCGCCTCCTCGCGATCCCTGCCTTTCGACACTTCTGGCTGGGGCGCCTCGCTGCAACCGCTGCCAACCAGATCTTTGCGCTGGTCATCGGCTGGGAAATCTATGAACTCACATCGAGCGCCTGGTGGCTCGGTGTCGCCGGACTGGTGCAGTTTCTTCCCTCGCTGCTCTCGTTCCTGCTCGCGGGCGATCTGGCCGACCGCATAGATCGCCGCTTGATCCTGATCGGGGTCATGATCGCCATGAGCGCGATGGCGGTCGCGTTATGGTTGGCGGCGCTGGCCAACGCGGTGAGCTTGCCGCTGCTTCTCGCGGTTTGTGCGCTACTGGGGCTGGTGCGCCCGTTTCAGATGAGCGCCCAGCAGTCGCTTCCAAGCGTTCTGGTGGCGCCGCGCTTGCTTGCGAGGGCGGTCGCGTTGTCCAGCGCAGGCTCTCAGGCTGTCTTTATCGTGGCGCCAGCGCTCGCGGGGCTGGTTCTGATTGCGGGTGCGGTTCACGTTTACGCACTGTGCACCCTGGTATGCGTGGCGGGCTGGGTATTTCACGTCAGGATCCGTTATGACTACACCCCGCCCGCGCCGCGGCCGCGTTCGATTGCCGATCTGTTTGGTGGTGCGGTGTTCATCTGGCAGCGACCTGGCCTTCTCGGGTCCATCACGCTCGACCTGTTTGTTGTGATGCTCGCAAGTGTGAGCGGACTGCTCCCGGTGTTTGCGAAGGATGTGCTCGAAGCCGACAGTTGGGGACTGGGCCTGCTGCGCTCAGCCCCGGCGGTGGGTGCGGTAGCCATCAGTTTTCTGATCGCACGCTGGCGCTTTGAACGTCATACCGGCCGGATCATGTTTACCAGCGTTGCGGTGTTTTCGCTTTCGCTGGTGGTGTTCGGACTCTCGCGTGATCTGGTGCTTTCGCTTGTTGCCCTGGCGATCAGCGGGGCGGCGGATATGGTGAGCGTGGTGATTCGGCAGACCATGGTCCAGATCGATACCCCCGACGCCATGCGCGGTCGGGTGTCTGCATTCAATTCGATCGCCGTCACTGCGTCGAATCAGCTGGGCGATTTCCGCTGCGGCGCGTTGGCCCACCTTGTGGGCGCGGTGCCCGCAGTGGTGGCGGGCGCTGTCGCCGGGATCGCCATTACCGGCCTCTGGATTTACTGGTTCCCCGGGCTCTGGGCGCGTAAACGGATTGACGAGACGCCGCCCGGCTAGGCCGGGCTTATTCCCGCGGTTATCATCCGTCGCGTCTTGGACCCGTACGCGAGCGCCCCATGTTCCGGATTGTTCGAACCAATCAGAAGCTCCATTCTGTATTTACCGAGCGCCTGGCTCGTGAACCGGGTGTTTTGGTGGAGCAGTTTGATCGTGACGGCAGCCCGGAACACGCCTGGAGCCTGCTGTCGCGCGCGCATGCCTACCAGATCTCGGCGGCGCGCGATGAACTGCCACTGCCCTATCACGCCAGCGCCGAGTTGCTCGTCCGTTGCCCGCAACTTCTCTGTGTGTCATCAGGCGGGGCAGGGTATGACACGGTGGATGTGGAAGCCTGCACGCGTGCGGGAGTGCTGGTGCTGAATCAGGCGGGGGCGAATGCACAGTCGGTGGCCGAAGCAACGCTGGGGCTCATCATCGACATCACCCACCGGCTCTCGCTTTCGGACCGGCGCTTGCGTCGCGAGCGTGGGTTTTCACGCGAGGACCTGATGGGCGAAGAGATTTCCGGCAAGACGCTGGGTCTGATTGGTATTGGTCATGTGGGGCGCACCGTGGCCCGGCTGGCGGCAGCTTTTGGCATGACAGTGATTGCCTGCGATCCCCTCGTCGATCACGATGAGATTCGTCGACGCGGAGCCGAGCCCGTAGACCTCGACGCATTGCTGCGGCGTGCCGATATCGTGTCGGTTCACTGCCCGAGAGACGCTGGCACGCTGGGGATGATGAACGAAGCGGCATTCGCCAGAATGAAGCGCGGCGCCTACTTCGTAAGCACCGCGCGAGGCGGCATTCACGATCAGCGTGCGCTGCTCGCGGCGCTGCAGTCGGGCCAGATTCGGGCCGCTGGACTGGACGTGTGGGATCAGGAACCGCCTCCGCTCGACGATCCGCTTCTCCAGCACGAGGCGGTGGTGGCAACCTATCACACGGCTGGGGTCACCACCGAGGCGCGGGCGCGCATCGCCCTGTGGGCGGCGGACCAGCTGGCCCAGGTGCTGGCGGGCGGCGCTGCACCCCGAGCGGTCAATCCTGAGGTCTGGCCACGCTTTCAGACGCGTCTGGCAAGCGCGGCCGCTCAGGAGCGTTCGAGTCCGCCGCCGCCGAGCGCGCGATAAAGCAGAACCTGGTTCTGAAGCAGTTGCAGCCGGGTTTGAATGACCGCCTGGCGGGCGGTAAAGAGCGAGCGCTGCGCGTCCAGGAGGTCGAGATAACTCGCGATCCCGTTTTCGTAGCGTAGTCGCGCGAGTTCCAGCCTCGCAGCCTCGGCGTCGGCCACACCATTCTGGGCGTCCAACTGGTCAACCAGCGTCTGCCTGCCGGCCAGCGCGTCGGCCACCTCGCGAAACGCGGTCTGGATGGCGCGTTCGTATTGTACAAGCGCGATATTGCGTGCCGCCTCGGTTGCGCGGAGGGTCGACTCGTATCGCCCACCGGAAAAGATGGGCTGAAGCAGGGCTGGCGCTGCCGTGAAGCCCCAGCTGCCGCCTGCAAACAGGCCGGCGAGGTCACGGCTCACCGAACCAAATGCCGCAGTCAGCGTAATGCGCGGCAGGAAGGCCAGGCGCGCAGCCTCGATGTTGGCGTTCGCAGCAATCAGTTGCTGCTCGGCCGCGCGGATGTCAGGTCGGGCGGTGAGCAGATCGGACGGCAGCCCCGCGGGCAGCGGTGTCAGGGCGATGTCGGCAAGCCGGGTGGTGGCGAGCACGGGTGGCGAGGCGCCGGGGCTGCCGATCAGCAGGCCGAGCGCGTTGCGATCGAGCGAACGCTGCCGTTCCTGCTGGGCGCGAACCGCGCGCGCGCCCTCGGTGAGCGACTGGGCGAGGCGGAAGTCAAGTTCTGAGGCTGCACCATTGTCGAAGCGAAGACGCGTGAGGCGCAGCGACTCGAGCCGCGTTTCCAGGGTCTGGTTGGTCAGTGCAAGCTGTTCTTCGTCAGCGATCAGGTTGAGCCATGAAGAAGCGACCGCTGCCACCAGCGCAAGACGCGCCGCGTGAGCGGCTTCTTCCGAAGCCAGGACCTGCGCGCGCGCTGCATCGCTCAGGCGCGCGAGGCGCCCGAAGAAATCGAGCTCCCATGCGGAAAGCTGAAACCCGCTATTGACGCTGCGAGCCGTGGTGCCATTGGGCTGTTGGGCTGATGATCCGGCGATACCCACCCCTACCATGGGCATGCGATCCGCCTCGCGCAGCCCAAGTTGCGCGATGGCCTGCTCGATCGCGAGCGTGGCGATCTTCAGGTCCCGGTTACCGGCGAGTGCTGTCTCGATGAGTTGCTGGAGGGCAGGGTCGGGGAAATAGTTGCGCCAGCCGAGTCGCGCTGCCGGGCGAGCGTCGGTCTCGGCCGCTGGTGTCGATGCAGTATCAGCGTAGCCCGCGGCAACCGGAGCGGCGGGCCGCTGATAAGGCGCGAGCGGGTTTGCACACCCGGCAGTGATCAGTGCCGCGAGGAGAGGAAGTGCGACCCGGGCGATGCAGTGCGAGGGCAATGTGCGCCGCAACCCCTGGTGCTGGGACGATCGACCGGCGGGTGAAGCGAACAGGACGTTCATGCCGAGCCTCCTGTCGGCGGTACCGGGGAATCGGGCGGCGGATGGCGCTTGTCCTTGAAAATACTTCGGATCACCACGAAAAACACCGGTACGAAGACGACCGCCAGAATGGTGCCGGTCACCATGCCGCCCAGCACGCCGGTGCCGATTGCGCGCTGACTCGCCGATCCGGCGCCGATCGCCTTGGCAAGCGGCAGCACGCCGAGCCCGAATGCGAGCGAGGTCATGATGATGGGTCGGAAACGCAGCCGCGCGGCCTCGATGGCCGATTGAACGACCGAGCGTCCCTGCTCCTGGAGGTCTTTGGCGAACTCGACGATCAGGATCGCATTCTTGGCCGATATGCCGATGATGGTCACGAGCCCAACCTGAAAGTAGATATCGTTGGCATAGTCGCGCACCAGGGTGGCCACCAGCACACCGAGCACGCCCAAAGGCACCACCAGGATGACCGAGACCGGGATCGACCAGCTCTCGTAGAGCGCGGCCAGCACCAGGAAAACCGCCAGGATTGCGAACGCATAAACGATCATGGCCTGCGAGCCGGCGAGTTTTTCCTCGCGCGACTGTCCGGTCCACTCGTAGCCGAATCCGGGGGGCAATTGCGCGGCCAGTCGCTCCATCTCCGCAATGGCTGCGCCCGTGCTGTAACCCGCCGCTGGTGCGCCGGATATCCGCATGGACGGGTAGCCGTTGTAACGAACCGTTTGCGCGGCGCCGCTCACCCAACGGGTGCTTGCGAAGGCCGACAGCGGCACCGCCTTGCCCTGGCTGTTCACCACGTTGAGCTTCATCAGGTCTTCGGGCTGCATTCGCGCAGGCGCATCGGCCTGTACAACCACTCTTTGCATACGGCCGCGATTGGGGAAATCGTTGATGTAAGCCGAACCCAGCGCGGTCGACAGGATGCTGTTGACCGCATCAAAGGACACACCCAAAGCGTTGGCCCGGTCGCGATCGATGTCCACCTGTAACTGAGGCGCGTCTTCCAGCCCATCCGGTCGAACCTGCGTGAGCACGGGGCTTTGCGCTGCCATGCCCAGCACCTGGTTGCGTGCGGCGAGCAGCGCCTCGCGACCGTTGCCGCCCCGATCCTGCAAGCGGAAGCTGAAGCCCGTGGCCGCACCCAGCTCGGGGATGGGCGGAGGGCTGAGCGGAAAGATGAACGCATCGCGCACGCCCATCAGAGCGCGAAATGCCCGTCCGGCGAGCGCCTGCGCGGACTGCTCGGGGGCGAGTCGCTCCTTCCAGTCGGTGAGCGTGACAAACGCAAGCGCAGCGTTCTGCCCCTGCCCGGAGAACGAGAAACCGAGTACGCCGACCATGCTGCGCACCTCGGGCTGCTTCAGCATGAATCCTTCCACCTGCTCCATGACGGCGCGCGTGCGCTCGACCGTGGCGCCCGGTGGCAGCTGAATGCTCACCAGCAGGCTGCCCTGGTCCTCCGAAGGCAGAAAGGACGTCGGCAGCTTCTGATAAAACCAGGCTGCGGCACCCACAATAGCGCCATAGAGCACCAGATACCAGGCGGCGCGCCGCACCATCCGGCTCACCAGCGCCTGGTAGCCGTTTGTGGTGGCGAGAAACCCTCGATTGAACCAGCCAAACGGACCGCGGCTCGCCAGATGATGCCCCTTCGCAACCGGTTTCAGCAGCGTGGCGCAAAGTGCCGGCGTGAGCGAGAGCGCCATGAGCGCCGAGAATGCAATCGAGGTGACCATCACCACCGAAAATTGCCGGTAAATATTGCCGACCGACCCGGGAAAGAAGGCGAGCGGCGTGAAGACCGAAATCAGGACCAGCGTCATGCCGATGACCGCGCCCTGGATCTGGTCCATCGCCTTTCGCGTGGCTTCCTTTGGGGGCAGGCCCTCCTCGGTCATGATGCGCTCGACGTTTTCCACCACGACGATTGCATCGTCCACCACGATGCCGATGACCAGCACCATGCCGAACATGGTGAGCACGTTGATCGAATAGCCGAGGCTGAGCAGCGTGGCAAAACAGCCCAGCAGTGCGATCGGCACCACGAGGGTGGGAATCAGCGTGTAGCGCCAGTTCTGCAGGAACAGAAACATGACGAGGAACACGAGCACGATCGCTTCGAACAGGGTTTGAACGACCTGGGAGATCGAGATCCGGATGAAGCGTGAACTGTCGTAGGGAATCTCCCATTTCATGCCGGGCGGGAAGTAGGCGGCAAGCTCGGCCATGCGGGCCCGCACCGCGTCAGCCGTGCCCAGCGCATTGCCGGTTGGCGACAGCTGAACGCCGATTCCTGTGGACGGCTGGCCGTTCAGCCGGGCGGCGGTGGCAAAACTCTGGGCATTGAGCTCCACCCGTGCCACATCGCGCAGCCGTACCGTCGATCCGTCGGTGCCGGCGCGCAGAACGATATTGGCAAACTCATCAACTGTCGCGAGCTGGCCACCGACCACCACCGTGGCCGTCATCGATTGACCCGCGACCTGCGGTGACTCGCCGATTGCGCCTGATGAGACCTGAGCATTCTGCTGACGGATGGCGGCTGCGACGTCGGCGGCCGACAGGTTGAAACTCGCGAGCTTCTGTGGGTCGAGCCAGATTCGCATTGCCTGCTCGGTGCCGAACAACTGCGCTTGGCCGACGCCGGGGATGCGTTGAATCTCGGGCAGCACGTTGCGCGATGCAAAGTCGCCAAGCTGCACCGGTGTGAACGATCCGTCAGACGACGTGAGGATGGCAAACAGCAAAAAGTTGCTGCGTGCCTTTTCGACCCGTACGCCCTGTTGCGTGACCACCTGGGGTAGCCGGGGCGTAGCCCGCGACAGCCGGTTCTGAACGTCGACCTGAGCGAGGTCGGGATTGGTGCCAGGCTGGAAGCTGATTGAAATCGAGCCCACGCCGTTCGACTGCGCGATCGATTCCATGTAGATCATGCCCGGCGAGCCGTTGATCTCCTGCTCGATCACACTGATGACCGCCTGCTCCAGCGTTTGCGCCGACGCTCCAGGGTAGGTTGCGGTGACCACGATGGTCGGGGGTGCAACCGGCGGGTACTGCGCGATGGGCAGCAGGCGGATGGCAACCAGCCCGGCCACGATGATGAAGAGGGACACTACCCAGGCGAAAATCGGCCGGTCAATGAAGAAGCGTGGCATGAAGCGTCCTCAGCTTCGCGGCGCGGCCGGCGGCGCTGCGGGTGGCGCGGGCGGCGTCCAGGGTACCGGTCGTACCGGTTGGTTCGGGCGGATCTTCTGGAATCCGTCGACGATCACCTGCTCGCCGTCATTCAGCCCGTCAAGAATCAGCCAACGGCCGCCGCTGGCCCCGCCCACGCGCACGGGCCGCACCGAGATCTTTCCAGAGGCGTCAACCACCATCACCGTGTCGCCCTGGCTCGCCCGGGAGACTGCCTGCTGCGGCAGCAACATCGCGCGCGCCGCCTTCGCCTGCTCAATACGTACACGGACATAAAGACCAGGCAGCAGGGCGCCGCCCGAGTTGGGCACTTCGGCGCGCAGAGTGACCTGCCCGCTGGTCGCGTCCACCGTCAGATCTGAGAACAGCAGCCGCCCGGCAGGGGGATGAACAGTCCCGCCATCAAGCACCACGCGAATCAACGCCGCCTCGTTCCCGGTGCTGCGCAGGAGTCGCCCCTGCTCAAAGTCGCGTCGCAGGCGCAGGGCTTCGTTGGCCGACTGCGTGAAATTCACATAAACCGGTTCGATCTGCTGAATGATGGCCAGCGGAGTCGCCTCCCCCTGACCCACCAAGGCACCCTCGGTCACCAGGGCTCGACCGATCCGCCCCGAGATGGGCGCGGTAACGGTGGTGTAGCCCAGATTGATGGTGGCGGTTTGAACTGCGGCCTGGCCGGCCAGGACCTCCGCTTCGGCCTGTTTTTGCGCGGCGACTGCGTTGGCAAAGTCCTGCTTTGATACCGCGTTGGCCGCAACCAGTGGGCGATAACGCTCGGCCAGAGCGCTTGCCTGGGAGAGGTTCGCCTGAGCTCGCGCGAGTGTGGCCTGCGCGCTCGCCAGGGCCGCCTCGTAGGGCGCGGGGTCGATCCGGAACAGCACCTGCCCGGCCTTCACGTCGGCGCCCTCGCGGAACATCCTTTGTTGAACGATTCCCGCGGCACGGGCCCGGACCTGCGCCACCCGCGAGGCTTCAATCCTGCCAGGCAGCTCCTCGACCAGCCCCACTTCACCCAAGGCAACCTTGACAACGCCCACCGTCGGCGGCGGAGGCGCCGCTGGCGCCGCCGCGCCGGACGCAGGCGGGCCAGCCGGGGCCGATGGGCCGCAGGCACCAAGGAAGGCACAGAGGACCAACGCCAGGGCCAGGCCAACGCGGGACAAAGATGCAGCGGGGTGCGGCAAACGAGCCGCACTGCCGCGTGTCGCGGCGACATGCAGGGATCGGTTCATGGTGTGCTTCCAGAGGAAGCGCGGATTGTAGCCGCCCGGGCGGATCCCTCGCCGCTTGACGGGCGGCGCTTCGGGTCATTCGTGTAGGACGCCGATATACTCCGCGCTCATGACTCGTGACCTGTCAGCGCTTTTCGAGCGCAATCGCGAATGGGCGGCCCGCGTGGAGGCGAGCCGTCCAGGCTTTTTCACCGG
>Ga0078894_10004782_pt1 | contig 10390 bp, 7 predicted proteins | sample LauGreSu1BDMLBSD_2_FD_67506 | JGI IMG/M metagenome (GOLD analysis project Ga0078894, IMG submission 67506) | Freshwater lake microbial communities from Lake Michigan, USA - Su13.BD.MLB.SD (version 4) (version 4) | ecosystem: Environmental > Aquatic > Freshwater > Lake | place: Lake Michigan, USA... | reverse complement strand
CTTTTAGCATTTCAAATATCTATAATATATATAATAATATGTATTATATGTATTTTATTTTAGGATTAACATCAATTTTAAAAATATTTAATCCATATTTCAGGAAACATATTCTAGATTCTTTAGAAAGTCATGAATATCTATTTTTGAATACTTTTTTGATATCGTTTGGTGTATTAATATATTTGGTATATAAATTAATATTTCATGATTATTCAATAAATAAATTAGTAGATAAAATAAATAGTTTAAACACACTTCAAGTATTATATTTTATATTAATTGCTTTCATAACATTAATTTCCTCTATGGTAATTATAAATTTGGATAAACATTATAATACCCCTTTATTAAATTCACTATTAAAGAAAGGGATGGCAAGTGTTTTACTTATATTAACAGGTATATTTATTTATAAAGAAAAATATAATTATAAACAAGTATTAGGTTTATTTTTAATTATAGTAGGGTTATTTCTTATTACTTGTAAAACATAATCCTACTATAATTAAAATATTATGCATTTGATATGTTTAAATTATTGTAAAAAAAACAATAATTTAAAAATAGAAAATAGAAAAAAGGTTGAATTAAAATTTAATTAAATTATTACAATTACTAAAACTATATTATTATTATTATTTATTTTTATCTATGTATTTATTCTAAGCTTCTGGCTTCTTCTTTGAAATTACCTTCTTCTTCTTTGGTTCTTCAGCAGCAACAGCTTTTACTGGATCTTCTTTCACAGGTTCTTCAACTTTTACAGGAGTAGGAACAGGAGGAGGTAATTCTCTTTCATCATCACTATCATCTACAATAGTGCTAGCTACAACGCCATCTGGATCAATATCATCTTCTGGTGGTGGAAGACTCTTTAGTTTTTCCTTATCAGCTGGTTTAGGTCTTAAGAAACAAGTTCCCTCAACAATTGAAGAGGTCTTTGGCTTTTGAACAATAGCTTGCTTTAGATTCCAAGTTACAGATACCTTACCATTTACAAACCATAATCCGCCGCATTGAATTAAACAAATTACATGAGTCTTTGACTTCAAGAAATCAAGTGGTGATAAGTGAGCAGCACTCTTTCCCTTAAGAAATAATGGTTCGCCTTCTTCATCATAAATCTCTGATTGCCAAACACCTTTCCAACAAGGGACTTTTACACTGAGAGTTGGTGGCTTATTATAATCAAGCTCTGCGCTATCCTTTGAAACCTTAGGATGCTTTAACATAACATTAAATTTCTCATCCATAACATCAGCGCTAGTAATAGTCTTTCCAAACCATTCCTTAGAATAAGTTAATGCGTCTGCCTTTACTTTTGCTTCTAAAGCGCGCATAGATTTTAAGAATGCTTCGGCGTCAGCATTACTATATTCTGCGTTTGGAAATTGAAGTGACATAGTATATTTTCCAGTGTGATTACCTTGACTATCCTTACCTTCTTGAGCACCCCAAGTTAGCATTAATGGTGTAGAAATGGTAAGAGATTCTTTAAAATTTTTATTATATAAATTAACTACCTTTCCGCCAGAAGGATTTGCCTTAGGAGCGGAATAGGAGAATACATTAGTATCAATATTAGTGCCGTCGATGATTGCGTTTGTCATTTTCTTATTAGTATGATTTATATACTAGCGTTATCTTTAAATCAATTTTTTTTTTAAATATAAATGTAAATATGGTCTAGTGCTCTTTTTTAAGCTTATGATACATGGTAAGCATTTTAATTATATTTATAATTATATAATAAAACAGTTCAAAAAGAAAAATATATATATAATATATGAACTCTACAATAAAAAAACAAAAAAGTAAAGAAAGCTTAATTGATGAGTATATGAATGGTATTATTAATAAATGCGAGCAATCAATGCCGATTATTAAGAAACCAATTAAAATAAGTGATGACAAAATAAATATTCCAACAACTGACACCTATAATGAACTAATAAAATACAACTATAATTTGAATCAACTAAAGGGTTTCGCAAAACATTATAAATTAAAAATTAGTGGCAACAAAAATGAACTCTTAACAAGAGTATATTCTTATTTACATTTTTCGCATTATATTATTAAAATTCAAAAAATATATCGCGGCAATCTTGTAAAAAAATATAAATTAATACATGGCCCAGCCGCTATGAATAGAAAATTATGCACAAATAGCAGTGATTTTGTAACTATGGAACCTGTGGAAGAAATTAATTATCATCAATTTGTAAGCTACAAAGACGAAGATGGATTTATTTATGGATTTGATATAATTTCTCTCCACAACTTATTTCTAAAGAGTCCAAAAGAAATGAGAAATCCTTATAATCGAAATTTGATGTCAGATATAGTTCTTAAAAGCATTCGATCTTTATTGAAATTAAGCAAAATATTAAAAATACATATTGATTTAGATTTTGAGGATGACTCACAAAAAGTTTCCAATGAAAAAGCAATTGAATTACGTGTCTTGGCATTATTCCAAAATATTGATTCTTTAGGAAATTATAGTAACCCTGAATGGTTTCTCTCTTTGTCAAGAAATCAAATAATAAAATTTGTGAGAGAATTGAATGATATTTGGAATTATAGGGCTCAATTAACACAAGAAGTAAAACGCAATATTTGCCCACCCAATGCTGATCCATTTAGGAATTTGAGTATGCCATACATACACACTGAAGGTAATATGTGGAATGTTAGAAAAGTCGTTTTAGAAGTTTTGGAAAAATTCGTTATTTCTGGCGTCGATAAAGACAGCAAATCTTTAGGAGCATATTATGTTCTTGCTGGGTTGACTTTAGTGAATCAAGAAGCTGCTACATCGCTTCCTTGGCTTTTTCAGTCAGTTAGTTATTTTTGAATATATGTAGTTAAATAAATTACATGACTTATTACCATATTATCGTAACAATATATATTATTTGCGTTAAATCACTTAAAAAGTATTTATTTAGATATAGTATAATAAGATGCCAAAGAAAACATCGACTACTAAGACTGAGACTGAACAAGTCACTGCTGCTGCCCCTGTTACCCCTGTTGTTGAAAAGAAAGTTAAGGCTCCTAAGGCCAAGGCTCCTAAGGTTGAAGCTGCCCCAGCTCCTGCCCCTGTTCCTGAAGTTGTTCAAGAAGCCGCTGAACAAGCTGACGGTGAAGCTCCCCTTGCTGAAAAATCTGTTGAGTTCCTTGCTAAGCTCCAACAACTTGGTGGAATTATTGCCTCATTAAAGAGTGAATACAGAACCCTTGAGAAGCAATGGTCAAAAGAACTTAAATCTGCCCAAAAGCAATCTTCCAAGCGCAAGAGAAAGGCCGGTAACCGTGCCCCATCTGGATTCGTTAAGCCAACTCGCATATCAGACGAGCTTGCCAAATTTTTGGAAAAGCCATCTGGAACTGAAATGGCACGCACTGAAGTCACTCGTGAAATCAACAACTACATCCGCTCCCACAATCTTCAAGACAAGGAAAATGGTCGCAAGATCAATCCTGACACCAAGCTTGCTGTCCTTTTAAAGCTTAAGAAGACTGACGAACTTACCTACTTCAACCTCCAAAGATACATGTCTCCTCACTTCGCCAAGGCTGCCAAGGAAGCCACCGCATAAAAATATTATAAAGAGATAAATATTATAAACATTTAAAAAAGATTAAATTTAAAAAAAGATAAAAAAATTATATGGTCTAAAAAAGACTATATAATTCATTAAAAGTTTTTGCATTACATATTTATTTTAGAAAACAATTATTCAAATACTTATAACTATTACACCTTTTATCATTCAAAATGCTCATTTTATATAATATTTTTTAATATAAAGATATTATAATATAATTTATTACTATGGGTTGTGACTATTATATTGTAAAATATTTAAATATTTATTATAATGATATTGATTATTTGGTTGTTGAATTAGAAAGAGAAAGAGGTTATTATATTTTTCAATACGACGAAGATTTCAATGACTATGATGATAAAATAAATGAGTATATAAAAGATTGTCTAACACCTAAAATGAAACCAATTATTATTTATAGTAATAATAGTTTCAATAAAGTAAATTCTGAAACAAAATATAAAATTCTTATAGAGAATGAAATAAATAATTATGGTAAAAAATGGTGTGAAATTACAAAAATTATAAAAGTAGAAGATAGATTTGAAAGAGTATAATGAGCATTTTAAATGAAAAAATGTGTAAAATACTTATAAATATTAAATATAATATCTTTATTTTTTATTTGAAAAACTTTCGAAATCTGTTACACTATCATCGTCGCTAGTATAATTTAAAAATTCTTTTGCTATCAACTTTTCTGAAATATGAGGTTGTAATTCTAAAACGACATCTAGGTTTATTTTATCGTCATCTTCATGTAGTCTATAATTTGAATTTAATATATATCTTACAATAAATGTCTCATCTAAAATTTGTGTTTTAAGAATATCTATCAATTTTACTGCATAAATATTATCTTTTAAAGTTTGTCTATCATATTTATTATTATACAAGTCAATTTTACCGCTCATTTTGTATTTTGTTAATCAATCATAATAACAAATATTTAAATCAAAAAAAAATATAATTATAAAATGTATATAATTTTATATAATTTTATATAATTTTATAAAATAATTATGGAAATATAAATCCATCTTTTTTTAAAATTTCTCGAATATTATTTTGAATAATAGGACCATTTGATATTTTTATTTCTTCAAATATTTTTAAATTATAGTAATTATGACTAAGATCGAATATTTCACAAATTTTATTCAATAATTCATAATCTTTAATATAATTAGTATTCGAATGTAACCAATCATAAAATCCATCACTCGATTTCGATTTATGATATTTTTTAAAATATTTCAATGTTTCATATAATAAAGGTTTTTTTATATGATCATCGCTATCAATATTTGTATTATAATCAGTACCAGATATTATACAAATTTCTCTCAATTCTTTTTGTGTTATACCTAATTCTTCTAATATACCTTTCATATTATATAAAACAGCAGTGTGATTCAATAAACTCATATATCTAATTACACGCGGACAACCATATACAAACATATCCATATCTTCACTCAAACATGCCCATACTTTTCCTTTTAACGTGAGCAACGCACATAATTCATCTGCTTCACAAGGCGCATCATAATATGTCGCACCATAAGCCCTAATTAATTCTTTTACGTTTTCAACATCATTTTTATGTATTTGAATAAATTTTTTTTTCAACATATCCATATTATTAATAATTTCTTGTCTTTCAATATCATCCATTTCAGCATTTAATTCTAATTGTATTTTACATTTATTGTATTCATCTTCCGCTTCTTTTTTGTCTTCACGTCTTTTTTGTAATAGCACTTTTTTTTCATCTGGTGGCTTACCATCAAATATAAAGATTGGAATTATATTATAATACCTAAATATAGATAGCATAAGATAAATATTTTCTACGAGGTTTCCATCCGCAGCATATCTATACATATATATACTTATATCTACAGCAATCTTTTTACCAGATATTTCTGCCAGAGATATAAATTTTATAGAGTCTTTTGCGTTTTCCTTCATAAATTTGTTCAAATGTTTTATGCCCATATTTTTAAAATAGACTGTTTTATTTTTTATAGTTTTTTTAGTTTTTTTAGTTTTTGATTGTTATTTATTTGTTATATGATTTTTATTTTTCAATTTTATTTTAAATTTTATAAAAAAATTGAATTGTTTTCTTTACACGAATAAGTAATATAATTAATATAAGTTATAACATAATAATTTAAAATGCAAACTAGAAGTCAAAGTAAAAAATTAGCCACCATTCGTCCAGAATTGGAAGTCAATATTGATTTTGATGAAGCAAGTAGGGCTTGGAAAGAAAATAAAATATCTATTGGTAATGGAAGTTATAAATATGTTTGTTGTAAAAGAACTATTACAAATAATGTATGTTCTAAAAAATGTTTGCCAGGCGAAGATTATTGTAGCATTCATTACAGGTCATTTTTAAAAAGTAAATTATAAAAAGTAAATTATAAAAAAGAAATTATAAAATATTTTTAAAAAATATATAAATGTATTATTAATTAATTGCGTTTTATTTCAACTCCACTTGAAGTATTATTAACAAAATTTTTTTCTGTTGTTGAAGATAGAGAATCAGTATTAATTGTAATATTTGTTGTTATATTAGCATATTCTGCTTGTGTAGTTAAAAAGTATTCAAAACCTTGAGGGTTTGTAATTCCTGTAGGATTACCTGGTGTGCTTTGTGATACATTCAAAGAAGCATCTATACTTCCTGAATTATAATTTGCGGTGGAAGCTTGGGTTGCTGTTACAACCGCACTTCCTGCTGAAACAATTGTTACTACATTTCCAGAGATGGTAGCGACGCTAGTATCACTGCTAGTATATGTAAAAGCACCAGTACTATTAGAAGATGGATCTACAAGTGTAAATGGTAAATCACCAAAAGTTTTACTTGGTATTGTAAAATTAGTAATAGTAGGGTTAGCTTTTGCTACATTTAAAGAAGCATCTATACTTCCTGAATTATAATTTGCGGTGGCAGCTTGGGTTGCTGTTACAACCGCACTTCCTGCTGAAACAATTGTTACTACATTTCCAGATATACTTGCAACATTAGTATTAGAACTAGTGTAAGTGAAAGCTCCGTTGCTATTAGAAGATGGATCTACAAGTGCAAAGGAAGGATCACCAAAATTTTTACTTGGTATTGTAAAATTAGAAATACTAGGGTTAGCTTTTGCTACATTCAAAGAAGCATCTACACTTCCTGAATTATAATTTGCGGTAGCACCTTGGGTTGCAGTTACAACCGCACTTCCTGCTGAAACAATTGTTACTACATTTCCAGAGATGGTTGCGACGCTAGTATCACTGCTAGTATATGTAAAAGCACCAGTACTATTAGAAGATGGATCTACAAGTGCAAAGGAAGGATCGCCAAAAGTTTTACTTGGTATTGTAAAATTAGTAATAGTAGGATTAGCTTTTGCTATATTTAATGAAGCATCTGTAGTGCCTTGGTTATAATTTGCAGTGGAAGCTTGTGTTGCTGTTAGAATCGCAGTTCCAGCACCATTAATTGTTACTACATTTCCATTAATGGTAGCGACACTAGTATCACTGCTTGTATAACTGAAAGCACCACTACTATTAGAAGATGGATCTACAAGTGCAAAGGAAGCATCGCCAAATGTTTTATTTGGTATTGTAAAATTAGTAATAGTTGGGTTTGCTTTTGCTATATTTAAAGAAGCATCTGTAGTGCCTTGGTTATAATTTGCAGTGGAAGCTTGTGTTGCTGTTATAATCGCACTTCCAGCACCATTAATTGTTACTACATTTCCATTAATGGTTGCTATAGAACTACTACTAGCATAACTAAAAGCCCCACTACTATTAGAAGATGGATCTACAAGTGCAAAGGAAGCATCGCCAAATGTTTTATTTGGTATTGTAAAATTAGTAATAGTTGGGTTTGCTTTTGCTACATTTAAAGAAGCATCTATACTTCCAGAATAATAAGATGGTGTTTCAGCTTGTGTTGCAGTTACAACCGCACTTCCTGCTGAAATAATTGTTACTACATTACCTGATATTTCAGCAACACTAGTATTAGAACTAGTATATGTAAAAGCTCCGCTACTATTAGAAGATGGATCTACAAGTGTAAAAGGAGCATCGCCAAAAGTTTTATTTGGGATTGTAAAATTTGTAATGGTTGGATTTATTTGAGCAATTACATTTAAAGAAGCATCTATACTTCCTGAATTATAATCTGCGGTTGGCTCTTGTGTTGCTGTTATAGTTGTGTTTCCAACACTATAAATAGTTACAATATTTCCACAAACATCCGCAACACTAGTATTTGAACTAGTATAGGTAAAAACACCAGGACTATTAGAAGATGGATCTACAAGTGCAAACGATGTGTCAATATTAATATTTTTAGTTAAATTTGGAAAGTTGGTAATAGTTGGATCAGCTTTTGCTACATTTAAAGAGGCATCTATACTTCCTGAATTATAATTTGATGTTGATGCTTGTGTTGCTATTATATTTATATCACCAGTTCCAAGAATACTTACTACATTTCCTGATATAGTTGCGACACTAGTATCACTGCTTGTAAATGTGAAAGCACCATCACTATTAGAGGATGGGTCAAGTGTAAAGGAAGGGTCGCCATATACCTTGTTTATAGTTGAAAAGTTGCTAATAGTAGGATTAGCTTTTGCTACATTTAAAGAGGCATCTATACTTCCTGAATTATAATTTTGGGTGGCATCTTGAGTTGCTATTATATTTATATCACCAGCTCCAACAATACTTACTACATTTCCTGATATAGTTGCGACACTAGTATCACTGCTTGTAAATGTGAAAGCACCAGGACTATCAGAAGATGGATCTACTAATGTAAATGGTGCATTACCAAAAGTTTTACTAATATTTGAAAAATTTGTAATAATAGGATTTGCTTTTGCTATATTTAAAGAGGCGTCTGTAGTTCCTGGATTAAAATTATCTGTACCTGCTTGACTGGCTATTAAGTTTACATTTCCAACACCAACAATAGTTACTACATTGCCTGATATTGTTGCGACATCGGTATTTGAACTAGTATATGTAAAAGCACCAGGACTATTAGAAGATGGATCTAGTGTAAATGAAGGGTCACCATATACCTTGTTTACAGTTGAAAAATTTGTAATAACAGGATCTGCCTTTGCTATATTTAAAGAAGCATCTGTGCTTCCTGAATTAAAATTAGCTGTTTCAACTTGACTTGCTGTTAAATTTACATTTCCAGCACCAACAATAGTTACTACATTTCCACATATATCTGCGAAACTAGCATCACTGCTTGTAAATGTAAAAGCACCAGGACTATTAGAGGATGGGTCAAGTGTAAATGGTGTGTTACCATATACCTTGTTCACAGTTGAAAAGTTGGTAATAACAGGATTAGCTTTTGCTACATTTAAAGAAGCATCTATACTTCCTGAATTATAAAATACTGTTGCTAATTGTGTTGCTGTTATAACCGCACTTCCAGCACCAACAATAGTTACTACATTTCCACAAACATCTGCAACATTAGTATTGGAACTAGTGTAAATGAAAGCACCTGTGCTATTAGAAGTTGGATCTACAATTGTAAATGGTTCATCGCCGTAAGTTTTATTTGTATTTGGAAAGTTTGTAATATTTGGATCAGTACGTTGTTGTACTAACACATCATCAAAATATGCGTAAGATGGTTGGCTTTGATCTAGATAAGAATAAAATGAAATTAATGTTGATGTTGATGAAGCTGTAAAGTTATAATTAAAAAAGGTCCAGTCAAATATGCTAGTAGTATCTATTACACTTTCAGGTATAACATTGTCATCAACTCTAGCCTCGAATTTAAACTGAGAATTTGAAGAGGTTTTTAAAACGTAACTGAATATATAAACTTGACCTATAACTGTAGTAATACTTTGTTCGCATAATGTTTCGTATGAAGAACTATTGCCAATAAATACACAATTAGATGAATCGTAACCTGGACTAGAAATAAATGTATTTTCAGTTTGATAGTTTGACCATGCATACCAATTATTACCTGCTGGGTTTTTAAATGTTCCATTAATTACCAAATTACTTTGATTATTTAATATATTTACAGTTTTATTTATAGTTCCAGAAGTGTAATTCGCAGTTTCTGCTTGTGTTGCTGTAATAATTGCACTTCCTGGATCGATAATTGTTACTACATTTCCACTCACTTCAACAACAGCATCATTAGAACTAGTGTAAGTAAATGTGCCAGGACTATTAGAAGATGGTGCTACAAGTTGAAATGATATATCTGTTACATTTTTAGTTTCGTTAGGAAAATTAGAAAGAACTGGAGGAGCTTTTGCTACATTTAAAGAAACATCTATTATTTCCTCATTGAAATTAGGTGTTGAACTTTGTGTTAATCTTATAGTTGTGTTACCAGCATCACCAATAGTTACTACATTTCCACAAACGTCTGCGATATTAGTATTAAGACTAATATAAGTAAAAGCTCCAGGACTATTAGAAGATGGTTGAAGAGTAAATGAAGGATCACCATAAACCTTGTTTATATTTGAAAAATTACTAATAACAGGATTAGCTTTTGCTACATTCAAAGAAGAATCTATACTTCCTGAATTATAATTTTCGGTGGCAGCTTGGGTTGCTGTTACAATCGCACTTCCTGCTGAAACAATTGTTACTACATTTCCAGAGATGGTAGCGACGCTAGTATCACTGCTTGTATATGTGAAAGCACCATCACTATTAGAAGATGGATCTACAAG
>Ga0078894_10004781_pt1 | contig 10392 bp, 14 predicted proteins | sample LauGreSu1BDMLBSD_2_FD_67506 | JGI IMG/M metagenome (GOLD analysis project Ga0078894, IMG submission 67506) | Freshwater lake microbial communities from Lake Michigan, USA - Su13.BD.MLB.SD (version 4) (version 4) | ecosystem: Environmental > Aquatic > Freshwater > Lake | place: Lake Michigan... | reverse complement strand
GAGTTGTAAACAAATTATTAAGGCCTACTTTGGAAGAAACGAGCAACTACAAAACATGGTGGGGAAAAACAATACTACAGATCTTTAATTTAGTTGAGGGTGAATTAAACGCGACCGATCCTTTGTCAAGAATATTTTTTGTGTCGGACGGGTTAATGACATTGATGGACGATAAGGTCAAAGTTAAATTTGCTCATTACATGGCTCAACTTGCCAGTGAAAAATCGGATGATGAAGTAGTTCCTGAATATTTTGTAGAAAACGAATTAAGGAATTGGTTAAACAAAAAGTTTTTACTTGATCCACCACTTCCAGCTAAACAGGTGAAAGACAAAATTGATTTAGATCAAGAATTAGATTCTTGAGATTCTATTAAAGATAATATTCTTCTTTTCGCTTTTTCACCTAAAGGAATTGGGTTACCCCCCTCATCAATCTGAACAAAAGTAATGTTAGTTTTCAAAACAAGATCCTGTTTACCTGAATAAACATTATGAGCTCTTGCTTCCATATATAATGTCATAGATGAATTACCAACTTTTTTTGGTGACCCGTAAATTTTCAGAAGTTGAGATTCCTTAGCCGGTTTTTCAAAATTACATTGATCAATACTTACAGTAACCATTCTTGGTGTATCACAAAGTTGCATTGAATATCCTGCAGCAGAAGCGTCAATCCATGATAATAATTTCCCACCGAATAAATTTCCGTGAAATCCTAAATCTGATTTTTTAATCGGGTGTGTGTTTAAAAGTTCCATAGTCTGTATAATAATAAAACTTAATATTATATTTATCAATATGGAAATAATTAAAAAATTAATGATTTTGGAGAGTGCAAAACTGAGAGGTGAGATACGAACTATTGTGAGAGATATTACCGACATCTTCAAAAAAGAAAACGACGGTGAGTTTTATTTACCAAATGATCTTAGAGATAATGAAGAAGAATATTCATTCCCAAAATTTAACTTACAGGTTGAGTTAGTATTAGAACAATCTGACGATGTTGATGATTTTATAATTAACGCTGAATTATATAGAGATGAGGGTGTTATTGCAGTATTAATTATTTATAACCCTGAGAATAAAACTAAAATTACTTATAATTTGATTGGTGAACTAAATGAAATAATCGCCCATGAATTAAGACACATTTACCAACAAACTTTCGGTACTCATAATATTGATGTTGAAGAACCTGAAGACCCGTTTGAATATTACACCCAACCTCATGAATTAGATGCTCAAGTTGCGGGATTTAAAAGAATGTCACAAATAACAAAAAGACCTTTTGAAGATGTTGTTAGGAATTGGTTCAAGACACACAAAAATTTCCATAATCTAAATGACGATCAGGCGGAGAAAGTAATTAAAATGATTTTAAATTATAAAAATTAAGATCTAAATCTCTTAATCATTTTTGTTAAAATTTCCGTTAGAAGAGTACTACTTATTACTGTTGCGGAAAGACCTGAAATACCTTTAACAATCATAGATATATGTTCCGGTGATACATTTAGATCTGCAAAGTCTTTAATTAGAGGGACTAATGGAACTAAAAAAGAATACGCCAACATATTAGATACTTTTGAAAACGTGACATTCAAACTTTTCAAGAAATCAAAGAACGCGTCTTTAAGATCGTAAGTTTTCATAATCGCACTATCAAAACTTCTAATCAATTTTTTTTCTCTTATTAGTTTCATAGTATTTTGAACTAATTCATCACTACTTGAAAAGAAAGTAACGATGACCCCAAAAAGTATTAAAGTTACATCTGACGAGGATAATTCTGGATGTAAATTATGCATATATTTTGATATTGGGTTCATTAGACCTCCAATTATTGGACCCCAAGTTAACGCAAATGTAAAATGAAGACCATATTGTTCTTTAACATCTTTTATAATTTTTTTAACCAAAGAAGTTGAGTTATCAAACGTCTTTTCAATTTCATTTTTCTTTTCTTCGGTTAATAACTTAATATATTGAGATTCTGTTAAAATAAGTTCCATATCACTTGTAAATATCCCTAAAAAACATAATAATTTATTTATCGTATATTTAATTTATATTATACTCATAAAATTTGTGTATAAAAATGATATTTATAATAAAACAAATCGTATGAACGCATATTTTTTCAACACAACAAAAGAAGAAAGGGATAACATCCTTGATCAACATAAAAAACTTTATGATGGATATGTTACTAGAAATCAAGAAAGTAACATGACACCATTATATGTCCAAGATTTGGCCAACGATAAAATTGGTATTACTGTTAATAATAAAGGTGAGGTTAAAGGTTACACAAACGTTGGTATCAATGAATCTCCATTAGATAAAATAGCCGACGGACCAAGAGATTTAAAAAATGGTACTGTTGATTTAGACGATGCACCAAATGATAGATCTGAAGTTAATACAATTTTAATGCATGATAGATATCCTTCACCAAGTGAAGATGACTCATTTGATGAATATGAGGACGAGATGGCATTAAATAATGATGAATATGAATACGATATTGATGAATTAGAAGATTATTCAGCAGAAGATATTAGTGAAGATTTGTTTACTGAGGTAGATCAAGATATTTTACCTGATTTTATGTCACAGATAAATGAATCTTTAGACATGTTTAAAAGACTTAAAAGATATAACTAAAATGGAAATACAGGAATTGATATTTTTTTATCTTCATGAAACTACTAATACTTTAGAAGTTCAGTTTAGAATGAGTATTGATTCAGATGATGAATTAAGAACCGATTTTATTAATATAAATGAAGCTAGTGATTTCGGATACGAACTAATCATGGAGGATTATGATCTCCAAAACGATGAAGACGACGATGAAGAATATTATTGGTTAGAATCACCTACAGTTGATGAAGATATATTATTATCGTTTCTAAATGAGTTTTACGTTATAAATCCTGATAAATTACCAAAACCCGAGTTGATCTAAGGACCAACTCGAGTTAAGTACATTACAGTTTGTTCACCACTACTATTAGAACCGTAGTCGTAACTACCTGAAGTTCTAATAACCAAACTTTCGTTTTCATCAGAAATGATTTTCCAAACACGACGAGTTCCATCATAATCGAACACAATATACCCAAGTTCATATGTTGAGCGATTACCGTGAACAACGTAAGTGTATTTTTTACCCCAAGTCGTAGTACCATTTGCATTGTCAGTAGGATTGAAATAAATCATGCTGTAATCGAGCGCCAATTTGGTGATACCTACTTTGATTGAGTCGAGTGGTTTTGTTTCACTTGGGTTTACATATAAATCACCAGGATAAAAAACACTCGTAGAGCTATCATTGTCACGATCTTCATAAACGATCTTATCAATAACATACTCACCACTCAAACTTAAAAGTTTTGGTTGGGTGTATTGAATACAAGATGTTAGAACAAATACGGTAAGAATGATTGAGAGTATATTTTTCATTTGACTTTTTTTACAAAGATATACTTTTTTTCTAAATACTGCAAATATTTATTAAAAAAATATGCAAGTAGACGAAATTATTTATTTACTAAAAAGATACACTTTTAACGATAAAGAGAAAAATTCTGAGTTAGGTGAGCAAGATGATGCATCAGCGTCAAGTACATCAACAGGAGGTGGAGGATATCCAACAGTGACTAAATGGGAAACAGGTTTGACAAGAAGTGTTGCAAATCAAATAGATTATAAAGCCAAATGGAAAGATCTTTATAAGATAACGAGAGGTAAATCTAACACTTTATTATAAAAGATTTATCTTGATATTTATATTGTAAGATGAAAAAATTAATTATAAGCGAATCAGAGAAAAAAAGTATATTGATGAAATACCTCAAAGAAGCTAAAGACTTCACTGAGGATATTGTATTTACTGATTGGTTATCACCTGATGAAAAATATTGTATTTTTTTAGATGAATTGTATGACATTGAATCTAAAAAAAATCTTGGGGATATATGGAAAAATCCAGACAACCTTGTTTTATTTTTAGAACATTCTTACAAAACATCGAATCTTAAACAAAATATTAAAGAAGAAGCATCTAAAGTTTTTGGTAAATTAATATTATCAGAAAATAAAGTTGATTTCACACCATTAAAAGGATTAATCAAACAGTACATAAAAGAAGAAAAATCTATTTGGGGTAGTTTCACTAAATGGTTATCAGACACCGGTAAATCAACATGGGAAGGTTTATCAGACTTTGCGGTTGATTCATGGGAAGGTATTAAAGAATACGGAGTTGCTATCTCTAAAGGGGATTGGGATGAAGTGATGAGATTAGCCAAAAGAGGATCTAAATGGTTGGCAAGAAAAATCAGACAAGCTGTTTATAGTCCTGTTGGTATTGTGGTTGATGCAATATTAATCGCAACGGGAATTGGTAAACTTGCACAGGTTGGTGTTTGGGCGATTGTGGTTGCCTTGGATATCTACGAATTTACCACTGGTGACTATGAACACCCTGAAGATCCTACATGGATGAGAATTTTATTTTTTGCAATTGATGTGATAGGTTTAGTTATGGCGGGTGCCGCAGCTAAAGCCGCAAGACAAACGGCAAGATTGGCAACATTAGGTTTACATACCGACGCAGAAGTCGCCGCGGCAGTTGCAAAAAATCCGGCACTTCTATCGTATTTAGAAACAGCCGCAAAATCAATCCCAAAGGCGTCCTCAACATTAAAAGCGGCTTCAGGATCAATTAAAGGAGGATCTAAATTAGCTAGATTCTTTAAAGGTGCACTATCGGGGATGGGTAAATTCTTTTCTTGGTTATTAGATGGACTTCTAAGATTAATCTCACCAAAAGCGGTTTGGGCTGGTACTAAAGCTGGAGTTATTGTTGGTGGTATTGGTACTGCGGGAGAATACTTTAAAACAGATGAAGATACAATGACTGCTTTACAAGATAATGAAATTGATAATTATGTTGCAAGTGTTGAGAAGGGGGATGCCAATTACGATGAAATGTTAACAAAAGGAGTATGAGAGAATTAATAAATGAAGAAATAAAAAGGTTTATTATATTATCAAAATATAATACATCAAAAACTGCATCGGAAAACTCAATTAATGAAGATAATGTTAGAGGGGCAGTCGATGCTGGTCGTGGTCTATTGAAAGCGTTAGAGGCTGATAGAGCTTTGTCCAGTGAACTAAGATCGGAAATTGAGGGTCTATCAAAACAATTGTCAAAATATGGTGGTATTACAACCAAAGAAGGTAAACAACTGAAAACCGCTGAAGAAATTTTAGACGCTGTTAAGGGTGGTAAATTAGCACCTGCAGAACTAGGACGATTCAATATGACAATTTTCAGAGAAACAACCAATCCAGCGATAAGCACGGCTATTGCTCAAGATATTGTTAAAACACCAACATTTGGAAAAGAATTCGGTTCATTAGAGAGAGATCAAGCAAAAAATTTATTAAGAAATAGATTAAAAATTTCTGAAACAAGTGCTGAGACTTTAATGAAAGAATATGAAAGTTTTAAATCTATTGAAAATACTAAATCAGTTGAGAATTTAAAGGGTTCTGAGAATTTAAAGGGTTCTGAGAATTTAAAAGCATCTGAAGATTTAAAAGCGTCTGACACAGTTAAAAATGCCGAGGATATTAAAGTTGTTGATGATGAGTTAAAAGTTGCCAACGAACAAAAAGCAAGTAAGAACCTTGAGAAAGCTGAAAAATATTATCAAAAGACAAGAGAGATCGAAGAGGAGATTACTATGATGGAAGCGGAAAAAAGATTCCGTGAAAATAGAGATTACTTACAACAACTTAAAGATGAAAAACCAAATGTGGTTTTAGACTGGCTTAGAAGAAATAAAATCCTTAAATGGGGTAAGAAATTAATCTCATGGAAATTCTTAAAAACTTTGGCGCTAATTACTGGTGTTGGTTACGGGGTTTGGTACCTATTCTTCAAAGATAATGGTGTTAGTGTTGAGTGTCCTGATGGTATGGTTGAGGATCCTAAAACAGGTAATTGTGTTAGAAAAGGTGGTGGAGGTGGTGCCACAGGTGATGATGAAACCGGAACTATTCCTGGTAAACCTGAAAAACCTATTAAATTTACACCATGTAAGGATATTTATAAATTAGGTTGTACGGATGATGAAGATATTATTGAAACCGCTCAAGAGTGTTTAGGTTTGAATAAGTCTGGATTATTTGATAAAGAAACAGAAAATGCTGTGTTTAAAGCGATAAATAAACGAGAATTAAGTAAGGACGATTTACCTAAAATATGTAAATCTAAAAGTACTGATTTCTTATACCAATTATAAAAAAAAGTAAAATGAATATTTCTAAGATTGTAAAAAAAGTCTTGTTGGAGGACGATAATGTAAAAGGTATTGATTGGAATGATCAATATTCTGTTTTAAACGCAGCTAAAAACTATTGTCCGGCTTATAAAGAAATTATAGGTGATAAAGAGATTACATTATTAAAACCTGAATTAAAATCATTATTCCCTGAGTTAAAAAATTATCAAGATGTTGCTAAAATAACACATGAAACTCCTGAAAAGACAAAATATGTTTTATTTGGTATAGTAGATAAAAATGCTAAAGTTGGTGAAAAAAGAGCGTTATTAGGATATCAAATTAAAGTTGGTCAAACCCCTCAGAGATTTATTAATGGGTGGGGATCTAAATGTGATCAATTACAAGATACGATTGTATTAGGTCAAGATCAATTACCACAAGAGTTCCAACAGATATTAGATGATTTTATTACGAAAAACCCAAGCTATGTTTCTAAATTTAAGGCTAGTGAGGAATTTGAAAAAGTTAACTATAAAGATTTAACTTACCCTAATTCAGATAGAAAAGTATTACAAGGTTATGAAGGTCCTGGTTATATTTGGGTACATACAAAACTAAGAGGTGGTGACATTGATGTTTATAGTGGGTTGGATAATATGTTAAAAAATAACAACCTAACAAAAGATACACCTAAAAATGTTGAGTCAAATGAATTTAACTTCCCAATTAGTTTGAGTGTTATTGCGGGAGATCTACCAGGTTTAGAAAAATACAAAAACTTAGATACATCTACCGTAATTTATCCTGTTGAAGGTACTTTAATTGAGCCTAGTAAAGAAGTTTGTAGAACTGTAATTAACAAATTATATGATTGTACTAACAGTACTACTGGTCTTGGGTGTAGAGATAAATTATTCGCAAAAAAAGTTACGGCATTGATGTGTTCTGATTTAAGAATGGTTGAGAAAGGTAGACTACAAGATGAGTTTGGGTCACTAATACAGGACGGAGGTGATTTTGGTCTTAGAGAATTAAATAGGGCTAGAGCTGAGGGTTTAAAGTTACAATCAAACGCTACTAACGAAAGTGTTAATTTCACAGTCTCAAAATTCTTAAATGAAGAGTTTAAAAGAAGAAATTCTTAAAATATGAGTATAGATAGAGTCACATATAAAAAACTCACAAATGAGGTTGAGAAATTAGTTAAACAAGGTTTTGATAGACAAGTTGTTGAGGAAGGTCTTTTTGATTTTGTATCTAATATGGGAACAGGAGTAACTCAGGCCGCTAAAGGTGAGTTAGCTCAATTTGCGTTAAAACAATTAGGTATCATTGATCCGGAAAGCTTTTTAGGTTTGGCAATAACTAACTTTTTTGCTAACGTAGAATTAAAAGATTACGGGAAATTAACAGATTGTGAATTTGTTACCGAACAATTGGCTAAATCGTTGATTGAGAGTTTCTTTGATGAATTTAGAAAAGAAAAAGGTTTGAATAGTTTTATATATACGGCAATAAAAGACTCAATTGTAGAGACTGCAGCCTCTTCTAATCTATATAAAACTTTAGCTAAAAAACTGACAACATTTGTATGTCCTCTTGTTAGTCAAATTGCTGACAAATTTGATTTCTCAGATTTTAATTAAAAAAAAATATATTTCTTTTGTAGTTCTCAAGTTTATTCTTATATTTGTAGAAAATAAAACGATATGAAAAGCTTATTTAGAACTATTTTAGGAATTGCGGCAATCTCATTCATTGGATTTTGTCTATTAGAAAAACAATCACAAGTAAAGGTATTACGATCTTTAGAAGTTTTAACTGATAAAGAGGAAGGTGAGTTCGTAGATTATGTTTACGAAGACAAAGTTTCAGAAGAACCTAAACAAGGTTCAGGAGGTAGTGAAAAATACCACAGCCAAGAAGCACAAGAGTACTTCAATGAAGTATGTTTAGGTAGTGAGTACGGTGCATCATCAACTAAGGCTTACCGTTGGAAAAAAGATGTTAAAATCTATGTACACGGTGATGTTCGAGATTACTTACGTCAGGAACTTAATGATGTAGTATCCGAATTAAATTCAATCATTAATACTATCAACTTAAAAGTTGTTTCTAATAAAGATGAGGCAAATACTTTTATCTACTTGGGGTCACAAAATAACTTCACAAATTTATACCCATATGTTGACAAAAGTTTGGTAAAGGTAAATTGGGGTTACTTCGAATTATATGACGGTCAAGCGGTTATGTATGTTGACTTGTTCCGAGCAACTGAGGTTGACGCACAAAAACACTTACTACGTGAAGAATTGACTCAACTTTTAGGATTGTGTAATGACTCTTGGAAATACAAAGAAAGTATCTTCTACCAAGGTTGGACTACAACTACAGAATATGCGCCAATTGACCGTGAACTTATTGACATGTTGTATAACAATTAATATATTTTAATTATGTATGTAATTGTAAAACACGTTAAGACTCAAAACAATAGATCACTTCCTGTGATCATGTTAGATACACAAAGTGAGGTTTGGGAATTTGATAATAAAGATAGGGCTCAAGAAATGGTTAACATTCTTAACACAAATACCGATTCAGGTCACAAATACGAAGTCAAAAAAGTTTGATGACATGGTCCCGTAGCTCAGCTGGATAGAGCAACTGCCTTCTAAGCAGTAGGTCTCAGGTTCGAATCCTGACGGGATCACAAAAAAACTAAACTATTATAGTAAGTTACAAGAATGGATAAAGAACTATTAAAAGTTTATAATTTTGAAAAAAAGGTTAGGTGTGGTGCAAATAGTGATGGTGGTTATGTGATCGCAGACCTTGATGGTGGATATGATTGTTATATTTCTGCCGGAATATCTTGTGAGGAAAGTTTCTCAAGAGATTTTATTAACAAATATAATATGAATGAGAATAATAGTTTTGCGTTTGATGCGACTATTAATGAGTATCCAAGCCATTATACGAATAAAATTTCATTTATAAAAAAAAATATAAATAACTTTAATGATGATAATAATACTAATTTATCTTTTCTAACTGAAAGTTATAATAATATTTTTTTAAAAATAGATATAGAAGGTGGTGAATATAAATGGTTATTAGATATAAATGAAAACCAATTAAATAAATTCAAACAAATTGTGATAGAATTTCATGGGGTTAATGATGATAGTTGGGGTTGTAATTATAGTGATAAAATAAAATGTTTAGAAAAGATATCAAAAACACACTATATTGTACATGCTCATGGTAATAACAATGGTCCACCAATAATTAATAATGTCCCATGTGTTATTGAATTAACATATGTCAATAAAAACTATTTTAACTCAACACCAGATTTTAACGAAGAACCTTTACCTATTTTTAATTTGGATTTCCCAAATAGATTTAATAGTAATGATATTAATTTAAATTTTTATCCATTTGTTATAAGTAAATCTTAATTAAAATTATTATATTTGCTTTTATGAGAGACAATTTTTAACGTAGATATATGGAAGACATACACCAACAAATCCATGAAGAGTTTATCAACTCAGAAGATTATCAAAAACTTTTATACGAATTACACCAATACGGTCTGAATTAAATAAATTTTTGTATCTTTGTATTATGAAAAACAAACTACCATACGAAGCAACATCAAAGGCAATTCAAGGGTATTCAGAATCTGCAATTGCAAAATCAGAAAACAACGATTGTGTTGTAAGAGCATTCGCATCCGCATTTGAGATCTCATATGACAAAGCTCACAAATATGTTAAAGAAAAGTTTGGAAGAAAGGATCGTCAGGGGACTTTCGGTACGGTACTTACTTTAAATAAAATGGTTGAGAACAATACTCAAGTTAACTATAAGAAAATTAAGAGTGTTGGTAAAACAATTAAGAACTCAACCTTTAAGACTTTGGAGTATGAGGTTAAAGTGAAAGGTGAAAAAGTTAAAAGACAGATGACAGTAGGTACTTTCATTAAACAAAACCCACACGGTACTTTCTTCGTTCTTGTTAGACAACATGCGTTTACAATCAAAGATGGTGTTGTGATCGGAAACTACGAGGA
>Ga0078894_10004780_pt1 | contig 10392 bp, 10 predicted proteins | sample LauGreSu1BDMLBSD_2_FD_67506 | JGI IMG/M metagenome (GOLD analysis project Ga0078894, IMG submission 67506) | Freshwater lake microbial communities from Lake Michigan, USA - Su13.BD.MLB.SD (version 4) (version 4) | ecosystem: Environmental > Aquatic > Freshwater > Lake | place: Lake Michigan... | reverse complement strand
TTCACCACCATGCAGACCGCCCTGAACTCCCTGGCCGGCCACTACACCAACTATCCGAACCGCCCCGTGCCTGATGCTCTGCGCGATCGCGTCGCGAAGGAGCTCAAGAAAGCGGAAACTGGTGTGGTTCGCGGCGCTTGAGCTTCGCTCACCTGCGCTCGATCCAAAGCGGCCCTCGGGCCGCTTTTTTTGTGTCAACCGGTCGCATTGGAGGCCGACACTTTGACGGAGGGCAGCTCGATCTGAGATCCTCTCTCTTTGTGCTTAGAAGCGGCTGCGGGCCGCTGTGTCCTTGGCCAACGTCGTCGTCATCGGTGCGCAGTGGGGTGACGAGGGGAAGGGCAAGATCACCGATCTCCTCAGCCGCTCCGCCGACGTGGTGGTGCGTTATCAGGGCGGCGTGAATGCCGGTCACACCATCGTTGTGGACGACAAGGTGCTCAAGCTGCACCTGATCCCCTCCGGCATCCTTTATCCCGACACCGTGTGCCTGATTGGCTCCGGCACCGTGGTGGATCCCAAGGTGATGATCGGTGAGCTGGACATGCTTGCCGAGAATGGCATTGCTGTAGACGGGTTGCGTCTGGCCTCCACAGCCCACGTGACCATGCCCTACCACCGCCTGCTGGATCAGGCGATGGAGCGGCAGCGGGGCGACCGCCGCATCGGCACCACCGGTCGGGGGATCGGGCCCACCTATGCGGATAAGTCGCAACGGAACGGCATCCGCATCATCGACATCCTTGATGAGGAACGGCTGCGGGATCGCCTGGCTGGTCCCCTGGCCGAGAAGAACGAAACCCTGCAGAAGCTCTACGGCCTCGAGCCTCTCGATTTCGAGACGGTGGTGGTCGAATACGTGGCCTACGGCAAGCGCCTGGCCCCCCACGTGGTGGACTGCACCCGCACCATTCATCAGGCAGCCCGAGCACGGCAAAACATTCTGTTTGAAGGGGCTCAGGGCACGCTGCTGGACCTCGACCACGGCACCTACCCCTACGTCACCTCCTCCAACCCGGTGAGTGGCGGAGCTTGCATTGGTGCTGGCGTGGGCCCGACCCTGATCGATCGGGTGATCGGTGTGGCGAAGGCTTACACCACTCGCGTGGGTGAGGGTCCCTTCCCCACCGAGCTGGAGGGCAGCCTCAACGACCATCTCTGCGACCGTGGCGGTGAATACGGCACCACCACCGGCCGCCGCCGCCGCTGCGGTTGGTTCGACGGCGTCATCGGTCGCTACGCCGTGGAGGTGAATGGTCTCGATTGCCTGGCGATCACCAAGCTCGACGTGCTCGATGAGCTCGATGAGATTCAGGTATGTGTGGCCTACGAACTGGATGGCGAGCGCATTGAGCACTTCCCCAGTTCGGCCGAAGATTTCGCGCGCTGCCAACCCATCTTCGAAACCCTGCCCGGCTGGCAAACCTCCACGGCTGATTGCCGCAAGCTGGAGGATTTGCCCCCCACCGCCATGAGTTATCTGCGTTTCCTGGCAGAGCTGATGGAGGTGCCGATCGCGATCGTGTCGCTTGGTGCCGATCGCGATCAAACGATCGTGGTGGAGGATCCGATTCACGGGCCCAAGCGGGCTCTGCTCAGCCGCTGAACTCCTTGATGGCCCCAATCAAAACCCTCGACGTTGTCGGTATCGGCAACGCCATCGTTGACGTCCTCGTGCACGCCGATGACGACCAGCTCGACAACCTCGAGCTCACCAAGGGAACCATGGCCCTTGTGGATGAAGAGCAAGCTGAGCGGCTTTACGCCAGCGTTGGCCCTGGCCTGGAAACCTCCGGCGGTTCCGCCGCCAACACCCTGGCGGGCATCGCTCAGCTGGGCGGCCGCGCCGGCTTCATCGGCCGGGTGCGCAATGACCAGCTCGGGGGAATCTTCGCCCACGACATTCGCTCTGTCGGCGCCCGCTTCGATACTCCGGCCGCTACCGAGGGGCCTTCCACGGCCCGCTGCTTCATCCTCGTCACCCCAGACGCGCAACGCACGATGTGCACCTACCTGGGTGCCTCCGTGGGGCTTGATCCCGGTGATCTCGATCTGGAGATGGTGGCCCATGCGAAGGTGCTGTACCTCGAGGGCTACCTGTGGGACAGCGATGAAGCCAAGAGCGCTTTCATCGCCGCAGCCAAAGTGGCCCGCGCCAACGGCGCTGAGGTGGCCCTGAGCCTCTCTGATGCCTTCTGCGTGGAGCGCCACCGCGAGAGCTTCCAGGAGCTGGTGGATGGCCACGTGGACATTCTGTTCGCCAACGAGATGGAGATCACCTCCCTCTACAAGGCCAACAGCTTTGAGGAGGCGGCTGACCAGGTGCGCGGCCGTTGCCGCATCGCAGCGCTCACCCGCAGTGAGCTCGGTTCCGTGATCCTCAACGGCAGCGGCACTCACGTGATCGAGCCGGTGAAGCTCGGCCCCCTGGTGGACACCACTGGTGCCGGTGATCTGTATGCCGCTGGTTTCCTCCACGCTCACACCCAAGGTGAATCCGTAGAAACCTGTGGTCGTCTCGGTTCGCTGTGCGCCGGTCAGGTTGTCACCCAGCTGGGTCCTCGTCCCCAGGTGGATCTGCGTCAGCTGATGGCGCAGCACTCGCTCACCCAGGCGGCGTAGGCCTCACCGGCTTCGGCCGGCCAGATCAGCCATTGCGGCGTGCTGTAGCTGTGCAGCTCCCGCACGGCCTGCTCCAATGCAGCTGCAAGGGCTGGGTGGCTTTTGATCAGGATCTGCACCTCTTCGCTCCGCTCGATCTGCCCCTGCCAGCGGTAGATCGAGGTCACGGGTTTGAGAGCCACGCAGGCGGCCAGCCGCCGCTCCACCAACGTGGCCGCGAGCTGCTCCGCCAGCTCCGGGTTGGCCTCAGTGGTGAGGGCCAGAATCGCGGTGTCGGCCATTGGTGAGATCCAGCCAGGGCTCAGGGTTGGCCCAGCTTCTCCAGCAGAGCCGCCAGGGGCAAGCCGGTGGCATCCGTTGGCCGGCGCAGCAAGAGCAGCGGCAGTTGCAGCCGCTGGCACACCTGCCGCCAGAGCAGCTCGCTGCGGCCGCCCCCCTGGCGGCAGAGCACCCGATCGATCTGCCAACGCCGGCATAGTGCTTCCTCCAGGCGGCCCTCGCCGCTGGCATCCGGCCGCAGGCAGGCGATGTGGTGATCGGGCAACCCCGCTGCCCGCGCCGCCTGGAGGCTGCCGGGTTGCTCCAGCACCCGCGCAAAGTGCTGGCATTGCGGGGAGGCTGCCTTGGCCTCCCGCAGCTGGCGGGCGCCGATGGCCAGCAGCAGATGTTCACCAGCCAGCGCCAAGCCACGCAGGGCTTCGAGGTTCTCGAGCAGCTGCAGCTGTTCACCAGGCCGGGCGTCGACCGGTTCGCGGCGATCCACCCGCAGCAGGGGTAGATCCATCTGGCCGCAGATCCTCTCCAGTCGTGCACTGATCTCCAGCGCAAAGGGATGGGTGGCATCCACCACCCAGCGGGGCGTCAGCTGCCGCAACTGCTGCTCGAGCGCGGCATCGCTGCTGCAGGCACCCACCTGAAGTTCCAGGCTGGGGTGTGGCCGGTAGGCCCGCGTGGCTGCAGCTGTGACCACGCTTACTCGCATCTGCCAGCCCCGGGCGAGTAGGGCCTGTGCCAGGGGCGGGCCTTCGGCGGTGCCGGCGAACAGCCACACCCAGTGCTCTGCGGGAAGGGCCCCCTGGTGCAAAACCGGCCCGTGCATCAGGATGTGGCCCCTTGCCCTTGAACGCTGCCGTGAACCATTGCTTGCTGGAGGTGGAGGTGCTGGAGGCGCCCCAGGTGCGCTACACCCAGGACAACCAAACTCCGGTGGCGGAGATGGCGGTGCAGTTCGATGGGCTTCGCCCCGATGATCCGCCGGGCCAACTGAAGGTGGTGGGCTGGGGCAGCCTCGCGCAGGACCTTCAGAACCGCGTGCAGGTGGGTCAGCGCCTGATGGTGGAAGGCCGGCTGCGCATGAACACCGTCACTCGGCAGGACGGCGTGAAGGAAAAGCGCGCTGAGTTCACCCTCTCGCGCCTGCATCCCGTTGGCGGCAGCGGCGCTGGCGCACCCATGGCTGCGAGTGCCCCTGCACCCATGGCCGCCAGTCGCGCTCCAGCCGCGGCACCCGTTCGCGCGGCAGCACCGGCCCCCGCTGCGCAGCCGGCACCTCCGGCCTGGAACGCTTCACCCCTGGTGCCGGATCTGCCCGAGGGTGAGGACGAGATTCCGTTTTGACGCCTCAGCTATTGCCGCCCAGGTTGAGCTTCTCCTGGGCTTGCTCAAGTATCTGGCCCAATTCCCGCTCGAGGGCGGCCAGATCCAGCCGAAGGTCTGGCCAGCGGCCCCCATCGATCTGTTGCAGCAGCCAGAGGCGATCGGCGCGCAGCTGCTCCACCAGTTCTGCTGTGCTCACCTCTGCGCTGCTGACCTCCGCAGTGCTCGGCTCTCCGGCGCTGCCCGCGCTGACCGAAGATGAGGCCATGCTTTCCATCGTTTCCCCCGGCAGCCTAGTCACGATTGCCGGGGCCTCTCTCTCGGTGATCGGCTGGATCGGCTACGCCACCGGCAACCCCAATCTCAGCCTGCCCACGATCTTCTATGGCATTCCGATCCTGCTGGGGGGCTTGGCCCTGAAATCCTCTGAGTTGCCACCGGCGCAGTTGGTTCCCCCTTCCGCTGAAGCCACCGCCCTGCGCGATGCGCCGGCGAGCCAAACCCTGCGCAAGCTGGTGAAGGATGTGACACGTTGGCGCTACGGGCAAAAGGCCCATTTGGAGAGTTCCCTCGAAGCCCTGAAACTCTGGGATGAGGACGCGCCGCCCCAGCTGGAGAGCGTGACCGAACTCGCCGTGGAGGGGCGCTACGGGCTGGCGATGCGCTTCCGCACCGAGGGCGTTCCGTTTGAGCGCTGGCAGGAGAAGCGCGAGCGCCTGGGCCGTTTCTTTGATAAGGGGCTGGAGGCTCGCCTCAGCCAACCTGCCAGTGGTGAATTGCTGCTTGAACTGCTGCCCGTGCAGCCCGCCTGATTGATGCCCCGTTGATGTCCATGTCCGTCGAGCACGATCGCAGCGATGCCCTAAGGGTGTCGGTTCTCAGCGAAGCCCTTCCTTACATCCAGCGTTTTGCCGGCCGCCGTGTGGTTGTGAAGTACGGCGGGGCGGCCATGGTGCGGGCGGATCTGCGCGATGCGGTGTATCGCGATCTGGTGCTGCTCGCTTCGGTGGGCGTGAAGCCCGTGGTGGTCCACGGCGGTGGCCCTGAAATCAACGACTGGCTCGGCCGGCTGCAGATCGAGCCCCAGTTCCGCAATGGCCTGCGGGTCACCACCCCCGAAACCATGGATGTGGTGGAGATGGTGCTGGTGGGCCGGGTGAACAAGCAGATCGTAAATGGGCTCAATCGCCTCGGTGCCAGGGCCGTGGGCCTCTGCGGCAGCGATGGTGCCCTGGTGCGGGCCCGCACCTATGGCGACGGCAGCAATGGCCTGGTGGGTGATGTGGCGGCGGTGGATCCTTCGGTGCTCTTCCCGCTGCTGGATGCGGGGTACATCCCTGTGATCTCCTCGGTGGCGGCCGATGCCGATGGACAGGCCCACAACATCAATGCCGACACCGTGGCCGGTGAACTGGCGGCAGCCCTGCAGGCGGAGAAGTTGATCCTGCTTACCGACACCCCCGGCATCCTGCAGAACCGCGAGGATCCCGCCTCCCTGATCCGCTCGGTCACCCTCTCCGAGGCCAGGGGCCTGATCGCCAGCGGTGTGGTGGCCGGTGGCATGACCCCGAAAACCGAATGCTGCATCCGCGCCCTGGCCCAAGGCGTGTCGGCAGCTCACATCGTGGATGGCCGCACCCCCCACGCCCTGCTGCTGGAGGTGTTCACCGACGCTGGCATCGGCACCATGGTGGTGGGCCGCACTCAGCCTCGCTAGCCGGTCCGTGCAGGAGCCTGGGTTCGAATCCTTTGACGCGCTCAGCGAGCCAGCCCGTCAGGCGCTGGAGCGGGGTGACTATGGGCGTTGCCAGCAGCTCCTCGCCCCCCTGTTGGAGCAGCATCCCGCCGGCAGCCCGTTCGGGGGGCAGCTCCGGTTGCTGCTGGCCACTGCGCAGATGGGGCAGGGCAACAGCGCCGCTGCTGCTGCTACTTGCCGCAGCCTGCGGGCCTGTCGTGATGCCAACCTGCGCAGCCAGGCCAAGGACCTGCAGGAGGTTCTGGAGGCTCCGGCCCTCGAGCGCCCGCGGGAGTGGTCGATGACCCTGCCGCCGCTCGGAGAGGTCCAGCCTTTGGAAGGGCAGGTGCAGGCCATGGCACGCCGTCGCCGCCGACTCCCGCCGCCACCGCCGGCGCCTCCTACCGGACCAACCACCGCTCCCCTCGGTTTTGCCCTGGTGGTCGTCGTGCTGCTGCTGCTCACCGCCCTACTCGGGGGCTGCGTGGATCTGGAAACCTCGCTGCGCTTCACGGCGCCTGGTCGTCTGCAGATCAGCCAGACCAGCCAATCGAGCACCGGTCATCCGCTGCCCTGGCAGCGGCAGCTGGCGGCTGCCCTGCAGTCCACCCCCTGGACGCTGCGCCAGGACCACGGCCTGCTGAGCCTGCGAGCTCCGGCCTTGCCGGCTCCGCAGGCCCTGGATCTGCTCTCAGCCACCTTCGAGCAGGGTGCGGCCCTCGCCGCTGTGGAGCTGCCGACACCGCAATTCAGCCTGCAAGAGCGCAATTGGCTGCTGGGGGTCAGGCAGCAGTTCCACTGCAGCCTCGATCTGCGTGGTTTGCAGGCCTTGCCTGGGCTGGAGTTGAAGCTGGCGCTCGAGCCTTTGCCCCAGCGGGCGATCCGTCAGGCTGAACCCCTGGCGGTGCAGGCTCTACCAGCGGGTCAGGGGCGACCCTCCACCCTGATCTGGCATCTCCAGCCCGGTGCGTTGAACCAGCTGGAGGTGTCCTGCTGGCGCTGGAGCCGCTTGGGGGTGGGAGCGCTGGTGATCGCCCTGTTGCTGGGCCTGGTGACTCTGCTGCAACGGCTCAAGCTGGCGGCCGGATTCGGCCTGCCCCAGCTGCCCGCCTAAAGCTCCAGCGGATCAGGGTCGATCGCCAGCGACACATCCCGCGGCAGCAGTGCCCGCAGTTCCCTCTCCATCGGCACCGGCAGTGGGCAGCCCGCTGGCCCATGCAGCAGCAACTGCCAGCGGTAGTTGCCGGCTACCCGTGCCACCGGCGCTGGCGCCGGCCCGATGATCACCCAGCCCAGGTCTTCGCTGCAGGGGCGGATGTGTTCCGCGATCAGCGAAGCGGCGGTGGCGGTGCGGCTGGCGGAGGGCCCCGCCAAGCGCAGCAGGCAGGCCCGGCTGAAGGGCACCAGGGCGGCTGAGCGGCGCTCAGCCAGTTCCTCCCGCAGAAAAGCCTCGTAGCGTCCATCCACCAGATGGCGGATCACCCGGTGCTCCGGGCTGTAGGTCTGCACCAGCACTTCACCGGGCCGCTCGCCGCGCCCGGCCCGGCCCGCGAGCTGCAGGAGCAGTTGCAGGCACTCCTCGGCAGCCCGTAGATCCGGGCGATGCAGCAGGCCATCGGCCGCCAGCACCGCGGCGAGCGTTACCTGGGGAAGATCCATCCCCTTGGCCAACATCTGCGTGCCCACCAGCACATCCGCTTCGCCGGCGGAAAAACGCTCCAGCAGCAGCCGGTGACCATCGCGGCCGCGGGTGGTGTCGCGATCGAAGCGCAGCAGCCGCAGCCCCTCGAGCTCCTGCTCCAGGTGCTCCAGCACCTGCTGTGTACCGGCTCCAAAGGGTTTGAAGGCTGTGGAGCCGCAGGCCGTGCAGCGTGAACTGATCTCAGCGCGGTGGTCACACCAGTGACAGCGCAGCCAGGAGCGTTCCCGCTGGCGGTGCACCGTGAGGGCGACATCGCAGTGGGGGCACTGCACCACCTCGCCGCAGCTGCGGCAGCTCAGAAAGCTGCTGTACCCCCGGCGGGGCACCAGCACCACCGCCTGGCCGCCGCTGCCGGGCAGGGCCTCGAGGCGTTCCATCAAGGGGCGGCTCACCAGGCGCCGGTGACCCTCCGCCAGCTCCTGGCGCATATCCACCACATGCACGGGCGGCAGTGGCCGCCCGGCGATGCGCTGCGGCAGCAGCAGCAGCTGGCAGCGGGGCTGTGGCCCCTCGCAGGCCATCCAGGTTTCCAGGCTTGGCGTGGCGGATCCGAGCAATAGGCGGGCCCCGCAGGCTTGGGCCCGCCGAGCTGCCACATCCCTGGCGTGGTAGCAGGGCATCGGGCTGTCCTGCTTGTAGGAGCGATCGTGCTCCTCATCCAGCACGATCAGCCCCAGGTTGTTGAGGGGTAGAAACACTGCAGAGCGGGTTCCCACCACCAGGAGCGGCTCGCCCTCCCGCAGGCAGCGGCGCCAGGTTTCGATGCGCTGGCCGTCGCTGCAGCCGGAGTGATACTCCACCACCCGATCGCCAAAGCGACGGCTGCAGCGATCCAGCAACTGCGGAATCAGGCCGATTTCGGGGGTCAGCACCATCACGGACCGCCCCTTGTTCAGGTGCTGTGCGGCTGCCTGGAGATACACCTCGGTTTTGCCGGCTCCGGTCACGCCCCAGAGCAACAGCTGTTGGCCGGGGCCGGCGGCGTTCAGGGCCGTCAGGGCCGTCCGCTGGTCGTGGGTGAGGGGCTGCGGCTGCTCCAGGGCCTGGCTCGCTATCGGGCTGCTGGCCGCCCGGCCGCTGAAGGGTCGAGAGGCGCGGCTGATCAACCCCCGCTTCACCAGCGCGTTGGCGACGCTGCGGCCAACACCCGCCTGGCTGAGCAACTGCTGCTGCCAACCGCAACCGTGATGGCTGCGCAGGTGTTCCAGCAGCTGAGCCTGGCCGGGGCTGAGATCGCTCAAGCTGTGGCTTCGGCCTGGATCGGTGAGCTCAAGCCAAAGCTGCCGGCGGCCACCGCTGACTTTGCCTGTCTTGCGTTGCCCCAGCCATCCCGGGGGGAGGGCTGTTTTGAGTGTGCGGAACACGCTGGTGCGGCACTGCTGGGCCACCGCTTCGATCAGCTGCTGCCAGCTGGGATCCACTGCGGCCGGTTGGTGTAGCGATTCGATTGGTTGGAGCTGGCGGTTAGAGAGCTCCACCGGTGGCTCGTTGAGCAGCTCCACCACGAGACCGATATGGCGCTGGCCCCGCAGGCGCACCTGCACCAGATCGCCGCAGCCCAGTTCGAGAGCCTGAGGATTGATGTAAGTGAACACCTGTCCCTCTCGGCCCGCTTCAAGCCACACCTGCAGCCACCGGACGGCTCTGCGATCCTGCTGGGGGTTCAAGAGCTGGGGCCCGCTCGTTCGACTGTCGTCCAGGCTTGCAGAGCTGACAGCCATTTCTTAAGATGGGATTGTTGAACAGTCCGAAGGGCTGTAGTCGGAACCCGGCAGAGTTCCGTCCAGCGGGAAGATCCGAGGTTCGCCAGGCTTTGTCCTGATCGCCCGGTCTGCGACCACCCCTGACAGCGTTGCCTGGGCTCTTGCCCGCTTGTTCCAGCTTCCGTCAGCCCGCTTCCACGCCAACCGCATTGATATTTCCGGGGCCCTGCTCCTCCTGCTTGCTTCAACCCTGAATCTGATCACCTGTCCGCCCGCGAGTTTTCCGGCTCAAGGTCCGATTGGTGAAAACCGTTGAGAGCACCAGGCTGAGCGATCCCGTCCCGTTCCTGCCCGATCTGTTCTTGAAGCTTTCGAACCTTGCGTTCGGCAGCTGATCCAGCTGTTTGGTGTGAATCCTCCTTGGGATGCACCATCCCGTTGGTTCCTGATTCGGGTTGCTCCTGTTGATCGCCACGCCCATCTCCCCGATCCCGATGAGCCCTGCTGCTGCATCCAAAACCACCGCCACCAAAGCTTCGGCCGCGAAGCCCATTGCCCCGAAAACGGCCAAGCCTGAGATCCTGATGGTGGCCAACGCCTCTGGCGAAACCATTGTCGTGGCCAAGGCAAAGCCCAAGGCCAGCCGTAGCAAGGCCAAGGCCGACGAGGAGGCTGTGGCTGGCACAGCCGCCAACAAGGTCACCCCCACCAAGGCCAAGGCAGCGACCAAGAGCACGGCCAGCAAGAGCAAGGCTGCTCCTAAGGCCAAGGCTGCTACCAAGACCAGCACCAGCAAAACCACCACCAAGGCGGCTGCCAAGAGTGCAGCTCCGGCCAATCTTGATGACGCGGCCGATCAGCTGCTGGCTGCCGCGGAGGCCAAGGACGCTGATGCCAAGCCGGCTGAGAAGGATGCCAAGGCCGCCAAAGCTCTGGCCAGCATCAAGGTGGGCCCCAAGGGCGTCTACACCGAAGACTCCATCCGCGTTTATCTCCAGGAGATCGGTCGCATTCGCCTTCTGCGGCCGGATGAG
>Ga0078894_10004775_pt1 | contig 10396 bp, 2 predicted proteins | sample LauGreSu1BDMLBSD_2_FD_67506 | JGI IMG/M metagenome (GOLD analysis project Ga0078894, IMG submission 67506) | Freshwater lake microbial communities from Lake Michigan, USA - Su13.BD.MLB.SD (version 4) (version 4) | ecosystem: Environmental > Aquatic > Freshwater > Lake | place: Lake Michigan, USA... | reverse complement strand
TGGATTACTTGATTTTGTCATATGTTATTTGAGTCTTCTTATCAATTCAAGTGCGGAACCTATATAGAATTTACCGTTTATTTCTATCTCATATATATGTATTTCCTCAGATGAAGCGTCAACTATTGCCTGTAATTTTAATATCTACTACTCCAATTAAGAATTCTTTGTTATATAAGACATTAGCTCCGATTCTTTTTCTTATAATAATTTAGTAGATTCACACTCCCGTTTAACCAATAATGTAAGATTACCAATACGTATATCTTTAAGTAATGTCATTACTGACAATCTAAATTTAGAAGCAATTGGTTTGTTTGAAGCAAATAGACATTCATAAAGCCCAAATTCTGTTAAGTATATAGTATCTGCGTTTTTATGATATTTCTAGATGGCTGTCAAATTACCACATATCTAAATAAAGTCTTAATTACTCTTATTATCTCTATAGAAACGACAATCATTCAATTCCTTGTATTACAGTACTGATTTAATGATTTATTTAACATCAAATAGTGGATTTTCAAGTGTTCCATATATTTAAACAGCATTGTCCTGTATATTTAGCGTTTGTATTGAATTCATTCTGATTATTTCTATATATTCTTTTAATATACTTTATTTCGCGCCCAAATAAATTCTTGTCAAATTACCAGTAATATATAAGTAAAAAAAAACTACATACAATGTTATCGCTATATTCAGATATATTGTTCAATTTGCGGCTCATTAAAGTTAAGTTTCATGTCTAATTACATGCTTTTAATTGTTTATTGGAATACTAGAGATCCCCAAGAGCTTTAAACATTTACGATTTCCGCGTTATCCTTGCATTTAGAGCATTAATATACACTATAGTTAGGATTTGGATTGAATTCAGCTAGCATTCCACAGTTTTTACATGCTTTAATATTATAAGTATCTGAATGTTCAAAGAACTTCTCTTACATGATGGCTGACGTGCCTGAAGAATAAAGCGTCCAGCCCTCCATTTCTCCAATACGAGAGCCACCATTATCTTTACGATTTGATAGAGGTTGTCTATGTAATATATCTTTATTAGCATCATCAACAACATATTTTTGGGTAATTGCAAATTTCTGTAATCTGTAATAGAATGTAGGAACAATGAAGATCTTAGCCTTAATGCGCTCTCCTGTCTATCCATTATATAAGTATTTGTATCCTTGATCTTCAATCTTATATTCTTCCATAAGTTCCCTAATTGTATCAACACTAGTATTAGAGAATGCAGTACCATCTACAGTATCACACATCTAAGCGCAAATCTTCTAAAAACTCGCTTCTATAACCTAACCAATCATCATTCTAGTAGGAATTGAATGTGGATTATAAATTATATCAGGTACCATCTAATCAGCTGTATATGGCATTTCGTGAACTGGTAGGAATTATGATACAACAGCCTTACATCCTTATCCAGATGACATCTTATCGCCTTGTTTCAGGTTTCTCGTAGTTCTAAGTTTAATTCTAATATTAATTACATTCTACTCGTCTTGAATAATATGTACATCTTCTACACAAGCGGGTTCATCATCTTTATATAACAAGGAAGTATCTTATTCGGGTTCGTGTTAACGTTACGGCTGTTTCTTTGCTACTAATACGTCATTCTTCTCTACCCAGGTTCCAATCTATACAATACCGTTTTATAGTTTAGTATAGTTTCCCTTCTTATTTGGAGGTTAAGTAAAGCTAATTGGTGTAATATCCTCTTATCCTTTGATTTAAGTATCAACAAATGTGTAGTACATACCATTAAAGAGACCCTGATCAACAGAACCAGAATTAGCAATAACGGAATCTTCTTAATTTTATCCATCATATACTGTATAAGCTACAATGAGACTTGAGCCATCAGGAGGGAAGAAATCGTGAATAATAGTCTTTACAAGTGGTCTAGTGATATACTATTAAATAATTGTTCCTTTATCCATTCTATATGGGTAATTGTACATAGCCCATCCGCAACTCTACTTTGCTTAATTAGTAAACATAGTAATTCTCTTAGTTTAGGCATGATTCATAAATGGAGACAATAAGGCCGCGATTCCTAACAAAGACTGCGGTATCATTATATGAGTGAAATTGTATTTATTAGCAACAGATCTCTATTCATTAGTGCGTTCAAGGTAGTCATAAGCACTTTCTGCTACAAGACAATTATGAGTTTCTTCTACTGATACATATTCAAATACTTAATTCTCTAAATACCACTCAATAGTCGCTTTACCATTCATAATATATTTAATATTGTCTGGATTCAAGTTAGTATACGGTTTACCTTGTTTATCATAATGTACTATCAATAAAGGAACTAATATGCGCCCTTAATCAGAATACACGAATAAATCCATATCTTCACTTATATATACTGTAATATACTTCCATTCGTGCTAATTGGATCTCCGGTATTGTCTAAGTACATCAGCAGCTCTCTAAATATCTTTGTTTTAAATGAATCCTACCCAGAAACCATTCACATATACATTCTAAAGCGAGTATTCCGCTACATATTTACTACTAAAGGTATCTAAATCATACATTAATTGATGTGGTTCAAAGATTTCCCATAGTTTAGCAATAATTGTCTTAGAGGATTCCGCATTAGTTATTACAGATAGAGATGAAAGAGACTTCAGTTTACCTGCTTTCTCTCCATTGTCAGATGATTAAATGATACAAATAAATCCAGCAAATGATGGTTAAACAGACCGCTATCTCAATATTTCCTTTGATTACTTGTCTAGAGTAGTTTTCTTATTGTTTATCATACGCATTTGACATACTGCCATTAATTCATTCTTTCTATTTAATCTCTATGACTATATACTTGTTTTAAGTGTAATCATTCCTTGTTTTGGTAAATCTGAACCTGATCCAGTAGTAATTGCCTTCTGAAGTTTCTTTTGTTAAGTATGATTACTAAGTTAAGCAGATATGATCTATCCTACATCAACTCTAGTAATATCAGAAACATGTTCTAATTCCGAGAATAACTTCTTCTTTAATGCTATTATAACCATATTATTGAATGTTTTCTTGAATTCTTTAGACATATTTTAGCCGGTTGCATGAATTCTTCTATCTAAGTAAGAATAAGTATTAGTATCTTACAAATCTCCTGTTAAATGGGATACAAGGATTTTCTTTATTTACATACCAAAGTACCGCATTTTATTTGTATTACTAAGTCCGGTTTAACCTAAATGAGGTAGGAAATATTCGTAGAAACTGTCTTTAATGCGATCTGCATCATATATAATGTATTTGTCTACTGGTTGTTTCTTGTATTCTTCTCTATTAAGTATATTAGATAATTCGTTAGTTGTTCGGTACTAAGTATCCCAATTAAGCGCATCTTCAAATACTTCATATTATACATTAGTTGCCTGTTAAATGATTTTCTTTAATGCTATAGACATCTCATTTTAAGAATTAACATCATCTTGAATTATCATCTCAGTCATCTCTATATGATTAGTAATACCAAATATTTTAAACAATACGTAAAACGGAATATTCAGGTATTGGATGCGTTCATATTTAAGATTTGCAGTTATCTTTCCTGTCTTATACTAATATATCATTGTTACTTAAATAGACATTTCAAACCCATCTCCATTCTTACTAAGGATAAATCCTTCAATTGTCTTGTTTTTTGCCGTATTCTTGTTAAATTGTAGTTCATTCATCTTGAAACTCTCAGTAAAGTCAATAGACCATTCATTTCCCTTAATAATGAAATAACCTCCTAAATCAAGGGGATCCTCTTGTAATTTGATTTTCTCTTCAATAGACTTAGAAGTTAATGAACAATGTTTACTACCCATCATTAATGGAAGTTCAGCAACTAGGATTTTCTTCAATAACTACTACTTAGTCGCAACTTCGGTACCTTTGGCCATATCTCCTGAATATGATGTAAGTCTAATATTAATATCACTAAATACGTTAATCTTAAGTGTTCTCAAGTAATTCCTACAGTTTACTGGTAAATTGATGTCTTAAGTGCGCGGATAGTTAATTCCATTTACTTTGTTTTCATTTACACCAGTGTCATATATTGTTTCATTTACCAAGGATTATTCCTCGATTTAACTGTTTTCAAAGTCTACTTATATCTTAATTGATTTAATGTTTGGATTATTTGTAACTGGCATGATATTGTATATTTTAAACATGTTCTCAATAATATTATGAATACCGTCTTTACTCAAGAAATTGTCATATGATGATATCTAATTATAAACAAAAGCATGTTGGGAAAATACATCTTTAAATATCTTACCAAAGACTTGTTATAATTCTTTCTATGTTTCTGTTTACTAATTCATTTAATTTATATAAGGCTTTTCAATATATATACTAATGCAATTAACTCCAATAGCGTTATATCATATAAAGATGGAATCCAAGTATTAATATTCAATAGTCATTACATTGGTCTACAAGGAACATCTTAACTAATAACGGTAATACTAATCAAAGAATAAGGGATAACTATCTACTATATAATAATAAATTAACTTCAAAACAAATATCCTTTGTCCTAGCAGTAACAAGAAGCCTTATTCTACCAAATTTCGCGTAATAAATTAAGATAGATCACTGAAGTCTCTAAAGGTTAAATATAGTATAATATGAACTAATAGTAATTAAGTTTATATATACTAAGTTATTGATTACTTATATTTATTATATAGTTAAATGGATAAAATACAAATGATAATGGGCGCGATTTCAATTATCTTATTTCTATTTATGATTTACTTTATATATATGAAGTAGTATGGATATGTGTTCTGGGCTTTTATTGCAGCAACACTCGTTCCATTTGCTATTTAGTATTTAGATCAATAATTGACCAATAAATCTACAAATATCCCAATTTAACGCGGAAGTAGTGCTGTATATAAAGTTTAATAATTGTCTAATTCTATATTTGAATAACTAATGGAAGATTGATAACCGTTATTAATCTTTTAAATCAATGTATTGTTAGTCTAAATTACTTAAAAAATAGAAGAATTGTTCAATACCCTTGTTTCTTAATAGTATTCTTGAAATCTTGCTTTATTGCCTAAATATCAAATTAAGATATAATGAATTACCAGGTTTTCTGCATCTTGCGAGTTGTATTTTCTTTCTATTAATGTAGTCTTTTAACAATTTATAAATGTCTTTAAGTATCAATATCTTTATAGAGTAAGTCAATGATGTTTTTTATGAAAGATACGCAATTAGGAGTGTTTTTCCTGATATCCGTATTCTTGTACAATACCTATATAAACTATTAGAAAGTATTTTTTATAAACTAGTATTCAGTAGCCGTTATCTTTAAAGTCTCACCATTCAACAATCCCATTATAAATGCATCTGATTTGTTGAGTTTAGACCCCTTTCCGCCTGGTAATTGCTTTAAATACTATCTAACATCTTCAATAGTAACTTTCTATTTATGATCGCGATTCATGAAGTCTTGTAGTTGTAATTTAGTTATACTATCTATTGGTTCTATTGGTTAAATGAACAATTACTTAAATACATCATCAAAGTGTCTAATAGAGTGATAAGAGGTGTTTCTCTGGGATCCTTCATTCCTATCTTTCCTAATACTCTTCTTTTGGAAATTGCACATTTTACCACAGTTATTGCATATAAGGAACTTCTCACTATGTCCTATCATAACACGATTACAACAGAATATTGTCTTAACTCTTAATTCTTAGTTTTTCTTATCTATATTAATGATATTATGAATCATTTGTTCTAGGAGTTCTTCATCTTCGCGTTCAATATCAAATTCTTCAATTAATTGCTTTATTATGAATTACATCTTAATTAGTATATTACTCTATTATATGCGGATAACCGAGTATTCATATGCGTATGCTTGTATTATGTATTCCGAAATCAATTTCAATAACTAAGAATCTAACATTTCCTCTGAATTAAACAAATTAAACGGATTCTACATATACATACCAAGTGCTTGTTTCTTAATTAATCCAATATTATGTATTTTTAGCTCATCACCACTATTAAACTATACAAATGCCGATAATAACGAATTAGGACACACTCCAAACGAATTAGATAATTTCTTTATACATTAAGGAGTTTACATTGTATAGGCTGTTTCATTCTAACTATTTGATATTACTCTAGAATCCTAGCGCTTAAGTGATATCATCTAACCTTATAAATCAGGACGCCTCACAGTTAGGTGTCGATCTTCAGATCGTTAACCGTTATCATTATATGTATTAGATTGATATTTGTAAGAAATAAAGCTTTCTCTATTGACTGGTCTGATATCTCTATTAATAAAATCTAATTCTCGATTTACTGGTCGAAGTTCCCCGTATTGCAAACTACCTGACTTCTAGTTATATTTAAAAGAACTTGATCCTACAGAATTATTATCTATTTAGCGCTTCTTGGTACTAATATCACTTTGTTTATAGAATTACCTTGTTTCGCTATCTTTAACAGTAATTTGCAACGAATCCGTATCTATTTATTATGATATTGAAGATTAATTATGTTATGCTTGTTGGTTTGTTGTAGTATCTTTACTTTCATATAAACTTTAATGCCAACCATTCCGTTAGTCCAATGAATCATTATATTATATTTAAATACTCGGTTTGTTTACTTAACCCTAGTTACTTGCTTCATTTATTGCACTGCTCGGTAAAGATTCAAAGTTATTATCTTGTAATTCCTCGAAATTGTACTCTTCAGCATCGATATCTTCTTCGTAATCAGAATTAAAACTTAATTGTTTACTTAATACTTAATCGCATTAACTTTCTGCATCTTAGTTGATATTTGATGTAAATTCACTATCATTTGATTCAAAATTAGAGAATCTCTATATATGTCTAATCTTACCTCTAGAACCTGGCAATCGACGACTATTGGGATTTTAGCGGTATTTCTTATCTATTCTATATATTCCCAATAATATTTCTAATATAACTCTTCTTTCCATTACAATGTTTATTTTAAATCTTAGTTTCTAATGTATGTATATTATGTTCAAATTAATATCTCTACAAGGACTAATAGCATTATTGATTTATTTCAACTATTTCTTATAAGAGTTTGCTCTAAACACCCCGTTAGGTCAAATATTAAACAATAACCAGTTAAATAGCGTTAGCTCCATAAACTAGAAGTTAAATAGCCTTAGCTCCATAAACTAGAAGTTAAATAGTTACTAGTCCTATTATTGGCACTAAAGTGTATTATTGGCACTAAAGTGTATTATTGGCACTAAAGTGTATTATTGACACTAAAGTGTATTATTGGCACTAAAGTGTATTATTGGCACTAAAGTGTATTATTGACACTAAAGTGTATTATTGGAGCTAAATTTAGTTAATTGATAGAGGGTTGCGTAACAACTATTTGTTTTTATTACTGGCACTAAAGTGAAACTTCTTATTTGACAACAGCGCGCATTGGAAAGAGTAATTAAATGAACACGTAAGATAAATAGCTAGACTAGAGTGCAATATTCTAGAAGTTCTACTGTAATAATATAGAGTAAATGTATGTTATTCTCTTCAAAGTCAATTAATTGTGTTAGTCGATTTAGATCCTTAAATGTACATTAAATAGTTAGAAATCAGTAGAATCTGGAATAATAAAGTATATGAATATGTTGCTAGGTATATTAATACAATAACTCGGAATTGATAGATGTAATGTATAAGTGGTATTCCCATAAAACTCATTATCTACTATGAAGTTAAAGATAAATGCAATTCTAGATGATTCTATATAAAAATAAATAACAGACTTAATTTGGCAAATAACATAGTAATACCGCGATACGCTAGAAGAAGTACATTTACTTATTAAATCAATTGATTCGGCTCTAACGATTGATACTTGTAAAGAACATATCTTGATCTTAGAATAGAGTATTTAACGTCTTAATTATGATAAAATACTTGAATTCACATTAGTTCTTATTGAAGGGACGCGCTATAATTAAACTTAATTTGCATAGTTGATTGACAAATAGATATAGTAATTAAACTTAAATGTACAATATAAAGAAAGTTCTATTAATAATTGTTACAGTATTTACGATTTATAGTATTAATTTACATAACAATGTGATGATAGTTAGATATCCATATAAGTACTGTAGATTCCGGGATTAAACAGCTATAGACTCCAGAAATTCATCAATAATAACAATAAACTAAACATATCTAATTGGTAGTAATTATATAATCAAGACACTCCTATATCGTTATGTCAATAATTAACAAATAACACATACTTTTAATAGATCATTGGAGCTAATGCAATTAATCAATATATACAACAAATAGAATGTTAAACATAGCGCATCTTGTAAAATAACAAATAACTACTCGATTAACCCCAATCTAATCTTACTACGATAAACAAGTTTATCTCGCGCTCCCTTGACTAAAACCTTAAGATTGACACTAAAACAGAGAGTGAGGAGAGCTTGCTCTTCGTAACGATATTAGAAGATAATTTATAAACAGACAGTGGATAAATATTAACAATTAATGATTACTTTAGAACTTATATATTATGGTAGTAAAACTTCAAAATCCTGATAGATAGTTATATGTAATAGTACTCGATATCGTGCGATTGGTTTGAATTTATTTAACAGCCAAATATCTGGATAGTTCATCAATAAGTAGGCAATTTCCTTGTATTGATTGTATATTATATTATGAATTAGGATATTTAAGAGCTTTAGCGTGTGATTTGCAAGGAATAAGGGGTTAATTCTCTGGATATATCAGCTGGTAATTAGTTGTTATATGTAAAGTAATAATTTAAATAAGAGTAAGTAAATAAATTTGTAGGAGCAGTGTTGTATTCTCATTATGACACGCTTATGGATGCCGGGTCAATATCGCGCATTATAGACTATATGTATGAATATTTGTAACTAACTAGTAATAATTTGGATTAAGAAACAACTTAATGATATATTTATACACAAACTTACATTATATATTTATACACAAACTTACATTATATGAGCTAATATATTAAAAGCAATATAAAAAATAGTATAATAAAATGGAAAACCAAGAAAATTAGTAATAACACCCTCAACTGATATCTATCAACTAAATCATTTAATAAATGTAATAAACATTATAATTACACTTGAATATGCCTAATATCCCTGAAATAAGCTAGTAGATGTTTGCGCATCTATCAACATTTAGCAATTAGGAGCTTGCTGACTTAGAAGAACCCGTTGTTCATATATAATAAACATAAATTGAATTTGCTCCATTTGACTAGTTAATGTTCTAGGATTTACCTAATCTAGATGATCTTATACATAATACACTTTAATAAGAACTTAATATAAATATTGAAAATATTGAATTGCCAATGATGTTTAATACCTAGTATAATACTAATACCATTGTAAAGTTATAAGAAAATAATATAATACTAGTACCTAAAGAAACTCCGCTTGAATGTTATATTTGCAACTAAGATGAATCAGTATTTGCGGAAACTTGCGGTGATCAAAGTCATTAGATATGTGAATCTTGTTACATTAGATTAAAGAAGATTAAAGGATGTCCAATGTGTCGGAAGAGTATTATTGGTATTATAGGAGAAGAATAGATAATTAGTTGTTTTTCAGATATATCCCAGGATTCTGTTATTACATATATTTGCGATAATTTTACTTCTATGTTAGATTAGTATTAGTTTAAGATGATCCTTGGTCTAGTTCCAAATATTCCAATCATTCAACAAAAAGAAGAGTTATTGATCAAATTACGCGATCTTATATTAGATTATGTAAAATCTAGCATCAATTCAACTTAATAGGAATCCGCGGGTCTATTGTAGTATATTGTTAGAAATTATCAAAGTAAAGACTCTATTGAATACAAAGACGCGGTATGTTAATTGATGTAAAATTTATTCTGATATCGTTTAATTGGGCTACAAGGATTAAATTCCTTTCACCCTCTGTTTGGTGTTAATATCAAGGGACAAGTGATATCGACTAACTTTCTTCTTTATTACATGATAGTTTAACAAATAAGCTTTAGCTCCAAATACTTACGTTATCCCAATAACTTTTGTTCATAAGATCTAAATATTGATTAATTTTATTTATTGCACTAAAGTGTATGATAATAACTATAGTTTCTTTGGTTAACCACCTTATGTGATATAATCAAAGAGTTTAACCATTATCTTTCCCTAATAACATGATAGTTTAACAAATATATTTCTTTAATAACATGATAGTTTAACAAATATTAAATAATACCATAATAAGTTTAATTTCTTTGATTATAATCACCGTAGGTAATATAGTAAA
>Ga0078894_10004774_pt1 | contig 10397 bp, 3 predicted proteins | sample LauGreSu1BDMLBSD_2_FD_67506 | JGI IMG/M metagenome (GOLD analysis project Ga0078894, IMG submission 67506) | Freshwater lake microbial communities from Lake Michigan, USA - Su13.BD.MLB.SD (version 4) (version 4) | ecosystem: Environmental > Aquatic > Freshwater > Lake | place: Lake Michigan, USA... | reverse complement strand
AGGAGCCCCTTTCCATAGCAAATCAGCCGCGTCCAAATACATCCCAAGAATCGTCTCAAAAACCGATGAACGAGGTGAGCTCAGATTCACCATTGACCATATCAATGTGAGCTTGGCCAACGCTGTTCGTCGTGTTATCTTGAGTGACATAACGACTTTTGTGTTCAGAACCACACCTCACGCCGAATCAAAATCAAGTATCACCGTAAACACCAGCCGTATTCATAATCAAATACTGAACCAAAGGCTCAGCTGCATACCAATACACATAACCGAAACCGATTTCCCCTTCAAAGAATACGTCCTTGAAATTAACGTCACAGCGGACGGAAACGAAATCCGCTACGTTACGACCAAAGACTTCAAACTCAAAAACAAAGTCACGGGCAAATACCTCACTGATGTCAAGGTCCACGAAATCTTCCCACCCAATCCAATCACAGGCGATTTCATCGAGTTCGCCCGTCTCCTCCCGAAGATGACCGAATACGGCGAAGGCGAGCAACTCGCGATGACGTGTGACCTGGATATCGGCAGCGCCCGCGAAGACGGTGCCTTCAATGTGGTGTCTACGTGCGCCTACCAAATGACGATGGATGCCGCGAAGGTTGACGAGGCGTGGCGCGTCAAGGAAGCCGAACTCGTGAAGGAAGGTATCGCCACCGTGGGCAGCGAAGAAATGAAAGCCCAACGCAAGAACTGGTCGCTCCTGGACGCACAACGTTATACAAAAGAGGACAGTTTTGATTTCGTCATAGAGACGGTAGGGGTCTTCACGAACGCGGAAATCGTCCATAAAGCCGCGCAGATTATGATAAATAAGTGCACGAAGTTCATCCGCGATATTGAAAGCGGCGAGAATCACATTATACCCACGGTAAGCACGATTCAGAATGGCTTTGATATTGAACTGAAGGGGGAGGATTATACCTTAGGGAAAGTCTTGGAATTCTTTCTACACGACAAACACTACGCGGAGGACCAGACGGTCACCTATTGCGCATTCAGGAAAATTCACCCACACAACCCGGATAGTATGATACGTGTGGGATTTGCGGAGACGGTGGGGGTGGATGAAGGAATCGTGGCGGAGTATATCACGACGTGCGCGAGAGATGCGATTGCAGTGTTTGAACACATCCGCGACCAGTTCAGGGAGTATTAAGCGAAACAATATGACAAAATAATTTCAAGTAAAAATTATTTTATACCGCGATTACTTTATTTATTTTCTAGAGTTACGACGGTTTGAACGACGATTCCTTATATGCTTACTCTTTTTGATGTTCTTGCGAACATACTTTTTGGTGACTTTACGGCCTTTACGACGGGTGCGACGGCCGCCGCCCATTTTTACCTCTCTTTCAGCTAAAGTAAAAGTTTCATCTTGCTCAGGAACGGACCCAGCACCTTCGCCTACTATTTGACCCAAATATACATCAAGTAAATCTTGTTTTTCTTTGAGTTCATCCTCGTTTAAATTTAACGACGCATTTTGCAAATCATCAATCGCCGCTTTATGTAAGGTTTGAAATTTCAAGGCCCGTTTTCCTAACTCTTCTTTCACAGTTTGTTCTGCCTTATCGTCAATCGTTACTTTACCGTCGCCATCTCCAGTTTTCAAGGTATATCCAGATTTATTTTTCCCGCTCCAAACACGCGCAATTTTCGCAGCCTCTGATGCTGCAAAATGCGCATCATTATTTTTATCAAATTCTGCCCCTAATATTTTGATTGCTTCTATTTTCTCACTGTCACCCAATGCGCCTCCCACACCCGCAAGACTATATCCAGCCGCTATAGCTTTATAAAAATCTGTGTCTCTATCATCGATTTCAGACGCCATTAACAATGGTGGCGCACACTTGGCAAGCGTAACAAAATGATTCATCATTTTGGCATAATCGTCAAGCTTACCTGAGTCCTGTCTTGCGGAAGCAAACGAGCATAGAGCTGGTTTATTATCGTTGTCGATGTCCTTCAAAGCTAGAGCTGTCACCAGAAAATTCCTGGTTCCTACTGTGTCGGTAAGCATTGGTGTGGGAGTTGGTCCAGCAGATAATTTTTTGTATAGCAAATGCCCCAAAATCTGTGAACCAACAAAACCTACATCTGTAATATCTAAATCTGGATACAAGACATTTAATGTCATTGATAATTCGTGAGCGTGAGTTCCTGAAGGTTGAATGGAGCATTCCAACCCTATATTCTTTAAAGTTTCCAACGCCCAAAAAGAGGATGTTCCGAGATTACGTCCAGACGGGTTGCTTTTTGAGTGATTTGGTGGATAAAATTGTGAATCAAACTGATTCCATAAATATATCTGTAATAAATTAAACAACGCACCACCGGTTCTCCTTCCAGAAAATAACGCGACCTTTATAGGCTGTTCGGTTCTTGAAAGAAATTCCATCCCTGAAAATGTGCGATACAATGCTTCTGCCATCCATGCGCCATATGTTTTACCGTTTTTTTTCAAGAAATGTCTATGCATCACTTCGTATGTAGTCTGCATCAACGGTGTCTCTAACCAAGAACATAACGGCCAATATCCGGTTGCTCTTATATCGGGTTTATCACCCTCAACTGCTCCAGAAACAACTGATATTACTACCGTAGATTGTTGTGTTGGGTCTTTTGGAACAGGGATACAGTTAAGAATAACAGTTCCATTATGAAAATCGGATTCAGTTATTCTATTATTGTCATCTTTCTTATAATTAGCAATTATGTTGCCTTGCTCTGTTTCAATAAGAGATTTATCTCTAATCGGATAGGCTTTATTAGATTTCCAGTAAGCTTTCCAAATAGCGCCTGGACCAGTAGTCAAATTATTAAGCATACCACTATGAAATGTTCTACCAGTAAATGTGTTAAGTTGCTTGGTGAGATCATCAATAAATGATGACTTATTATTTAGAACATAATCACGCTTAAGGCTTTCATTAAATGTGCTATCGGTTCGCAAATCAATTCTGAATTGAACGATACAACCATCCTGGTTTTTGGAAACTTGATTCACAACAGGACCCATCGACAATTTATACAAATCGTTTGCGAAGAACGCGTTAATTCGCCCATTTCTATCCATCACTGTTGAAACATCACCATCTTTTGGATACTCAAATTCTTTTATTATTTTGGCAATATTTCCGTCACGTGCATAATCCATAAATGATTTATTATTATACTTTTTATCATCCTGAGATAGTTGTTCGACACGCTCTAAAAAATGATCTAATAATGTACTATCACTCATTATATAAAACGTATATATTATACAAATATTATTCCTAAATTGTTTACTAAACTACTTTTCACCCTCACTCCCACTCACCAACAAATAAAAATACATACCTAATTTTTACTTACATCTTATTCAATTGCTGTCCTCTATCTAAATCATCGTATTCCACATTTTAGTCGTATTCAGATGTCTCGTTCTTCTCACGGTATACACCTATGATGAAATTGCTAGTTGCGATTCTGTCGGAAACAGCATCGCCTCCGATGCCGCCGCCTCTGATGCCTCCTCCTGTCTTGGCAAACAGTAATCGCGCCCCTGGGTGAATATCGCGTCTTCAGGTTGGTAGCACATCGCAAACTCGGTCCCCGCGGTCAAACGAAACAGGTTGGAGAACGCATACATAGACAAAACCCTCCACGCAGAGACCGAAATGTCGCGCAATTCTAGGAACGCAGCCACAACTGGGTCGCGGTGTTCGGCGTCAAACTTCCCGAAATGAAGGAAGATATCCGAGATGACGAGAGATTCTGAGGTGAGTTGTTTCACACGATTCGCATCATTGCGGGGACTGTCCATTGTGGTCATTGCGTTCACGAGAACAGTGCTTGAGCCGGTAAGTTCACAAAGGTGATTGAACCTTGTCATTAGTCGCCCACTGGCGATGAGGAATGTAGCTGCGAGTTGGTTTGGAATATCTGATCTGGACGACCCACGGTTTTCGTTTGTAGGGTGAGAATGCGAACGCTGCAATGGTGCAGCAGCGCTTGAAACATCGTCATCTTCGTAGCCTTGTTCGTGGTCTTGAACTGGAGGAGAGAATGGATCGACATCGTCTTCGTCGTCATCGTCGCTGCTGTCGCACCTAGGAGGAGTATTATGCCCCCATTTGAGGTCATCTTGTTCTTCATTGTACCTGTGGGCGATGAGTGAAATCATTTGAATGGTCCGGTTGAGAAACGCGAGTTCTTTAGCCATAATGAGGGCCAGGGCTGCGTTATCGATGCGGAGTTGATTGTTTGTGAATAGCGATGAATGGGTGGACGACGCAGCAGCAGCAGCAGCGACATTCGCAGCCATTGAAGGCAGGCGCCCGCTCGTGATACTGGCGATATCGCGTCGCTCAAGTTCCGCCTCAATTTGCCGGATATTCGTGAAGATGGGAGCACCGTCCCCGAGATTTTTGCGCATCGCCATCGAATAATTGAGGATTGCGTATTTGATATTATCGCCGTCCGAAGTGAAGAGTCCAGGAAGATTGGTAAGCCCTTTGATGCTATTGTGAATATCGCCGTTTCTGAGAAAGGATAACATCGTCGTCGTTGTAATTGTTTGTTGAACACTGTCAAACGTAGTGTAGAAGAAAAAACATTTCAATTTTTTTGCCTCCTACAAAAACCGTTCCTCTTACGAGGAACTCAATTTTTTCGGAGACAAAAAAAGTCGTTTTCAATATGGGAAGACATCTCCACATACATCATCACCTCCATCGTCGCCAGTTATTGCTTATGCCATTTTGTTCACGTAAATATTGAGTTTCCCGTACGGGAAACGGTTATTTACGGGGACAAAATAAGTCCTTCATATAAGGAGGAGGAATGCTGAAAAATATCCTTTTAATAGACAAAAGAGTCCAAGACTACGAAACTATCCTCGCAGCAGTTGACGCCAATATATGTATTCCGGTATTATTTGACTACTATTCCGATAAAGTAGAAGATATTAAGGCGCGAATCGCGGAGGCCGTGGAGTGTGTCGCAAACGATACAACGGAGGCCGTGGAGTCACCGGAGGCAGATGCCGGAGCCCCGCCGCAACGTTGCATCGGTCTACTTCAGCATAATTACAATCGTCCGTTTTATAATATAGTTGCGTCAGACACCACGCCGAGCAGTGTCATTTACAGCGTAGCCAACCACGACCCCGAACTCGCAACATGGGCGCCACTGCGCGACCTTATCACGTGGTGCCACACGAGTCCTGAAATCGGCGCCACGTATTTTGATATGATGGCCTGCGCATTATACTCTGATGCGAACTGGAAGTATATTATAGACACGCTCACCGCGCAGACGGGTGTAACAATCCGCGCATCTACTAATGACACGGGTTCTGCCTCACTAGGCGGAGACTGGTTCTTGGAATCGCATACAGGCGTCAACCTGAAAACAGTATATTTCACAGAGGCGATTGAGGAGTATCGGGGTGTTTTGTTTAAATTTTCATACGAAATTCGGAAATATCCAACAAAAGGATTTGCGACCGGAAGTGTTGTTGCGTGGGGACAATCAATTTATGGCGGGACGGCTCCCGGAACTGTGAATTCAGATGTCGTCGCGGTCTATTCTACAAGTTACGCCTTTGCCGCGCTGAAAACCGACGGCAGTGTCGTTGCGTGGGAACTTCCAGGTTTAGGTGGGACAACTCCAAGCAATGTAAGTTCTGGCGTCGTTGCGGTGTATTCGACTATTTACGCATTCGCGGCGCTAAAAAACGATGGCAGTGTCGTCGCGTGGGGGAATTCGGCGAATGGCGGGACGACTCCAGGGAACGTGAGTTCTGGTGTCGTCGCAGTATATTCTAATGAGAGCGCCTTCGCAGCACTAAAAACAGACGGCAGCGTCGTTGCGTGGGGTTCTTCGGGTAATGGCGGTACAACTCCCGGCAATGTAAGTTCTGGCGTCGTTGCGGTGTATTCTAATTATTACGCTTTCGCGGCGCTAAAAACCGATGGTAGCGTAGTTGCGTGGGGGAATTCGATTTATGGCGGGACGACTCCTGGGACCGTGAGTTCAGGCGTCGTCGCGGTCTATTCTACAACTTACGCCTTTGCCGCGCTGAAAACCGACGGCAGTGTCGTTGCGTGGGGAGGTGTAACTACTGGCGGGACCCCTCCAGAGACCGTAAGTTCTGGTGTTGTGTCAATATATTTTACAGATGCCGCTTTCGCGGCGATAAAAACTGATGGCAGTGTCGTCGCGTGGGGGAATTCGGGTAATGGCGGGACGACTCCTGGGAACGTGAGTTCAGGTGTCGTCGCCGTGTATTCTAATATTTACGCCTTCGCAGCACTGAAAACTGATGGCAGCGTCGTTGCGTGGGGGAATTCACAATATGGTGGGACTACACCCGGCAATGTGAGTTCCGGTGTCATTGCGGTGTATTCTACCGAGCGTGCCTTCGCGGCGCTAAAAAGCAATGGCAGTGTCGTTGTGTGGGGGGATTCAACTTATGGAGGGACGAATAACAATCTTGGAACCATTAGTTCTGACGTAATCGCGGTCTATTCTACCCAAGACGCCTTCGCAGCGCTAAAAAACAACGGCAGTGTTGTTGCGTGGGGGTCTCCAGGTAATGGTGGGGCGACACCCGGAACCGTGAGTTCTGGCGTTGTCGCAGTGTATTCTAATATTTACGCCTTCGCCGCGATAAAAACTACCGCAACCACGTTTGACCTGTCATTATCATATTATTCCGATATGGACCGATACGACATCCTCCGTAAAAAAGAAAACCGGCGTCGCGTGAACCTGACAACGTTGAATAACAATGTTTTTACATTGTCCGGAACACGCAACCTCCAAGTCATCAACCCAAATATTCCGTCAGATAAAACTCTCCGTATTATTGTTCCAGACTACGCGTCGTCTCCACTTTCCATAACATCCACCGCGACCCTGCCAAATAACACAGGAAACTTTATAATCGCGTGCGATGAAGGAGAACCCGTCACCATTTCTGGAACAACTTACGTGAACTACGGTGCGTATGTTTATCGCCGCGAAACAAATAATACATATACAAAATTAACAAGCACTACGGTGAATGGGAATTTATATGGATTATACGGTGGCGATGGTATCAATTCAAGTGGTATTGTTATCATCACTCTCTACCCGCCTCCCACCATTTCCAATTTCCCCAACATCACCAAAGTCAGTAATGCCGCCCCATTTCAAATCACACCCCCCACCAGTAATAGCACCGGCGCATTTTCATATACGAGCAGTAACCTCAACGTCGCCACCATCTCCGGCACCACCGTGACCATCATCGGATACGGCACAAGCACCATCACAGCAATTCAAGCAAGCGATAATGCGAATTACGGCAGCGGCACCATCACCGCCACCCTCACAACCACATCGGCGAATTATTACGGCGCAGACCTTTCCGGCGCAGATTTCACAAACGTATCTCTATACGGCGCAATCCTCAATCTTACCAACTTAACAAATGCCATCTTTGTATCCAGCGATCTCTCAGGCGCGACACTCATCGGTGCGACCCTCGCGAATATTCTCTCGCGCAGCGTCGTGGGGGTCGCCACCGCCATCCTCCCCACCGGATACACGGGTCGCGGCGGCGCCATTTTCGGAAATAATGTGCGCATCACTAGCGCGAATCTCACCAACGCGGATCTCTCGGGCATCACCCTGACAAACTCCGATGTATCTGGCGCAATCTTCACAGGCGCCACGCTGACAAATATGCGAACTGCCGGACTCACTGGAACCGCAACGGCGACATTGCCTGCTGGATACGTATTCCGTAATGGGGTCATCGTGGGGCCAAATGTAACGCTCACCGGCGCTGCACTCTCCTCCGCAGATCTCTCAGGTGTATCCATCGTAGGCACGGATCTCTCGGGAACTGTCCTCACAGGCGCAAATCTGACGAATCTCGTATCTGGCAATCTGCGTAATGCGTCTGTCACATCTACGGTATTACCAACAGGTTATATCTTTTACAATAATTATATTGTCGGCCCCGCCGTAAATCTCTCAGCAGCAGCACTTTCAAACCTGGATATATCTGGCGCCAGCACCGCGAATCTCACCGCCACCAGACTCGTCAGCGCCAACCTCACCAACGCAAGCTTATTCAATATAGATATTAGTGGCGTGGACCTCTCGGGGGCGACTATTACAAATATCCGTAGTTATGGTCTCACTGGCGCCGCCGCCGCCGCCGCGACCCGACTTCCCACCGGGTATTTCGTGCGCGCAAGCACATCCAATACTGGAACCATTGTCGGCCCCGCCGTCAATCTCTCGTCACTCACACTCCAAAATATAGATTTATCAGGTGGAATCACGCTCACGGGCGCAAACCTGACGAACACCGTTCTTAGCGGTGCTTCCACGAATCTCGTGGGGATTATAACAGGAAATCTCGTAGGCGCCACTACCGCCACCCTCCCTGTGGGGTATATTGCGCGGAATGGCTTCATCGTGGGTCCGCGGGTGGTCCTTCGTGGTGCCAATCTCTCGGGCTCAGACCTTACAGGAATAGACTTGTCAGGCGTGGACCTTTCTGGCGCCAATCTCTCCAACGTCATCCTGGCAAACGTAAATATTCACCCGACAACAACGAATCTTACAAACACGATACTCACGGGTGTTATAAGTGGTGGAATTACGGGCGCTTCGGTCGCATCACCGTCTACGACGCTCCCCGCGAGTTACAGGATTCGTGGCGGGTTCATCGTCGGCCCGGCGGTCAATTTAACGAATGCGGCGGCGACTGGTGTTGATTTATCCAATGTCACCCTCACCGGTGCCAACCTCACCGGCGCAACACTCACCAGCGCTGTGCTCACTGGCGTCACCACCGGCGCACTTATCGGCGCCACCACCGCCACTCTCCCCACCGGATATGTCGCGCGAGGAACTGGCGCACCTGGTACATTTATCGTCGGTCCCGGTGTGGTCCTCCGTGGCGCGAACCTCACCAATGCCGACCTTACCAACGTGAGTATCGCCGCGTGTGATGTATCGGGGGTGACGTTCACTGGCGCAACTGTGACGGGCCTCATCTCAGGCAGTCTTGTGAATGCGGCCAATATCACCGCGCTTCCATCCGCCGCGTATGTCATCAGGAACAATCACATGGTCGGTCCAGGCGCGAATCTAACAGGAGCCGCCCTATCCAACCAACTTTTCACAGGATTATCCGTTGCTGGCGCGAATTTCACCAACGCCAACCTCACCGGTGCTACATTTACAACAACAACTATCACCAACACGAATTTCACGGGCGCCACATTTACGAACATCGTGTGCGGAGGCGGGCTCGTAGGTGTCGCATCGGCCACGCTTCCTTCCGCCGCATACGTAGCCCGCGCGGCCACCTACAATGTATTCCTTGGCCCCAGGGTCATCACCCGAAATCTGAACTTCACGAATATAGACCTCTCCGGGGTCTCGCTACTAGGCGCGGACTTCTCTGGGTGTAATCTCACGACTGCCATCCTCACCAATGCGGATATTTCCGGAGCGAATTTACGCGGCACCACGCTCTCCGGCGTGATAACCGGGGGCCTCACCTCCTCCGCCACAACCACTGTCCCCCCCACAGGCTACATCATTCGCGCAGGATACATTGTCGGCCCGAATGTGAATCTCGTCAGCGCAAATCTCGCGAATGCGGACATAAGCGGTCAATCTCTCGTAGGCGCAAACATCACAGGCGCGAATTTCCTCGGCGCCACATTTACGCGCCTCGTCTCCGGAAGTATTACCGGCGCAGATACGGCGTCACTTCCCAATGGATATATTGCGCGGAATGGGTATATCTTAGGCCCCTATGTCCTTCTGCGCGGTATCACCAGTGGCCTAAATAATATTAGTGTAAGCGGTGTCCCACTCACTGGTGCGGACCTCTCGGGTTCCGTCTTTACAAACTCTGATTTCACAAATGTGGATATATCCGCCGCCAATCTCTCGCGCGTTACATTTACAGGTGTGACGAGTGGCGGTGTCACTGGCGGCACATCATCTGCGCTGATAATGCCCACGGGTTATGTCGTGCGCGGCGGTTATATTCTCGGCGCAGGCGTATCGCTCGTGGGTGCGAATCTTGCCACCGGGTCTCTTGACCTCACGGATGTGATTCTAACCGGCGCGAATATCTCGGGCGCGAACTTTACGGGCGCCAACCTGACGCGTCTCGTAACGGGCGGACTTGTCAATACTGCGTCTCCACCCGCCGCGTCTCTCGCCATCCTTCCTACCGGATATGTATTCCGCAGTGGTTTCATCGTCGGCCCCAACGTATCTCTCGCAAGCGCTACACTCACCAATGTAGATTTATCAGGAGTCTCCCTCGCAGGGACGAATATGACGAGCGCGAATATAAGCGGAGCGTCCAC
>Ga0078894_10004770_pt1 | contig 10407 bp, 8 predicted proteins | sample LauGreSu1BDMLBSD_2_FD_67506 | JGI IMG/M metagenome (GOLD analysis project Ga0078894, IMG submission 67506) | Freshwater lake microbial communities from Lake Michigan, USA - Su13.BD.MLB.SD (version 4) (version 4) | ecosystem: Environmental > Aquatic > Freshwater > Lake | place: Lake Michigan, USA... | reverse complement strand
CTGTAGGCCATTCTTGAGTTGGTTAGGAAGTTCAGCGGCAGTTTTCACAGCGCTTGTCACAGACGCTGCTACAGAGAATGCAGTTCCTACCACAGGAATATTTCCCAACCCCTTGAATATCCCTAATAGTACGCCCGAGAGGGACGACTCTGTGTTCTTAAATTCAGGACACGACCCACGGTTTGTGTTTGCGAAATACGCATCAGGTTTATATCCAGCCACTCCAGGAACAATCGTCCAAGGGAAATATCGCGTGGTTCCTTCACACATTACACGCTCAGGATGGGCCAGCAACTTATACACGTTTATCACTGTATATAGCAAACCAAACACCATTAGCGAACTAATTGCCTTAAAGGCAGCACCAGGTATGTCGCCGGCAACTAAATAATCAAGGCCAAACGGCAACACAAATAAGCCCACAGTATATAACATAAACCAAAATGGGCTCGCATTTTCCACTTTCTGGTTTTCAGCAGTTACAAACGACCCGCCACCAATCCCTGCTGGTCCATACCAAGGCAATGAAATGCCATATTTTTCAATGGCGTCCCGTTCAGTAAAGGCTTGTAGTATATCATAGAAAAACCAAAATCCGAACGTGACGAAATTCAAAATGATTTTCGCAAATCCTGTTGTGGGGCTGCGCAAATAGAAATGATCCAGGCCAAATAATCCACCAACGACCGCCAAAATACGGTAAATGGTGAAATTCAGCGTTGCACCACCCCAGTATTTGTTCTGTGTGTAAAAAAATGTAGGATTTGCACATGGCGTGGCCTTTTTCGGAGGCTCAGCAGGAGCACATGTAGGGGCGTTGGGTGGTGTATTTACCATTGCCGGCTTTTTATTGATACCCCCCTCTAATACAACTGGTTGTGATGTAGGCCCTGGCTTTTTTATAGTACCAGATACAGGAGATGATATAGGCGGACCGCCTGTCAATGTAATTTTTGACGATATAATTCCTGAAGGCAGTTGTTGCATCTCTAACTGTTTTCTCTTGCATATTAAACTTTGAAGAGTACTCCCCCGTAGCCATCAATAATGCGCAGAATGTTATGATTCACGCCATATATACGGGTATGTACGGGCCCGCGTGTGACTGCCGTGGTGTTGTCCAGTGTCATATTGATAACCAGACTGTTAATGCGGCTTGCATTTAGGGAGCCGGATGGCTGAGCCTCTTCGGGGCGCATGGCAAAGCTGTAGTTGTAGAGGAAAAGTCCAATCGGGGTATTGGTGTGATGAGCCCATGGCTGCACGAGCCGGAAATACTTCGCATTTCGCTCTTCAAAGCGGTCCTGACCATCCACTTGGATGACTGCGGAGCCCAACATATCTTGCGATGGGAACAGTGTGGGGTCCAAGTTACTTACCGTGGTGTAATTGAAATACTCGTGACGGGTTGTCATCACATCTCGCTGAATGTACCAAATGAGCTCACGAATAGGGTTGTTAAATTCAAGACGGACGTTCAAGAAATTGCCAGACTGTGGGAAGGATAAGAGTGGGCTGTATTGAATCTGCTCAATCAAATACTCGTGACTATTACTGACAAACCGGCGGCTCTCTTCGGTGTCCAAATACACGAAATCACCATACAACAAAAAGGACGGTGTTTCACCAGGCGTCACAGGCTGTACCTGGAACGAAGTAGGGTCGTACCCGTCAATGTTTCCTGTGTAGTACAAATCCTGTAGGCCACGGAGTTTGATGTTAATGCGCACAGGGTGGTACTGTAAGGCAATTAGGGGGAGATAGTTGCCTGGGTTGTTACAGAACCAGAATCGTAAGGGGATAATGAGGGACTGCGCGCCGGTCAGTCCAGGGAATGTATTGACACCATCCACACGCCCAATCATATTGTTAAGGGCCTGCTGTTGCCCCACTGGTGTAACGAATTGTGAATAGATTTCCATCCATTCTCCGGTTTGACGGTCTATTTCATCGCTGCCGATTTCAAGCGAAACCTCTTCAATTAGAGCGTGGCCAATGGAATTGACGTAGCTGATGGCGTTGCCGCACATATCCTTAATGGCCGGCAGATTCACCTGTAAATACACCTGTCCAAGAAGGTCTCCGCGGCGTTGGACAACGCAACTGAGACGCTGCCCGAACCCTGGTGTGCCGTCAAAGTACATTGGCACGGACTCCATGGCGTAGTTGGTGTGCCGGCGATAGACTAACTTGAAAAAGGTGATTTGCGGATTGCCCGTAAGATAGATGTCCTGTTTTCCTTGTGCGACTAACTGTAATAAACCACCACCGGAAGGCATTCTAGATTATTCTAAGTGTTTCTTTGCGCATCATTTACGTAGGGGTTAAGACTGACACGCATAGTTTAGACATTTAGAGTAGTATGAGTCGCATTACAACATTTGCGGACCTCCTTCAGGCAAATTCATATATAGGGCGGACACTAAGTAATACCTATTCCCCTGTGAATTCTGTACTGACAACAGTCGGTGGCACTGGACAGGCCACATTTATTGACATCACTTCTACAATTAGTGCGGCGGGCTACGACCTCAACAACCTCTCTACAGGTGGGGGCGGCTCAGGCGACTACGTAAGTACTGGCGTGTATCGTATTTTTTCTACAAACGTCAGTACAACAGAAGGATACCATTACAGTTTGATTGATGCACTGTATGATGTCATGAGCACAAGTTTCAGTACAATCAACGGTGAATTTACACAGCTCAGCTCTGTAAGTACGTTAGTGCGGTCGTCCGACTTCAGCACCCTGAGTTCGCAAGTGCGTTCGCTGTGCAACGTCACGGCGTCTCGCGTGGGCCATATGCCAGTACTAGCAGGTACAGTTATAACAGGCACGGGAATTACAAATGCACCTGTGAAATTCACAACGACGGCCGAAAATGGTTGGACGTGGTGCCCTGATGTAGATGGATTTGGCAACATTTCGTCATTCTACTGCTCCACTGCAGGTACATATGAAATCGTGGCAAACCTGAACTATACGACGGCCAGTCGTGATGGGGCCGTTGCCCTCCAACTCAAGACAGATGCTGGAGCCTTGCTAGACCAGGCTATATCCCAAGTGCCACCAACAGGTGCAACAGAAAACGTAGGTGGCATTCGCTTTGTCACCTTACAGTCCCTTGGTGCAGGTACGAATGTGAATTTCTATATGAGTACTATTACATCGGGTGTAACACTCACTACATTAGGGGCAGCATCTGGCAGCATTGGTGCAAAACTTGTGTGGGAGTCCAACGTGCCGGCACCGTACTAAGGGCTGGCGCGTCACTAGGAAAGTCGGATTTTTGGTGCAATACTAATAGATATGCCTGATCCGAATCCCTATATTATTGATACGGATTCTATTATTATACGAAATGGATTCTTTTATTTATCCAACACGTATAACCCACAAAGTACAAATAGGATAGTGGCGGTTGGTCCAGCAGGCACTATTACATATGCAGACACGTTACTCAATATTAGCACGTACGGCGTAGGGTATCTACCCGACGTCTTCAGTACATTAAACGGTCAGTTGTCAAACTTGAGTAGTACAATCTATAATGGTGGCATTCAAGAACCCGATTTCAGCGCAGCGTGCTTGAGTCTTTCTACCACAACAAATGACCTGTCTAATTGGACTGCCACTGGACTTTCCACGCTCTCTACCGGTATTTCGGCAGTGGAATCACTGTTTTATTCAACAGTATATGCGTCGTCTGTTACAAGCGCACAATTAGTGAGTACTGGAAACTCACTTCAGACCCAAATAAACACAAACTCTACAGCGACTGGGGGACAATTTAGTACAACTGTGGCCTATATGAGCACAAATCCGTTTGGATACGCATACAGCAGTGCTGTAAATGCGTTGAGTACATATGTGTATAGCACTTTAACACAGGGGCTTTCTACGACAAATCAAAATCTAAATGCAACTGCAAGTACGCAGGGGATTGAAATTTCCACGTTGGCTGGTGGATTTCAGACGTTGAGCTCTCTCGTCGGATTTTCCACGCTGTCGTCGCAAATTACATCCACAAATCAACAACTGTCTTCGCTGTCGTCGTATGTAAATGATATTGCGGCTTCTACTGCATATAATACGGTATTAATACAAAATCTCTCTACAAGTCTTTCAACTACAAATGCGGCCCTATCAAATGTCACAAGTTCTATTACGGGAGGGTATGCAACGGGAAATGATATTTCAACAATTTCCTCGGCGCTCAGCTCATATGCGACGGTGGCAAATATTTGCACAATTTCGTCCAGTCTTAGCTCGTATGCCACCATTGCAAATATTTGCACAATATCTGCAGGATTTGCATCCGTTCCAACTGGAAACGATATTTCCACACTATCGTCTGCTTTGAGTAGTTATGCAACCGTATTAGCGTTATCTAATGTAAGTGTATCACAACAGCAGTATCTTACACTTGCGGGTTTATCATCGTTATTTACATCAACATTAACAACAAACAACTTTGCTGTGCGAAATCAGTTTGCTGTGTCGTCGTTTTATGTAAATGGAAATTCAAATACGTTGGGTGGTACAAATCCTGTATTTGACCAAATTGGTGCATTTAGACTAAAGACGGCCCAGCCCCAAGCGTTTTGGCTAGAAAATACAAATAACCAGCCGTGCGAATTTGTGTTCAAAAATACGGGTCAGCCATTTGTATATGCATTTGGGTCTCAAAATACATCACGTGGTATGTTCTTCTGGACTGGGTATGGAGATGCTATTAATGCAGATAGCAATCGCAATGTAGCAATTGCAACAGGATCCACAAATACAGCTTACAAATTCTACGTAAATGGAAATGCATTTATGCCAGCACTGGTTGCTAGCTCCATATCGGCAAATGTATTAAATGTGGGTGTGTTAAACGCTACAAATATCATAGGGTCTGTTACAGGTGATAATTTATCTACACTATCGTCAGCACTGAGTTCATATGCAACCATTGCAAACATATGTACTATTAGTTCGGCATTGAGCAGTTATGCTACTGTGGGGAATATATGTACAATTAGCTCGGCGCTAAGTAGTTATACAACAACATCCCAGTTTTCATCGTTGTCAGGTGGAATTCGTACAGTGTATGCAACTGGTGCAAGTGTAAGTAGTTTATCTGCATCACTGAGCTCATACGCCACAGTGGCAAACATATGCACCATTAGCTCGGCTCTCAGCTCGTACGCCACAGCTGCAAACATATGCACCATTAGCTCAGCCCTCAGCTCGTATGTAACGTATAATAATTTGTCATCTTTGGTTACTTCATCCCTTACAACAAATAACCTAATGGTAAATAATTATGCACTATTTTCAACATCACTATCAACAGCAATTACTATTAGAGGGTCATTATTATCAACAATTGATGCAGTTGATATAACAGGCAGTATGACTATTCACAATCAAGATAATCCGTGCATTACATTAACAAATGACCAAGTTGCAGCATCATCTATTGGCGTGGAAATATGTATGTGTAATGCAACTTCTGTTGGGCGCTTTGGACAAGGTGGGCCTGTAAGAGGAACATATATTAATGTTGCAAATGGTGACGCTATTGCTATACATACTAACAGACATGTTGGTATATTTGGAACATATAATACAAACTTTGCATTATATGTAAGTGGTAATACATTTGCATCAACTATTAGTACTCACGAGTTGTATGTATCGTCTATTCCTGGTTATGCTACACTAAGTAATCTATCAACACTTTCATCGGCTCTCAGCTCGTACGCCACTGTGGCAAACATATGTACGATTAGCTCGGCCTTGAGCAGCTATGCTACAGTGGCAAACATATGTACGATTAGCTCGGCCTTGAGCAGCTATGCTACAGTGGCAAACATATGTACAATTAGTTCGGCCTTGAGCAGCTATGCTACTGTAGATAATTTATGTACGATTAGCTCGGCCCTTAGCTCGTACGCCACAGTGGCTAACATATGTACAATTAGCTCGGCCCTTAGCTCGTACGCCACAGTGGCTAACATATGTACAATTAGTTCGGCCCTTAGTAACTATGTAGGGTTCTCAAATCTGTCATCCCTAACAGTATCTTCACTCACTGCATCTGGTAATGTAATATTTTCTTCTATGAATACATCCACTTTAACCGTGAATGGCACAGGTATAGCAACTACATTTGCATCCCTAATAGGCTTGCATTCATCGCTTACAACATCTACCCTAACAGTCAATACTACAGCAAATGCAACAACAATTACATCTCCAATTGGCCTACATTCATCCCTTACTGTATCCACACTTACATCATATGGTGCAGGTAGTTTTTCAACACTCACATATTCTACATTAACAGGTAATATAATATCTACAACTATACTTAATACAACAGGGGCAGCAACAATACAAGGCGCTACAACCATTTTTAATAATACAATTATCAGTACTGGTTCATTGACTGTTCGTCGTGTAGCGAATCCACAAATGATACTTACAAATGGTGGTTCAGGCCCTGCAAGTGCAACTCCTGTTGAATATAACGTTGTGAATAACGGTATAACAACCGCAATTGGGTCTCAATCTGACCCTCGTGGCACATTCATATTTGTAAATGGTGGTGATGCTGTGAATATTTATCATGGCAACCGTCAATTCAATGTGTCAGGCAGTCTTACAACCGCCGGCACATATATGGGGTTCCGTACAGCAGCAGCAAATTTCCGCTTTATAGAAGCAAATTCATCAAACAGTCTTGTACGTGCCAAATACACCGCATCAGGTTCCACCGATACGCTTGTCGCAAGTACAACGGCAGTTATGTTTGATTCTATTAACATTCCAACTGTAAATGCATGGATGCCTGGAACATACCAGCTCATTACAGCCGCAGGAGCAACCTTGGCTACCACCACCGCCGGCACCCTAATTGCAGCCCAAAACTTCACACTTACATCCAACGACTGGAATTTCCAGTCCGTGATACCCTTCTATATGGCATTCCGTGGCGGACTCAGTATGTCTTTCAGTACAGGTACAGTAGCCGCCCCGATTCGTTGGTATGCTACCTATGAAAATTTCACACAAGGTTCGGGTGCGCGCTTTATGAAAGGCGCTGAGCATTTCACGGAAGGAAAATATGTCACAACACACTTTAATATGTACTCTATTAGTGCAGGCGTGGATTCAGAAAAGGCGCGCATAGGTGACAATATTTCCATTCGGTATTTTGCACAGGATTACTTAGCATCTGGTATCAAAGTCCTAAGTACTCCTACTTTATTTAGCGTGTTTATTTCGCCAGTTGTTGTTTAATATGTCCTCGTATTTCAATGTCACCATCTACAATTAAGTTCCCGCGAATCACAATATCCCGTACAACTTCAATAGTCCCACCACACCACCAATTTCCCGTATTTTGCACATTGCCCACTACGTGAAGTTGCGCTGCTGGCGCCGTTGTTCCAATGCCCACATCTCCACCCTCAGTAATATGCATCACCTGTTTGTCCGTACCCACAAAAAGTCTATAAGGACACAACGTATGATATGACGATGCATATACAGCCCCTTCCACAGTAAGGCGGTGATGGACACCATTTGTGCTCACATAGTGCGTGGCACCTGTACTCATGGTCATTTGCGGACTACCCGCGAACCCTGCCTGAATAGCCCCCGTACCTCCATTGATGCCTAAAAAAGACTGCGCACCCAACAGCGACACAAATCCCGCGCCCCCTCCGTAGTTTCCCTGCAACACCCCTAATTGTACATTTAGGGGCAGCGACATGTTGTTCTGAAGCGTCAAACCAGAATCTGGCGAAAATGCTGTTAGGTATGTGATTGCGGCCGTCTGCGTCGTCGGATTGAACACCGTCTGGACGTTACTCAGTGACTCCGTAAGAGCAGTGATACCAGACGCACCTGATGCACTGTTTTGTGTAGCAGAGCCACCTATAATATCTACATAAAAAGCATTTGGCACCAATGGCTGTGTTTGATAATATGCCATACTCTTCTATTAATATATATATAGGATTTAGACCACATGTTTGGTTATAAATTCCGCATCTTCGGCCGGCAAGATTTGGCATTCGGTAAGGCATGCGGCCATGTGATAGTAGGCATGTGTGAGACTCTTGAATTCTTCGTCACACAGCGCACACGTGCATGTTCCACCTTCGCCGCGCACAATATGTTCATTGGAATACTCCGCATAATGGATTCGCATACAATGAATGCGGCAATTACCCTTGGACAATGATGAGAATTCGCATCCCTCCATTGGGCATTTATGGAGTTTAATAGATGATGTCTTTGCACTGGCTGCTGGTAGAGCTTTACCCGTAGTTGCATCATCTGATTTTGTCGCCTTCTGGACTAATTCAGGATGACGGGCGTGAATGTGGAGTTCTAGTGTTTGCTTTTGTAGAAATTGTTTATTACAACTTGTACAAATGTAATCGGTTACACCAGAATGTTTCTTCAAGTGGTAATGCATCGTGCTCATGTGGCGTGCCGTGTAAATACAGTGCGGACATACAAACTCCCCATCGGAATTGACTTGATACTTGCGTGCAGGTTTGGCTAGGGGCTTGGAAGGAATAGTGAGAGCAGACATTGCAACAACGTTGGCGGTACTTTTAGGGGTGGCACGGTGACGACTTCAAATTTTCGCGGTGTTCATGCGCTCGGGTCGTAAATAGGAAGCCGCCAATGGTAGGAGCGCGCGATGCTGGCGAGCTGATGTTCAGTGGTGTAATGGTGTGTGGAAGCATAGGAGTTGGCAGTAGAAATTTCGCCATAGCCGACGGACTGCTTATGCGACGCCTCAAACTCATAGTAAATCGCGAGCTCAGGATACGCTGCGTGGAGTTTCTTGTAGAATGCAATGGGAGGGTCCTCGTGGGACATGAAGCGCGAAGAAATCCCGAGACCGCCGTTGCTGACCGCATGAATATAGGGAGGCCCGTTGTTCTGCTCATTTACGACCCACGCAGTCCCAAACTCGGCCTTCGCCCACCCTGAGCGGTCCATGAGGTCTGTTGCTGTTGGCGGGAAGAGTCGTGCTGGCTCCAAGTCCGCTGCACAAATCGCCTCAATTGCGGCCAGTGACCCTGTAATACGTACATAATTGTGACACTCACGAATACTTGTCATTGTATTGTTACTAGACATGTGTAATAGTTTAGACCGCTGCAGAGTTTAAATAGGTGAAAAAACGCAGCGCACTTGCCTAAGATCATTCACCATCGAATGAATCGCATGTTCAACGTGTTTTGCGTCCGCGCCGCTCATAAAAGAAAACAAGTGATTGTGATGAGAATCATATACAATGTTGCTATGAGTGTATAATAAGTGTGCAATTTTTCCAATAATTTCGTCCTTGTATTTGTTAAATGTGTCCAGTGAAGTTATATTTGTACGTGATGTGTATATATCGTATTTCTCTGGGTCGCATACGTTCCTTAGCATACTAAATTCTATATAATGCCCAGCCAATCCTATTTGTATTTTAAGATTGGTCGGCATTTATATTAAATACAGTTTATTTATGCATAGTATTTAGGTCCCACCTGTCCAATTAGACACACACCAGTTGAGTCTAAATTATAAGTAATACTATTCATACATGTCTGTCCAACCACGGTTCGCAATCCTAACTCTTGCAATTGGCGGCGATTTCTGTCGCGACTTGGAGCCTCTGCTGGCGTCCAAGCGGGACTACGCGGCCCGTCATGGATACACCTATGTCCAAGGGGGCGCGGAGCACTGGAACCGCGAGCGACCGATTGCATGGTCCAAGATTCCGTTCTTGCTTGATTTTATCCGCCGTGAAGGGGCCAACTACGACTACATTTGGCTAAGCGATGCCGACGTCTATATTACAAATCCTGAGCAACCCCTAACTGTACTTTTAGAGAGGATTGACATGCCTGATTGGACCGATCTTACGATGAACGTAGATAGTTGGGGGAATGTCAATTCAGGAAATATGTTGCTGAGGCCAAGTGATTGGGTTGTAGAGTATTTCAAGCGTGTGTGGTGTGAGGCGAAGGATATTTATCACATTTGGTATGAAAATAAGGCGATGATTGATGTATATGAGGCTTATCCTGAGTATAAGGCGCGGATTTATTTTGTACGCGACGCGAAGGCTTTTAATGCATATGTAAATGGGCGGGCGGGGGCGGAACTATGGCAGCACGGGGATTTCTTGGTACATTTTGCTGGTGTCTATGACACGGGTGCGATGTTGGACGCAGTTAGGGCCATTCAGTCAGGGCGGACCCCTCGTATTCAACTGGGGCCTGGCCCACAGGCTCAATGAAGTAGATAGATATGGATTCCAGTTCTGCACGCTCGGTCGCGCTAAGCGGATTCGGGTCTGTAGGAGGCTGGTCTGGGGCCGGCTTGCGCCATTCAGG
>Ga0078894_10004768_pt1 | contig 10408 bp, 11 predicted proteins | sample LauGreSu1BDMLBSD_2_FD_67506 | JGI IMG/M metagenome (GOLD analysis project Ga0078894, IMG submission 67506) | Freshwater lake microbial communities from Lake Michigan, USA - Su13.BD.MLB.SD (version 4) (version 4) | ecosystem: Environmental > Aquatic > Freshwater > Lake | place: Lake Michigan... | reverse complement strand
ACTGGAGCAGAAGATGATTCAGTTGTTATGGAAAAGTATTTTTGTATAGTAGCAACTAAAACGGGTCCACTAGATATTAAATAAATACATCATGACCTTTGATGTATGGAAACAAAGTAAAATACAAAACGGTCTGTCTCAAATACAGACCGTTCCTACACAGGCTCCCATTGACAATTTAGATGATTTAAAAAGATTAGCAGGAGTTAATACCAGCATGGGTGAAGAAATGAGTGAACATAGCACTAATTTAGGACAGATTCAACGTGAACGAAACATCCAGCCTGGTACTGAGGAGTGGTTTAGATTATGGTTTGCTAAGCCTAAACTGACTGGCGAGAAGCCATATTAAGACTAAATACTATTATGAGAGCTACCGAATTTATACGTGGTCTATTGGACCTTATTGATAGTGTTGAATCACATGAAGAAACACCTAGTGATTATGTGGATGAAGTACCTGAAGTTGATGTAGAGATTGATACACAATATTCTAATAGTCCTGATGAAATGTACGCTGACGAAGATACACTATTTTCCATAGGAAATGATATTAATAAACCCAAACATCCTAGTGATTTGAGAACAGACAGTTTCTCATTATATCCTAATATGCAATATAAGTCTGGAAAATAATCATGGCCAATATCACAATTACGGTTCAAAGTTTATTAAATGCGGCCGAATACGATTCATATATTATTGACAATGGACAAACAATCAACCAATTAAAAACTGCTATCTATTCAGCAACTGGTGTTGAAACTGCATGGTTTGACATTGTACTTAACGAAGCAATTGCAACTGGCACTAGCACATTATCTAGTTTAGGGATCATCAGTGGCACACGATTAAGAACACATAATAAAATTTCTCGCTTAACAACATTACAAGATAGACAAGTTGCCAAGTTAAACTTAGCACAATTAGAAAGAATAGAATTATCTAATCCATATCCAACTTATTATATTGACGAATTGCCCACTCAATACGATGGTAATGTTGTGGTAGATAATCCAAATTCAGGCGGGCTAGTTCAAGGACGGCCTTGGGCGACCCCAGTGGTATACGAGGATTTGATTTTTACCTACGGTGAAGCCACAATCAGTTTTACCCTAACCGGTGGAGTTTTTAGTAATGTTACTTGCCCATACGGTGCCGGTGGATATTCGGCTAGTAGTGGCCAAATCCTTATGCCTGGTGACCAACTCAATAGTGGAATTACACCAGATAATGATATATTATGGAACTATGTGTGTGCGGCCGACGATGGTGTAATAACAGGCTTTACTTACAATTCAGGTACTCCTCCTCCGTATACACCTACTTAATTAGTATTGAAACCTGCCTAAGGATATAATATGTCATCAGTACCAGATCCAGAACACGTTAAGCCGTGGTATCTTAGAAATATAACAGAAGCACTAGCATTAGATGAAGCTAGTGGTAACGTCTATGTACGCACTGGATTTGTTGGTAACATTATTATTAGCGGTAATGTAAATATACCCGGCACAATAACAGTTAATAGTTCTCCGGAAGATCCAGTTCATATACATTTAGATGAAGTAGGTACTAGTGGAATACTTGACGTACCTTATTTGCCAATTGGTGGAAATGTAGTCATATCTAGCGGTAATATAAATGCAAACGTCAGTGGCAACGTTGGTATTATAGGTAATGTTAATGTAACACAGGGAACTGATCCATGGCATATAGATGGTAATGTATTAGCTACTATATCCGGTACTCCTACTTTTACTTTAGGTACTGGAACCACTGATGCTTTTGGCAGACTGCGTACCAGCCAACCATATACACTTTTTGATAGCAGAGCAAGATACTACGACCACAATGATTTTAGTAGTAGCACCAGCACTGGAGCAAATGTAGTATATGATGCTAACAGTTCTACATATCAATTGAATCTAACTGCTGCCAATGGCTCTAGTGTTATAAGAGAAACAAAACGAGTTTTTCCCTATCAACCGGGCAAGAGTCTGTTAGTGCTAACAACTTTCTGCATGAACACACCTAAGACCAATTTACGTCAACGTGTGGGCTACTTTACTACCAACAACGGTATATACTTTGAAAATGATGGAACCTATAACTACTTGGTAATAAGAAGTTATAGTAGTGGTGCTTTAGTTGAGGATAGAATAAGACAAGATGCTTGGGACAATTCATTCCTTGCCTTACAAGTAAATAGAACACAGATTTTTTGGACAGATATAGAATGGTTAGGCGTGGGTTCTGTTCGTTGCGGTTTTGTTATTAACGGTGCTTATGTGCTATGCCATACGTTTCACCACGCTAACATCGCAGGCAATACTACCACATATATGACTACTGCAACCTTACCTGTACGTTATGAAATAACAAATACAGCCGGCACTACTGGCGTTAGTATGATGCGTCAAATTTGTTCTACAGTTATTAGTGAAGGTGGATACAATGCTTTCACCTACAGCGAAACAGCAGGCCGAGGTACTTCCGTACTGAGATTAGTAACAGCAGGAACATACTATCCGTTAGTTAGTATTAGATTGGCCAGCACAAGATTAGATGCTATTGTGTTGCCCAGACAAGTAGATGTATTAAGTCCCACAGTAAACTACTATCGTTGGAAATTGGTGTTGAACCCTACCTTAACTGATGCTAATTGGGCAGGGACTAGTACATCAGGAACTGTTGAATATGACACGGCCGCAACTGCTATGTCAGGCGGCATAGAACTACAGGCTGGCTATGTCAGTAGTAGAGAACTATCGGAATTGGGAGCAGATGCTTTTGCCTTCCAATTAGGAAGAACATTGGCAGGAGTCAGCGACATAGTAACACTAGCAATGGCTGCTACTAGTAATAATGCTGATGTATTGGCACAAATTGGTTGGCAAGAAATCACCTGATTGATTTATCAAACTAAATATTTATATGGCAAATCCTGCAACTCTAGTAAAAGACCCTTATGTAAAAACTAAATTTGAAACGCAAAAGGAGCTTGACGATTTCATAAAATGTTGTGACCCCATAACAGGTCCAATGTATTTCTTAGATAATTTTTTCTATATACAACATCCTACACGCGGTAGCATGGTGTATCATCCTTGGGATTATCAAAAACGACTAATTAATACATATCATCAATATCGCTACTCAATCAGTTTGATGCCTCGTCAAACAGGTAAATCAACAAGTGCAGCCGGATATCTACTTTGGTATGCAATGTTTGTACCAGACTCAACAATTCTTATTGCCGCTCACAAGTATACAGGCGCACAAGAGATTATGCAACGTATTCGTTATGCATACGAAAATTGCCCAACACACATCAAAGCAGGTGTAACAACATACAACAAAGGCTCATTAGACTTTGAGAACGGTAGTCGTATTGTAAGTGCAACAACTACTGAAAATACAGGTCGTGGTATGTCTATATCACTATTGTATGCTGACGAATTTGCCTTTGTCCGACCAACCATTGCACAAGAATTCTGGACTGCTATGGCACCGACGTTGGCAACAGGTGGTAAATGTATTATCACAAGTACACCAAACAGTGATGAAGACCAATTCGCATTGATTTGGAAAGGTGCTAACAAAACAGAAGATGAATTCGGAAACAAAACAGATGTGGGCGTTAACGGATTCAGAGCATATCGTAGTTATTGGCAAGAGCATCCCGACCGTGATGAGAAATGGGCTGAGGAGATGAAGTCACAATTAGGTCTAGATAGATTTAGACGAGAGATTGGTTGTGAGTTCATTATCGCGGATGAGACATTGATTAACGCTACTACATTGTTAGATTTAGAGGGAAGAGAACCTGATTATCGTCAAGGACAAATTCGTTGGTATAAGAAGCCTGAAAAGGGTAACATCTACATTGTAGCATTAGATCCTGCTGTTGGTACTGGTGGCGACAATGCGGCAATACAGATTTATGAAGCAAACACCACTACACAAGTAGGGGAGTGGAAACACAATCGTACCGATATCCCAAACCAAGTTAAGTTAATAGCACAAATAAACAAGTATATTGCTGAATGTACAGGTGAGCCTAATAACTTGTATTATTCAGTTGAAGTTAATGGAGTGGGTGAGGCAGCATTAGTCTCATTAAACGAATACGGATATCATAATATCCCGGGCGTATTTACTAGTGAGCCCGGTAAGAAAAAACGCGGGTTCAATACAACCAACAAGTCTAAATTAACAGCGTGTGCTAAATTCAAAACTTTAGTAGAGAGTAAGAAGATGACCGTTAGTAGTCGTAGTTTGGTATCAGAATTAAAGAATTTTGTAGCCTTAGGTGGTAGTTATCAGGCTAAAATCGGAGAGTCTGATGATTTAGTTACCAGTTCTTTGTTAGTTGTACGCATGTTACAGCAAATTAGCGACTTTAATTATGATTTAGACCAGCATATTCGTGACCATGACGAAATTATAGAGCCATTGCCCTTTTACGCAGTCTTTGGATAATTGATAAATATATAATTACGAGATAAATTATGCCAGTACAACAAGAATCAATAAATCGTGATCTATACGGAATCCTTAAAAGTAGGGGATATCGTCCGGACATGTATACCAGTGCAGGTAAAAAAGTAGCTATTCCTGACGAAGCTGAAGTGTTTCAGTTTGACTTTATCAAGGATGGCGAAAACTACGGTAAAGTTACAGCGTCAATTGACGGTCTACATAGATTGGTACTTTATTATGGTGCTGATGTTGCTAGTAGCCCCAAATCAGCAGAAGATGGAGAATCATTTACTCATCTACTAAAGCATTTAAAAAGATTTGCAAAGAATAAACAACTTGGTTTTGAATTAAGCGACCAAGATGACTTGGAGCCCGATATGGCAAAACGTGAACATACTAAATCTGAAGGACTTAATGAGGCATATTACGCAATGGGCAAGAAAGCCAGCTATAGCGACAATGTACCTACTACAAAAATCATTCTGCAACACACTAAGCAGATTGAAGAAGGTGAACAACGATATCGCAATATTGCAAAAATCTTTGTTGAGAATACAAATGGTGAAAGATTTTTAGTCCCTACAAATAAACCCGGACTAGCACGTGTATATGCTAGACATATTGCAGAAGGTGGCACCCCTTATGATGAACGCGGCCACCACATTACAAGTCTATGTGAAGAATATGGCAAAATGGCAGGCTTTGTTAGAGCCACACGCAATAAACAATTCAACGAATCTGCACAGAAATTAGTTGTAGAGGGAATCAATCATTATGCTAGTTTGCGTGAAACATTACATAAAATGTCAGGCAAGCGTGGCTACACAGAATACTTCAACAATTACAATCCTCCATTAATGGAAGATGAAGAACAAACTGACTTGAGCGAGATGTTTATGTCTAGCAGTTTGGATCCACGCATTGAAAGTGTAATGCCCATACTAAGCAAATTAAGTAAGAACATTACTGAAACAGCAGAGATTGCAGAAGTTAAAGAATTAGAAGAATGGGCAGATAGTGTAACTGAAGGTGAAGATGATATATTAGAAGCTAAGCCTGATTTTGCTAAAATGTTCAATAAGAAAATTGATAAGAATAACAAAGCAGTAGTTCAAACTAAAAAAGAAATTGGTAGTAGAATTGCTGATATTGGTGCCGGTGGCAAAGAACATAATGTAAAGACTGACAAAGAGTGGGACAAACAAAAAGGCGTAACAGAAATGGACAAGAGCCAAACTCCTCCAGGACGTGATGGTGGCAATGACGAAGCCTCTAAAAAGGAATACACTGCTAAATTAATTACTCCTGAAAAAGTAACTAAAGATGGCGAAGAGATCCTAAACAAAATCTTTCCAGAGATACCTAAGAAGAAAGATGTAGGCGAAGGCAAAAGAGATGATGGCTTAATTGCTGGTCGTTATACACCGGATGAATGGGCCGAAATGTTACAGCGTGTTAAACAATTAGCACATAAACAAGAAGCTGAAAAGAAAGCTAAACAAACACAACAAAAACCAGAACATAAAACTGATGAAAGTGCTGATTTGGCAAGTATTAGAAAATTATCAGGACTTCAATGATGAAAGAATTACTTGAATTAGAGTCTTGGGCTAATCGTATTGTCACACGTGAGGCAATACAAGATAGACCATTGGCTCGTAATCAAGATATTCAATATCAAGCAAGCAGAAAGTATCCAGATCGTAGTCCAGAGCAAGCATTGAATTTGTATGTTGCAGATAAAATGAATGACAACGATACAATGAACTTAAATCAGAATAAGTTAATAAATTCGCAAAAACGTGAAAATGAAAAATTATCACGTACAGTACAAGAGTTAGGTCAAGAATTACATGACCATGAAAGAATTGCACAAGATACCGGCAAGGAATTAGACAGACTAAAACAACTCAGTGCCCAGTTAAAGCCTGCAGGAGAGATTCAACAACAAGTGGCAAAAGCAAGTGCTGATAAAGTACAGTCAATGTTGGATGATTTGCAGAAACTTGAAAATAAACCTGGCATTGATGACAGACAATTCAAAGAACTAAGTGATAAAATTAATAAGATTAAATCACAACCAGTAGACAACAAAGAGATATCAAAAATTCAATCAATGCTATCTTCATTAGACCAACGCCAATCAGTTGATGACGGGATGTTTAATAAAGTCATGGGTAGACTAGAAACTACTGAAAAAGAATTGGCAGCCAAAGAAGAAAGATTCAAAACTAGTATAAAGAAAAGCAGAGATAAGGTATCACAAATGGGAGCACAATATGCACCATTAGCTAATGATATCAAAGACATGCAACAGAAAATGGATCAAATAAAATCTACTAGTGAAGTAATTTTTCGTGACTTAGATGCTAAGACAGTAGAAGCAGAAAGAGCAGCCAAAAAGTTGAACATCATTATGCCACATGTAAAAAATATATTAGCACAACCTGGCAGTGCCCAGCCAAGAACTGATAATGTTGTTCGTTTAAACCCACAAAGATTGGGCGGCCCTGATTTGTCTACATTTGCAGATGATGAAAAAAATGTTGCAGTAAACGAAGATATAAGAACCTCAGATGTTGAATATAAAAGTTGGCTAAAGAACAATACACCGGTAGTTGTGAAGATGTTCAAACGAAGATTTCCCAATATCAATAACACATACAATGATGACCAAATTGTTGACCAAATACAAGATAATTTAATTTATCTTTATAGACTAGAAGAAGTATCTCAAAAGATTATGAATGACTTCCTAGATGTGATTTATTACAACTTGGAAGAGGAAGGTCCTGATCCTCAGCGAGACCTATTCACAGCAACCAGCCTAGATGAAACCTATGAACGAATGTTAGACACCGTTATTGGGTTACCAGAAATCTTCAAAAAACACTAGAAAAAAATGTATTTACCCTCAATTGGGATAAATACTATTGACATGTGAGAAAAGTATGTTATACTTCATCATGTGTTAGTCGTTTCATAGGGAAACGGCGAATATTAAACAAAGACCATCTTAATGAAATAAGGAGAATATTATGGCCTCATTAGCAGAAATTCGTGCCCGTATCGCGGCACAAGAAAATAAGTCAACTGGTTCAAGCAACCAACAATCTGACAACTCAATTTACCCCCACTGGAATATGGACGAAGGTACTACAGCTACTTTACGTTTGTTGCCAGACGCAGATAGTAAGAATACTTTCTTCTGGGTAGAACGTCAAATCATCAAACTACCATTCAATGGTGTTAAAGGTGATCCAAACGTAAAACAAATTCAAGTACAAGTACCTTGCGTTGAAATGTACAATGACGGATCAACATGTCCAGTATTGGCAGAAGTTCGCCCCTGGTATAAAGACGAAAGTTTGAAAGAAATGGCAAACAAGTATTGGAAGAAACGTAGTTATCTATTCCAAGGTTTTGTTCGTCAAAATCCACTAGGTGATGACAAGCAACCTGCGAATCCAATTCGTAGATTTGTTATCAGTCCACAAATCTTTACAATCATCAAATCAAGTTTGATGGACCCTGAGATGGAAGAATTGCCAACTGACTATATGCGTGGTCTTGACTTCAACGTTAAGAAAACAAGTAAAGGTGGTTATGCAGATTACTCAACAAGTAATTGGGCACGTAAAGAAAGTGCATTGACCGAAGCAGAAATGGCAGCGATTGAAGCACATGGTTTGTTCAATATGTCTGATTTCTTGCCTAAGAAGCCAGGTGAAGCAGAACTACGCATTATCAAAGAAATGTTTGAGGCAAGCGTAGATGGACAACCTTACGACAATGAACGTTGGGGTAATTATTATAGACCATATGGTCTTGACGCTCCTAGTGGGTCAAATGCGGCAGCAACACAAGCGCCTGCTGATACCAGCGCCCCCGCATCAGCACCCGTTGTAGAGTCAGCACCGTGGTCAGATGATGAGCCAGAAGCGGCTTCAACACCGATCACAGTTCCAAAAGCAACTCCTAGTAGTGATAAGGCACAGGACATTCTAGCAATGATTCGTGCCCGTCAAACTAAAACTGCTTAAATGAAATGGGAGAGGGAAACCTCTCCCTATTAAGGAGAAGTTATGACACTACCAGATGAAAGATACCGAGCCATTAAGCAAGGTAAAAAATTATTGGAAGAACTATGCGACCCTGGCAAAACACCCAGAGTTCCTAGTATAGTTCGTGACCGCGCAAGAGCGGCATTGAGACATTATCCCCTTGACTATGAATTAGATGCAATTGCGGATAATTGTCCCGAGTTACTTGATAAACAACCGTTTAGCGTGTATACTAATGGAAAGATGATTGGAGATAAAATTGGGTAAGCCATTTGACGTAAGTAAATTTAGAAAAGAAATAACAAAAAGTATAGAAGGATTAAGCATTGGATTTAACGACCCTACTGATTGGATTAACACAGGAAATTACGCACTTAACTATCTTATTAGTGGTGATTTTAATAAAGGTGTACCATTGGGCAAAGTTACTGTATTTGCTGGAGAGTCAGGTTCTGGGAAAAGTTTTATCTGTTCTGGAAACTTGGTACGCCATGCTCAACAACAAGGTATCTTTGTTGTACTCATTGATTCGGAAAACGCATTAGATGAGAAATGGTTACACGCCTTAGGTGTTGATACCTCAGAAAGTAAACTATTAAAACTAAACATGGCTATGATTGATGATGTAGCCAAGACAATCAGTAAATTTGTGACTGATTATAAAACACTCCCGCAAGAAGACAGACCTAAAGTATTGTTTGTCATTGATAGCTTGGGAATGTTATTGACTCCAACTGATGTAAATCAGTTTGAGGCAGGTGATATGAAGGGGGACATGGGTCGTAAGCCTAAAGCATTGGCTGCTCTTGTTCGTAACTCTGTTAACATGTTCGGAAGTTTGAACATCGGTATGGTTGCAACTAATCATACATACGCAAGTCAGGATATGTTTGATCCAGATGACAAAGTGTCAGGTGGTCAAGGCTTTGTGTATGCAAGTAGTATTCTTGTTGCTATGAAAAAACTCAAACTTAAAGAGGATGAGGATGGTAACAAAGTTTCAGAAGTAAAAGGTATTCGTGCCGCATGTAAGATTATGAAAACACGATATTCTAAACCTTTTGAAACATTGCAGATTAAGATTCCATATGAAACTGGTATGAACCCGTATAGTGGTCTGCTTGATTTGTTTGAGAAGAACGAACTCTTAACTAAAGAAGGTAATCGTTTATCATATACAACTGATGACGGAGAAATATTAAAGATGTTCCGTAAAGGTTGGGAGTCAAATGAAGGTGGTTGCTTAGATAAAGTCATGGAAGAGTTTAGCAAAAATCATGGAAAAAAGCTAAGTACTGAAGCAACAGAGGAGCCTGAAGAATGAAACTAGATTTGATTGCCGAAGTTTGGGATGCACTACGTGACCACATTGATTTGATTGATCGCGGTGATGCCGCAGATACATTAGTCAATTTGTTGATTGATAACAATTATGAGGTCGATGAAATTAAAGATACCTTTAAGGACAAAGATATCACTACTGCGTTAAAAGGTTATGCTGAACAGCATTTCCAAGATGAAGAATACGAAGAAGAAGAACAAGATAACGACGAGTGGGATTAAATGAATTGGTATACCCGTATTAGCAGTGACCTAACTGTAATACCGGATTTCATATCTCAATATGAAATAGAATTAAGTTCAGCAAAAAGTGATGTTAAGATTTACGGTAACGTAGAAAAGAACATTGCGGCCTTGCCCGGCGTTACGGAACATAGGTTCAATCAACTTCAAGAAATTGAAGCAGTATTAAATTACCTAAATATTCAATTACGGAAAATTCGCCGAAAACATTTTCAAAAATATTTAGAAGCGTATAATAGAGCATTGACAAGCCGTGATGCTGAAAAGTATGTAGA